>Ga0315534_1003300_pt1 | contig 10424 bp, 5 predicted proteins | sample SalMarSW160240MG_FD_203094 | JGI IMG/M metagenome (GOLD analysis project Ga0315534, IMG submission 203094) | Salt marsh sediment microbial communities from the Plum Island Ecosystem LTER, Massachusetts, United States - Salt Marsh Sediment SW1602-40 ...
GTCACATCCGGGCTGGTATCCACGATGATGGTTTCGTCCGACTCAAGAGGTGCATCCTGCAGCGCCAGAGCTAGCAATTCTCTCGGTGTTTCCGGGCCGCGCAGGCGTGCCAGGGATGCATCAGCCGGGATGACACGGATCAACTCATTATATGGGGACACCACACGAGACTGGTGGAACAACTCGCTTGAGGGGATATGGTCCATTTCGCTTTGGAGGATGTCGCAGGTTCCCGGGCCACCGTTTTGTTTCGCGTGACTGGCCCCGAGAAGGAGGATGGTTGCCCCGCGCTGTGGATCGAGATCGATGACGGTGACCGGGGCTTTACGCTGGTTGGCGATGAAGATCGCAAGCATCGTGGAAAGGGTCGATTTTCCAACTCCTCCCTTCATACTTGCGATGGTGATCACCATCGAATGCCCCCTGTCCCCCACGCACTGCTCCTAATCCAGCGCCTGCGCAGGTGCACGTGAATCGTGCAGATTTGCCAATCCAGTAGTAGTCCAGACGGCTTTTCTGGACTATAGCATAACCATGGGGTTTGAAGGCGGACGTGGGCGTCCCTTCGAGGGGCGGTTTACCGGTGATCGCCTGCAGTTGCATACACTGAGTGGTATCAGATGTATGAGAAGCCGCTCGAACAGATGCTGACAGCATTTCGAGTCCGCCCTGAATCGGCCCAATGGGTTCGTCCATCGACGCTCTCTCATGATTGGGTGCCTATATTCCTAGGAGCTGAAATGAAAGTGACACAGGTCTTTCGTCCCTGGCGTTGGGGGGGTAGGGATGCACCGCAAGCCTATCTGGCTGGCTATCCTACGCTTGAGGAAAGCCCAGCAGGTGTCAATGTACTCCAAATTTCCAAGTATCCCGTTGTATTGCAGCCATCTGCATCATATGTGTCCATCCTTTCAGACGGAGGCCGCTCAGATTGTTCCGCAACCTGACTCGGGGGATTCATCGATGTCGAATGCAGGGCGGGGGATGCGGGAGTGCTTGTTGTACGTTAGAACGCCTGGACGGGTTGGTATGCCTGGGTTGATGGAAAACGGGTAAATCTCCATACGGGTTGATGGTTGAGTGTTGCGACGCAATCAGGCGAGCATCACATCATGTTCCGCTACTATCCCATCGATTTTGCCTAATCAGCTTTCCAAACAGTCGCAGCCATCCTTTCTGGCGTGCACCGCTTGCATTCAGGTTTATTCCCCGATACAATTGTTATACTGCTTCAAGCACCGAAAGCCGAGTGTCGCGGGGGATAAGCGGTGCGCGGAAATCTATTACCGAATACTAGTCAGAGATCCTCTTTTGAACTAAAAAGTACGTTAATAAAGCTACCAGCGTACGCTTGGAGCTTGTACCCTCGAGGCTTGACGATTCCCTCGAGCCTTTCCCGTTGTAAGTCTGGTAGAATCCAAATTCTACGAAAGTATCATTCTCGCACAAAAAATTCACTACACGTTACAGCCATCGCTCTCATTTGCGCGTTCCTCGCGTCGTGTGGCTCCGTATCTCATTCAGACACGCCAACCGTCACACTACAGAATTCCCGCACAGCCACCCCAACGACTCGGTCATACACAACTCCCTTAGCTACAATCAGCCTGACTCCTTCGGCCACAATCCCAAACTCTCCTACTCCAATTATTAACCCCTGCAGCACGGAGCAGGCCCCATTTTCGTTCATTGACGAGGATCTCTTCTTCTCATTAGGCCCTGTTCCAAGTGAATCCGACCAGGCTCTTGCTATTCATTACCCTCAATGGCAAGACTTCCGACAGACAGTCTTCAAAGATCCATGGACCGCCGGTGAAGTCTTCGACCAAGCTGCATTTGGTGGCCCTGACTATGGTGTTAATCCTGCCGTTTTGCTAGTGACGGTAGGAATGGACCTTGATTGGCAGCTGCCTATCGATGGGGACTTGTATGGCCGAGCTAGGCAGATCGGCAAGACGCTATATGACTTCTATGGGGAATACTACACCGAGGAGCAGGTACGAGCAGCCTTTCCCGACATTGCCAACGCCGCCACCTACGCCCTGTATCGTGTCCTGAGTGAGGACATCGAGCGCGTAGGTCAATGGCGTGAAATCTACCTAACTCTTTTTTCCAGTGATCCATCCATTCCTTCGCGGGATACATTTGCATCAATGGCTCAGATCTCCCAGGTTGCGCCTACCCTCCGCCGACCCTTCAATCAGCCCGTGGGTGCTTTCTATGCCGTGAACTCCTTTTTCGATCACAGCTTTCCTCTTTACTCTCAAGAGGGTGATGTTAACGCGAGTACCCTTTCCCGTTTTGATGGCACAGTGTTTGAAGTGAACTCTAGTCTTGCCGACTGTACACTAGGTGTCAACTGCTACAGTGGACATCCTGCGTTGGATTTCGGACTACCACCAGGTGCCAATGTCCTCGCGGCAAACTCGGGAAGACTTATCCTTTGCAATGAACAGTACGGCGCCTTATTCATTGAGCATTATGACGGCCTAGTTACCTCATACCTGCATATGGATCCACTGCAAATCCCTGACAACATTGCTTGTTTGCAGGTCCGTGAGGAGAAACCTTCAGTTGTTAGGGGACAAACCATCGGGTACGCAAGTAACAAGGGAACGAGTGGAGTGCATCTTCATTTTGGTGTTGGATATGAACCCGCAATAGCAGAACGCAAGAATATTGATCCTTTCGGGTGGTGGGATGTCGCAGTTGACCCATGGTCAAGGCAGGAGGTAGATCTCGAGAGCGCGTGGCTCTGGCGTGGCGACGAGGCTGGTGACGGCTTTCTAACGGTAGATAATCGAGAAACACAAGCCCAGCTCTTCCGTCACCCCGGTTCAGGAGGTGATTGGAATCGCGTAGATGACGGGTACCAGGGCGAGGCTTGGTATGCAATTCTGAATCTCGAGACCGATCCGCCGCGGCAATTATTCCACTGGGCAATCTGGGGGACGTACATCACCGATCCCGGTTTATATGAAGTCCAGGCTTACTGGCCTGCCGACCCATCGGATGACAGCGGCGAACCTACTTCTGCAGCGGAGTACCGTATTTATCGTTATGTTAATGGCGAGCTCGTCGTATCTGAAGTTATAGCTGATCAGGTTGCCCAGGCTGATCAGTGGGTGTCACTTGGGACTTATAACTTCGGGAATGGTGCAACCGTAGTTATGCTATCTGACGTCACGCACTTGGAATCTGAGAATGGCAAGCGGGTCTACTTTGATGCTGTCCGTTGGAAACCCGCTCCGCCTACCCCCACACCTTCACCGACGTCGACCCGAACTCCGACTCCCACTTCAACCCCCACCGTCACCCCTTCAATGGGTTACTACCTCACCGGTCCATATAATCTTACGATCACTACCATAGCTGGATCACAGTATGCATACGGGGTCAATGCCGTCCAACAGCCTGCGGGATCCACATTCGCAGGAATGGCTATCTTCACGGATTATGTCAGAACCGGTTTCAAAGACGCCCAGGACTTGGGTTACAGTCCGCGCTTACATGGGAACAGCTCTCCGTGGGATTTCGGTGCTAACTGGTATTGTCGAACGCATTTCAACGGACCAGAACATCCAGCCTGCGTTTTCGCTGCCAGTCAACTTGGTGTTACATTTGCTTCTCCTCGGCCAACGAGTTACTGGACTGACATCGGAGCCCCGGGGTCTACGATCTTCTCCGCCTTCACCATCGAGAGTCTCCCTTGCTGTTCTTGGCCGTCAGTAACGGGTCATTTGACAGTTTACTATATCTGGAGCGGCCTTCATGTTCCGACGCCCACTCCTATTGGGACACCTGCAGCAACTCCCACGACATATGTGACACCCTCACCATCTCCTACACCCACCTCCTGTGGATGCCCCGCAGAATGCTTGGCTAAGTGGCTCTTTGGTCTAGCCTCTACTGGACCATCTGTCAGGCCACCTGGCTTGACGGCGCTTCTTCAGAGCTATGCTTCATTGCTATCAGATCCCGTTGAAATCCTTGGACTTCTTCGGAACTTACGCGACCAAGTCATGACTCAAACACCTGAAGGTCAAAGGCTCATCACACTATATGATGAATTCTCCTTCGACCTAACCGAGGCGATCTTGTCGGACGAAGCTTTGTCCAACGAGGCTTGGGATGTGATCGAGCTTTTCGTCCCTAATGTCCTATCGCTAGTAGAGGGTCAAGGGGATGAGACCACCATCTCCCAGGAGCAAGTTGCCGCGCTCGAGACATTCTTGGATCATGTGTCTTCTCTAGCAAGCACTGAGCTTAAAATCGCCATCGCAAGAGAACGAGCTTTACGCCCACTGCAAGCCATGGTCGGCTTGAACATGGACCAGGCTTGGGATCGGGTAAACGGCTACAATCTGGAATGGTTGCCCCCTTTGGATCAGCCCGAGCCTCTACATGTCGAACGCGGAGACACTTTATCGGTAGCGTTTTACCTTAGCGATTATTCAGGCGACCCTGTCTTCGATTCAACAGTAGCCTTCTACTTGCTTGATATCGTTGGAACGCCGTTGTTGGGGCCTATTGGGCTAAGCGCTAACCCTGGAGAGGGTTTGCTGTATGAAGGTGCTGGTCGCTACCGATACAACCTCTCTACCTCCGAGCTCTTAGAAGCACCGTATAGAATTGTTGTGGCCTTCAACTCGCTTTCTGGGGTATGGCAATCCGTCGGGATCTGGGTCGAGGAGCCATCAGAAGGAGTGCGTGTCCAGGACTTCGTCTTACTTGGCCAGGAAGGAGTCCACGTCGAGCAAAATGGTCAAATTCTGAGCGGCCATGTCGGGGCTAACACCGCCAGTGGCGGCCCCTACTTAGCGAAATCCTCGGAGGTGACTATCGGGATCAGCGCCGACGTTCTTGATCCAGACTCACTCGTGCTAGGCGACAGCATATATCTGAAACAGAACAGTACAATCTATGACGTCTACTACAACGAGCTGGATGGTCTAGGTCAAGTCCTTGGCCAGCAATTCACACCGGTCTCGCTCCCGTTGGTTTCGGCCTTCCCTGATCTACCAGTTTTCTCGCCTGGAACTCAGGATATCGACGTGCCCCAAGACGGTTCGCTCTCACTCGAGGCCGGGGCCTACGGCTTGCTCAAGGCCCGTCGAGGCTCGACGGTCAGCTTCGTTGGAGGTATTTACGACTTCTCAGAATGGGATGTCGGGGAGAATGTGCAGATCTACTTCCAGGCACACTCGCAAATCCGTATCGCAGGAAAACTGGCGATTGACCAAGGGTCCTACCTCGGCCCAGAGCCAAGTTCCTCAGGTATAAACGCCAGTGACATCGTTATCTATGTGAACGGGATAAATGGGAACAGTGGTAATCTGAGCGCTACCCCGAAGGCAGCCAAGTTCGGGATCAACACGGTGATCCACGCCAACGTATACGCGCCAAACGGCACCTTATGGCTGCGACAGAACGGGCAGTTCACTGGAGCTTTCCTCGCTAGGTGGGTGGATCTCGGGATTGGAGCGACTGCTCAGCTCCAAAGCCAGTGGCAGGAGGGCACAGGAAACTAACCTCCTTCCGCTCGGCCTCGATCGACCTCCTAAGCTAGAGCTCCAATCTCCATGAGCTGCTGGATTGTTTTACGTTGTTATCTTTCTAGCAGAAATTAATTTCTAAGGATAACAACAACCGTTTACGGCAGTATTTCACATAACCATACCTAGATTGGCCGTGTGGTTGTTGTCTGACACTATGACGACACGCTCATTCCAATCAGCTAATCACAAAGACGCCTATAGCCTCGGCTGTTCTTGGAAACAGGTAGAGCTCATCCAACCCGCTGGTGTAAACCTCGCCAGCCGACGGCTAGTGATTGCGCGATACTAATCTTCGCTTAGTGGGGCGCCTCATCTCGAGGTTGTTATGCGCTTTCACCTTTTAGCTGCCAGCATAGATCGGTCGCATCCACGTTAATAAGGTGTGTAAATTGAAGTACCTCAGTGAACGCCGCTATCTTATCTTTGTGCTCCTTTCCTACCTTATTGCCATACTCATTTTTTGGGATTTTGTTGTCGACGATGCTTATATTTCGTTTGTTTACAGCAAGAATTTGATCACGGGGAATGGATTAACTTATAACGGTATGCTCGTTGAGGGGTATTCCAATTTCCTGTGGACAGTTCTTATTGCGCCATTTTTGTGGTTTGGCATTGATCCCATCATCGTTGCACGTACTCTGAGTATTCTATCTTCTATCCTTATCCTCCTGATGTTGGATGACTTGATAAAGAAATTCCTGCCCGGTATTAGCAATGCCCGTATCGCTCTGGTTCTCACCACCGTTACTCTTTGTTCGACAATCAGTGCCTGGACAGTGGGTGGACTGGAAACTATTTTCTTCGCGTTTCTTGTTCTCTTTTTTCTTTACGTTGAGATTGGAAAAACAAGACAGGCTGGATATTTATCACCGCTTATCGTTCTGATGCTCTCCTTTACAAGGCCTGAGGGGGCTATGTTTTTCCCAATTCTGATAGCATACCGCCTGTATTGTTCCCGAAGAATCGATCGTGAACTTATGCTCTCGATGTTCTTGTTTATTCTCCCGTTCAGCCTATTTCTCGTTTGGCGGTTTCAAACCTATGGGTATTTCCTGCCTAATACTGCCTTCATCAAGATCCATACAAGTCTATGGACCATAGGCCTTGCCTTTGAATGGTTGATTAATTTCTTCGTTTTACGTCCTTTCTTTACTTTTGTCCTGCTGGTTTCCATTGGGATACTCGCCATTGAAAAAAAGCTGATGGATCAACAATGGATACTTGTGCTCATGATCGTTGCGGCATTCATGGCATTTGTGCTCTACGCCGGACGTGATTGGATGCCATTCCACCGGTTCCTCGCTCCGCTCGTTCCGATTTTTGCGCTCATTATGGCGAAATCATTTCACCGGTTCCAATCAGGAGTTCCTGGTATTGTGTTCATCGCTCTGATTGGCGCGAATGGTCTGTTTGAGCTCTATGTAAGCACCACTGTGTACCAAGGTCAAATCACTGATTTCGGCAGGTACACACAGGGCTTGCTCGATGCAGGGACAATGATCAAGCAAGAGACCGATCGATATTCGATAATCGCCGTGGAGGATTCTGGTGCGTTGGCATATTCAAGTGAGAGGACAGCAATCGATATTCTTGGTTTGAACAATGAATATATCGCTCATCATCCGGACCTTGATATTGCGGAATATACTTTGAGTTTCGATCCAGAGATCGTGCAACTACATCTTGAACGGCTGTCGTCTGGAGGGTTCGTCGGATCCAAGGATAGCCGGGTGTCAGAGATCATCATCAATGATCCACAATTCTTAGCGTGCTACTATCTATTTGAAGAATGGTTAGATAATCCATATATGCCATATATTTTCTTCCGTTCATGCGATTAAATCAATAATTATTACACGAAGCCTTGCTGAAGGCAGTTTGGGAACCTGTTCAGAAATTGCAGGCTAGACAGTGAGGCGTGAATGGTAAAAATTGGAGAGGGAGGGGCTAGGTCGTTAACTTTCAACTCACGCAGCTTCTTGTTTTTGTTCCTTTGGAGTATTCGGAGAAACCCCTGAATCTATACACTATTCTGCTAACGGCTTGCTAGTGGGATTCTGGTCATTAATTGGATCCAAGGGAGCGTAAATTTATGATCAGGGTTCAATTGAGTCTGAGGCGAGGCCCTTGATACCTCTCTATTGCCGTCCATATCCTGAATACTTTTTCTTATTCGAAGGTAGGTCAAAGGATTGTTCCAGAGCCAGCGAGGGGAATCGAACCCCTGACCCATCGCTTACGAAGCTACCTCTGGAATTAATGAGGGCTGGACTGATCCTCAAACAGGTGTGACTTGAGACGAAGGGCTGCAGGAGCAAGCCATACAGGTGATCAGCAGAGCATCAGCAGCACACGATAGCATCCTGGCGTAGAGGATCTAACATACTTCTGGAAGGATTGGTGTAAAAATAAAGTTCTCCTGCACCTCGATCAATGCAACGAGCTATTCCTCATGGGATTCGAAAGACAGATCACGTTCCATCAACTTCATGTTCAATGCGAAACCACGCAAAGAACTCGCCTGCTTTGACTGTGCTTTCGAAGACGAGAAACGTCCCAATCCAGGTTTCATCCTCATCAGTTACAAGTTTCCAGAAGCTCCAAGAGGCAACCTCCGATGACCCTGATCCTGCTTCTGTCCACCCCACAGCAAGAAGCTGGTTTCCGTAATATGCGGCGAGCTCCTCTGCCGATAGCTTAGTTTGTACGACCGCTGACATATCGCCTTCATTGCCGCCGCTCGACATACCCCCGGATTTGACCATGGCACCAGGTGGAGCGGCTAATAATGGCAGGATTCCCTGCACCTTATCCTCATAGCCTGATCCGTAATCCTGTTCGCAGATTGAATACTCGTTTGTAGTTTGAATGGATAGCCTTAAATCGGTTGTACCATCATCTAATCGAAAGGCATTGATCCAAACCGATGCACCGGTTGGAATATGACAGAAAGTTCCGCTAGGGTAGGGTTCAGAGATAAAACCCGATGAAGAACCGGGTGCTTCGGGGATTCTCCACTCGTCCCCGTTGAGGTTCTTATTATAGAAATCCATCGTTTGCTCAGGGGTTAGCTCGACACGAAGGTACATTTCCGTCCCGTAAAATGCCCTTTCCTCTCGAAGAACGCTCCCCAATATTTCGGCGTTATTTGGCAGCGGCAGGGAGAAAGGCAATGAACTGGGCGATTCCCCAACCAGGACGAGTACGCTGCCGGCTTCAGGCCCGCCATAGGTTAAGACACGGCCGAGGAGTTCCCTCAGTGCTCCTTCATCGCCGCCGCGCACCTCAATCGTGCCTGGTGTTCCTGTGAGAGGTGGGTAAACAACTGTCTCGCTCTCGATCACTGTCTCAGAGCGTGGGTCAGTGTCCTTCCCCGATAGGCCTTTGCTACTTTCGCCTGCACACCCAGCCAGAAGTACAACCAGGTACAGGCCGATTACGATTGTTTTTGTGCACATGGAACTTTCTCCTGGTCTTGGCGTCTGCGTTTATTAGATCAAACTCGTATCTAAGGGAATCTCTTGCTTGAATCAAACGTGTGGACATGGCGTATAGCAGTTAAGCCTATATTAGGACCATCGCGACCACTAGTTTGCGCCCTTCTCGTGCTTAGTGAAGCTCGAAATACATCCTGCTCATAGCATTGCGTCATGCCTGAATCATACTCTCGATCGGTTCAATATCGATGATTTGGCTGTTTCACATTGCGATCTTCAAAGGGGAGAGATTGTGAGCGGAGCCATCTCATTTTCGGTTTCCCGTCCAACACCCGTTCTGGTTCAGACTTAATTGCAGCCACTTTGCTTACCACAGGATACCTGACGCATTTATCCTTGTTGCTCTAGTTGGGGGACCAACATATTTCCGGAAATATTACCCCTCAATCCAATCTTCGCCTTCTGGTTCCCCGCGCCCCCTGATTGCTCGTAGGTATTTGACGAGGCACTCCCTCGACAGGGATTTCTTAGACTTTTCAAACATAAATGAGTATTCGAGAGATTGAATCAGAAGGGAATGAAGGGACTCAGGAATTATGAGATGGGTACCCAAGGATTGGGGATCGAGAAATCAACCAGGGCAAATCAGTTTCTGAAAGATTTTACAGAGTTATCTGATCACAAGGATTAAACCTTTGGACAATCACTATTCTTTAGAAAAAGCATATAAGTCGGCGTATTCAGAAAAGGCACTTACTGGTGTCTATTATAAGGAAGGGGATTCACCAGCGATTCGCTCCAATGGTCCAATTTCATATGATTCACTTTTCATCCCAAGATTTCTTTTCCAACATGCATTTGCAATACCGGGGTAGCACTTCTCCCGAGAGGGCAAGCGCGACTCGGATAGTTACAATGCACAGCGCCTCGATAGACGATGTCTTCACGAACACCACTTCCTGGTTGTTTTCGAGGCAGCATTCAACTCGAAGGGTTTTTTCGTTTGACACACCTACTTTGTTTGATGTACATTCCTGATGCTCAATCTATGTTGAAAATTTAATAGCCTGGCTTTGCAACTTAAGCCTGTGGGCGGTTTTTCGTTTTCATCTCATATCACCGGAGGTCAAGATGCGCTCAAAACAATCAGCCACCTCGAATCCAGCCACGATCCAAAGCTGCACAAGGAAGGATGAAATCAACACGGTTCTTTGTCGACTTGAGAGCGGTATGGTCCTGCGAATTGTCTGCTCCATCGATCCCGATCCCGTCTCGATTTGAAGCAGTCGACCCATCTCTAGCCGTATTGTTGCCGGCACCTAAGGCTGTGCTTCCTATACGGGGATCCAGCCCATCACCACTATTTCAAGCTCCAGGTTGGATCTATATCGGAGATGGTGTGAATCAGCCTCGCCCGCTTCAGATTATT
>Ga0315534_1003302_pt1 | contig 10422 bp, 4 predicted proteins | sample SalMarSW160240MG_FD_203094 | JGI IMG/M metagenome (GOLD analysis project Ga0315534, IMG submission 203094) | Salt marsh sediment microbial communities from the Plum Island Ecosystem LTER, Massachusetts, United States - Salt Marsh Sediment SW1602-40 ...
GGAAATGCTTTTATGAGGGAGAGTTACGGATGAGTCCGTTTTGGAGGCTTCTTTTTTTATATCCAATTTCTTCTTAGATTTTGCTTCCAGTGTCCAACCAGTGTCTAAATGGTTTTGAGTTTTACCTGTCCCTACCGAAAATTCCGTCCTTGTTTATTCACAAGGGTTTACGTACAATCGCCAATTAGCAGAATTGTGTCGCTCTTTGTCGAGTCTATGATGCATCGTTTACTGATTCTACTGTTGGCCGAGATACTCTTACCTCACGGCCTGTGTCGTGCCCAGCAACTCACCGCTGAGCAGCGGGAATCGTTGCGCGCGGAAATTCGCGAGAACTTCTTCGTGCCGGATCCGCTGCCGCCATTGAATCCTATAACACACCGCCGCTTCGAACCGGCACCAGGCGTGGTGTCGGAGGCGGTTACTTACGCAACACAACTTGGCACGCGCGTCCCGGCGATCTTGTATCTGCCCAAGCCAAAACCGAAGACTGCTACCGACCGTATTCCCGGTTTCATTGTCGTCAATGGGCACGGCGGTGACAAATACAGTTGGTACTCGTACTACAGCGGCGTTCTCTATGCGCGGGCCGGGGCGGCTGTGCTGACGTACGATCAGGCCGGAGAAGGAGAGAGGAATGCAAGCCGCAAATCCGGCACGCGAACTCACGATCGACTCAAAGGGGATGACGTGTTGGCTCCTCGTTTGGGGGGACTGATGATGACGGATGTCATGCAGGCGGTTTCTTACCTCTGCTCGCGTCCCGAGGTCGACGGGCAACGGATTGGCGCGGCGGGCTACTCCATGGGCTCTTTTGTGCTCGCGTTGACCGGCGCAGTGGAGCCACGTTTGCGGGCTTGTGTATTGGTGGGAGGTGGAAACATAGACGGTGTGGACGGCTATTGGGACAACTCCAAGCCGATGTGCCAGGGGCTGCCCTACCGCTCATTGCGTTTTCTTGGAGACCGTGGTGCCGTGATCTACGCCCTGCACGCCTCTCGCGGTCCGACACTTATCTACAACGGTCTGGCGGATTCGGTCGTGGATATTCGAAACCTGGGTGGATGCGGCCCAATCGGCCGTCCAACAACCGCGACGCGCCGGCCAGAAGACCACGCCGGAGTAAAACCGTGCGAGATGGCGAAAGCGATAGCACGGCCCGTAGGTTACAGAGAAGACTGTGGCAAGTTAACGCAAGTCCTGTGACGGCAAACAGGACGGAACTCTTCCGGGGCACAAGGGCCCCGGCACGAAAGGAGAAAACGATGAAGTTGGTTCGAGTAATTCTCACGGTCCTGATGCTGGCTTCAACCGTGTCTGCCTTCCAGGCCGAGCGAGAGGCCGAGAATAACAGGCTTTCCCAAATCAAGGCCAAGCGAGCTCGCGGCGAGCAGATAACCTCGGAAGAGCGGCGATTCGCCCAACGCGTCATGGCGCGGCGTAATCAGGCCAGCGCGGCGACGCGTTTCCGAGACTACGCTAAGACGCACCCGCCGCGCGACTCCGTAGGCCTGGTCCCGCTGACCGATCTGGGTAAAGGGACCCACAAGGGAGAAAGTGGTGGACTTTATCCGGGCGGGGAAAACATCCCACCGCAGGGCCACCTCCAGGCGGGTTTGGCGATCACGAGCCAGATCGTCCCTCTGGACCGGGACGGATCGAAGGCCGAACACGGAAAGATTGTGCTGCTGTCGATCGGGGTATCAAACACCACGATGGAATTCCGAACCTTCCAGCAGATCGCTGCACAAGACACGCAGTTGAACCCCCAACTGGTGCTCGTCGATGGCGCCCAAGGCGGACAGGCCGCGGATCAGGCCGCCGACCCTCAGACGCATTACTGGAGCGTGGTCGACCAGCGGCTTCAGACGGCGGGCGTCACTCCCAACCAAGTCCAGGCCCTCTGGATCAAGGAAACCTATCCCGGCCCTTCACAGCCTTTCCCGGCCGAGGCCAAAAAGCTCCAGAGATACCTCGTCGATATACTTCACACCGCGAAAGGCCGGTTTCCCAACCTGAAGATTGCGTATCTGTCCAGCCGGATTTATGCAGGCTATTCCTTAGTCGGCGGGAACCCCGAACCATGGTCCTATGAGTTCGGGTTCTCCGTCAAGTGGCTGATAGCAGACCAGATCGCTGCCAAGCCGGAGTTGAATTACGACCCGGCGAAGGGGCAGGTCCGCGCGCCTTGGCTGGCCTGGGGACCCTATCTCTGGGCCGACGGTGTCAAAGGACGCAAGGACGGTCTCAAATGGCTCCGCGAGGACCTAGCCGCCGATGGAATGCACCCATCGGCAGCCGGCAGGCAGAAGGTCGCCGGCCTGCTGCTGGATTTCCTCAAGACAGACCCGACCTCGCAGCCGTGGTTCCTCAATAACTCCGGAGAGCAGTTCCCCGACGGTTCGAGCGGACAGGTGATGGAGTTTGAGGGCGCCGGCGGCACGGTTATCGCGGCATACCTGCGCAAGCCGGTCGGCGCGGGCCTATTTCCTGTGGTAGTTATGCTACACGGCGGCGGCAACTCCCGGAGCGCCACGTACGGGCTGGGCCGGTCCACCCGTTCGCCCACGGCCGATTTCATCGCCGCCGACTGGGCGGTATTTTCCATCGACTTTCGGCCCAATACGCGGGCGAAGTTGGATCCGGTGGAATGGGACGACACTATCGCTGCGATCCGCAAGGTCCGCGGCATGCCATCCATCGATCCCCAGCGGGTTGCACTCCTGGGTGGCAGCCACGGCGCCAACGTGTTGGCCCGTGTGGTGGCGCGGACTGATGCTAGCGCGGCCGTGCTTTGCGCGCCGGCAGCCCTCGATCTGGCGGAGGTGGCCAAGGTCATCGGGCAGGGAGCCTCCGTCAACCCCGCCTTGCGGCGGATGATTGCTGCCCTGGAGCAGCAGCACGGGGTGCCGATCGCCAAGATCGCGAATAATGCCGACAAGTACGGGTACTCGACGGCGTTGACCGAAGCGGCGAATGTCCACTCCCCGCTGCTGATCATTAATGGACGCAACGACAATAGCTCGCCCATCCCGGTTGTCGAGGCATACATGGAAAGACTCCGCGCGGCTGGCAAGGAGGTGGAAGCTTACCTACCGGAGAACGGCCCTCACGGTTTCTACTTCGGCCGTCCGGCGATCCCCGAAACGCAGGAAGCTGCGCGGCGTGCAGTGACGTTTATTCGGAAGCATTTTGGCCCCCAACTCTACACCGCTCGTCAAGATGCGACGGGGACCTTGGCTGTACAGTCCCAGCGAGAGACCGAGAGCCGCAGGTTCGCAAAAATCAAGGCCAAGCGCGACCACGGTGAGCAGATTACCCTGGAAGAGCGGCGATTTGCACAGAGTGTTATGGCGCGGCGGAACCAGGCAAATGCGGCGACACGTTTTCGGGACTACGGCAAGACGCACCCGCCGCGAGACTCTGTGGGCTTGGCTCCCTTGATTGATCTGGAGACAGGAACCTACAAGGCAGAAGTAGGCGGACTTTACCCGGGCGGGGAAAACGTCCCGCCGCAGGGCCACCTCCAGGCTGGTCTGGCGATCGCGAGCCAGATCGTCCCTATGAACCGTGACGGTCGCAAGGACGAAGTGGGAAAGATCGTGCTCTTGTCCGTAGGAATGTCGAACACCACGCAGGAATTCCAGGCTTTCCAGCAACTCTCAGCCGACGACGACGAGCTAAACCCGCGGTTGCTGATTGTCGACGGCGCCCAAGGCGGCCAGACAGCAGCCGTGACGGCCAAGCCCGAGGCCGACTTCTGGAAAGTGGTGGACAAGCGGCTCAATGCGGCAGGCGTTACACCGAAGCAGGTGCAGGTGGTCTGGCTCAAGCAGGCAAATGGGGGGCCGTCGCAGCCGTTCCCGACAGAAGCCAAGAAACTCGAAGCGGACCTCATCGCGACTCTGCACAACCTGAGCGATCGCTTTGCCAATCTGAAGATCGCGTATCTGTCCAGCCGCATCTACGCCGGTTATGCCGTCACTCCACTGAACCCTGAACCGCACGCGTATGAAAGCGCTTTCGCCGTCAAGTGGGTAATCGCGCGGCAGATCGCCGGGCAGCCCGAGTTGAACTTTGATCCGGCGAAAGGAACGGTCCGGTCTGCCTGGTTGGCCTGGGGACCGTATCTCTGGGCCGACGGCGTAAAGGGGCGCAAAGACGGTCTGACATATATTCGGAGCGAGCTGGGGCCTGACGGGACCCATCCGTCGAGGTCGGGACAGGAAAAGGTAGCAAGACAGTTGCTGTCCTTCCTGAAGAGTGATCCAACCTCGCGACCGTGGTTTCTTGCGGGCCGGTAGAATATGATGAATCCTGGAAGATGGAAAGTTGCTCTGAGACGTGTGTCAAAACTCACACGTTGCCTGCTGGACTTCCTGGTCATTAGCGAGGCCTCACACGCTGTCACGCTGGTCAGACAGCACCAGCCTAATGCCGTCATTGTAGTACCGACCGAGAAACCTACCTTAGCAGCGATCGAACTGCAGGCCTACATCCAAAAAGCGACTGGCGCGGCCCTGCCGATCATCACCGAAGATCAGTTCTACCATGCCCACGATGCGGAATGCCCAATCTTCGTTGGCTCTTGCAAGAACACCGCTGAGATTGTGGACACGGGGGCAATTCGCCCCGAAGGCTTCATGATCAGAACGAAGGATAACGCTCTGTATATCGTGGGCAAGGATGCGACCGATTGCGGATTCGCCGTCGAAGGAACTCTTTACGGCGTCTATGAGTTCCTATAACTTCCTGCAAATGATAGCTTTTCTGAATGAACAGTAAATAAACCAAGAGAATTGCATATTACACCGGCTCAAGATTTTCTCTGAACGCGGCGCTGCTAGTGCGGACCTGACTCAGGATTGGCTCGCCCGATGGGAGAATAACATTCTGGACAGAGCCCGCTCAACCGATGCACAGCCGATTCGACATCCCACCTGCCGCCTCACGGATTCGCCGCGCCCGCCTTCAGTGTGTCAACAACCGTGATCTCCTCAATCTTTGCGTCCTTCTTGCCGATCAGGTCGATACCCTGCACCCGCATGACCGTCTCGAAAACGTGCATCCGAGGGTCGCCGCCCGATTTCACCATGATTCGCCTGGCTGCTTTATCATAGCTGAACTTGCTCCACGGCTGGCCGTCGCGCAGCAGCTTTTTTGGCTCGGCGACCAGGATCGCCGACCAAATGCCGTCCACCTCGCGTTTCCAGCCTTCGATCAGGTCCGCCCCGCTAATCGTAACTTTCTCACCCTTCATGGCGCGGACCGTCACGCCATCATTTTTCGGGGCCAAGACCTCGCGATATATTCCGCCCCGCAGCACGATCGTCTCTCCTGGCTGGGCGATCGCGCACGCCTTGGCCAGACTCGCCAGCGGCACGGCCGGATAGCCCCATGCCGGCTCGTCGGTGGCGGCCGGGTGACGAGGATCGACGTAATACACGTTGGGGTACCCCTGGGCTCCGATCGTCACGCCACCCTTGCCGGCCCCGATGGCCGGGCTGCCCTTCTTCAGGCGGAAATCTCGCTTCTGGGGATCCATAAAGAGCGGGTCCTTGCCGTTGATATTCGTCGCGGCCGCCAGCGGCGCAGTCTTGAACGTCAGGTTGTACTCGATGACCGGGTTGGCCGCGGAAAAGTGCTGGTCGCCGTGGATGACGGCCCGCTCCGCCTCGCAAAGGATATTGTTGCGGATCAGCCCGCCAGTCGATTCCTTGCCCCGCAGGCCGATGGCGGCCCAATTCACCGTCGAGATGGTACAGTTCTCGATCGTCACGTCGGGCGTCTGAATGATGTCCGGACCCCAGCCCCCTCGCATCGTCGGTGAATTGGTCGAGATGATGTTGTGCCGGAAGGTCCAGCCCCGCACGCTGCCGAGGTGCGGCGCACTCTCCACCATGCACATCTGATGGAAATCAAAACAGGTGTTGTGCTCGAAGAGTAGGTCCATCGCGATCTCGCCGTTGTTCGTGAAGGTCTGAAGGCAATCGACGTGCGCGGTCTTGATCTCCTGCCGGGTGCTGCCGTGATAGTAGTTGTACCGCTGGATGCAGCCCTTGCCGAAGAATCGCGAGTAATCGCAATCGTCGTTCCTGTTGCCGGGGGCGTACATGAAGAGGCGTTTGACTTCGTTGTTCTCCACCAGCCAGTCCTCACCGCCCAGGATGAAACCGTACTCGCAGTGGTAGACCTTGTTATAGGCGATTCGGTTGTGCGTTACCGCAGAATAGTCGCGGGTGTTGCCATTGGCGCTCGGCTTGCCGACCGTACCGTTGACCCCCACCATCATATCGTGGATGTAGTTGTCCAAGATTTCGCAGTGGCTGGCGTACAGTTGGACAGCCGTGCCCGGCTTGTCGGCTGTGATCTCGAAGCCCTCCATGCGGATGTAACTCGCCTCCAGGTCGAAGGCACCCACGGTCGCCGAACGCCGGGGCATCGCCATGAAGGCGACAGGCCTGCCCTTCGTGCCGCCAGCCTTCACCTTGACCCGTTCGTCATACTTGCCCGCCATGACATAGACGGTGTCGCCCGGCTTGGCCACATTGGCTGCATGCTGCACGGTCTTGAAGGGCATCTCCTCAGTTCCAGGATTGGTGTCGGCTGCGCCGGGGGCCGCCTGGTCAACCACATACGTGGCCGCCCGAACATGACCAAGATCAACATCGTCAATGGCGCCGGCGATTGTGGGCCCGACTCCCAGCAATGCGGCCGTGCGAACAAAGGCTTGGATTGAGATGAAGCAGATAAGTATTTGGTGTTTCATATGGCTATGACTCACTACAGCAGAGGATATTGATCGCGCACATAACTTATCGATACAGATTAAGGTACACCCTTTGAGATCGGCTGTCAATTGGTAACGGTCTGACGATGGCTTATTTTTTACGGTGTCTGGTGTGTAAGAGTTGAGACCTATGACAATTATCTCCAAAGAATTATACGATGGATACATTTCTTTTCCACTGTATACTTAACCGATTTCACACCGAAATTTTCAAGAAATATTAGTATTTTCGCAAAAAATTGACATTTATTCGGACTCGATTTAGGCAAAATCAACATTTGTGAAGACATTTTGGTGACAAGATGTCAGTGTGCCGCAGCAAGCGGTGTCAGAGATGGGAGTAGGCCTCCCGCAACCGGCTTGCAGGAGCAGGTTGCAAAACACCGTAAGCGGCTTTGGTTAAGAGCCATGGTCGTGAGCGTTACGGAAAAGGTGCTTTAGAAGCATCAGGTGTGGATTAAGAAGACGAATACAAGTGAACCACCGTTCAAGTGTCGAAAGTCTTAGATGGGGTCAAAACTGGGGACTTGACATTTTCCCAGGATGAGTCTGGCGGATACCTGCTAACTGGCCAGGCGGCGCCCGGCATAGAGGTGGCGTGAGCTTAATCTGGGCTCTGACGTGGAACTGCGGGAACCTGTCGCAACGATGTTAAGAGAAAGGCACAAGCAGAGAAACTGCGAGGCTGATAGTATCGAAGCGTTGCACAGGGGCGGGCGAGCTCGTAGTAGCGTTGAAGCTGCTGTAATGGCAGCCGAGCGAAGGGGCTTGGTCATTCAGCTACCGACAATCGACCAACTGTTTAACAGGAGGAGTCGTTGAAGGTAGCAAAACCATTTTATTGTGGTTTGAATGATAGGAGCCGGATGAGCTGAGAGGTTCACGTCCGGTTCTCGGAGGGGCCGAGGGTGAAACTCCCTCGGCCTACTCAACCCTGAAAATCAGAGTGTTTTTCAGCTCCTGAAAGTGGTGACTTTTCGAAGAATTCTGGCATTTTGGTACTCAATGTGAAGCTATCTATCACACACCAATACGGAACGACCGTTTTCAAGTCAGGGGCTTGGTAAGGCGGATGGAGCAACAACAGATAGGAAAGGGCTCCTTCAGTCCTGAATCTTCCTCTGTGGTAGAAATAGTCATCTCTCCGTCACCTCCAAAGCAAATCTACGATCAGTTACGCTGCCCTTGCTGTTTGTTACTTGTAGGATCACCTCATGCTTCCCCAGGTCATTCACTCCTGCTGTTCCTGATATTTTCCCCGTCTGTGGATTTATCTTTAACCACTGTGGTGCTCGGATAAGCGAAAAGCTAAGATATTCCTTGTCCCAGAAAGCCGCTTTATAGCCTTGTTTGCATTTGAGGTCACCGATGGATGTTATTAATCCCGGCTCGTGTGTAAGAAGTGTACCTGCTTTCACTTTTTCAGGCAACCGGCTGTAAATGAACGGACGGGGGAAGTCTGCGTAATCGGATGCGCCACTCTCGTTCCCGTTCTCATCCACGGCGACCACTCTGTAGAACGCTCTATTAGCGTTGGGCAAACTAAGTTCTGGGCCTACAACCATCAAACTAATTTCGTTGGTAGCGGTCATGAAATTGGACGGTGTCTTAACGGCATTGCGGCTGGGTATGTCAGCTTTTGAGTTGAACTCATCGATATCCTTGCAAAAGCCCCGCCCTATTACCACCATGTATTCAATATCACTAACGGTGAAGCCCTTTTCATTGCTGCCGTAGATCCTGAACATGACAGGCCTTCGACCTCTGGGATTAGCTTCCCACGTCAGAACAACTGTTCCTGCGTTCTCATCGACAATAGCCCTCACATTAATCGGCACTCCCGGGGCGGCGCATTTAAAGGATGACACTTCGCTCCATGGCCCCCAAACACCGTTGGCGTTCTTCGCACGCACGCGCCAGTAGTAGTCTGTATCGGGATTCAACAGGCCAATGCATGGAGCAATCCATTCCGCTTTACTCCGTGATGCCGTTTTTGAAATGAGCTTATCAAAGTTGGGCGACAGAGGCCAACGCATGTCCTGCGTGCTGCTCAACTGGAAATGATAGTCCTCCACTTCACTGCTGCCCGAATTATCCGGCGGTCTCCAGCGGAACTTGACCAGAGTGCCTTCCATGGTGGCACCATTAGATGGAACCATTGGATGTGGCATAGAGGGACTGGACCATGCAGTCCGTTCCATCCATGAATGGGTGATGCGTATCCGTCGCGGCTCTTCGGTTTCATCAGTATAACTTACCTGATTTTCACCGAGCTCCAGTTCAGGGAGGCCAAGAAGAGACATCTGGACATCCGTGATAAACTCGATTCTGTCGACACCGACATCACCTTTTTCCATATTGGCTGCCATCTCTATCTGGAGGAAATATTCATACTGAGGAAATCCACGTGGGGAGAGTTTATCGTCTAAGACCACTTCCTCACAGAAGTCTCCCGTTGTCTGGGCTGTCCACAGAGTATCCCATTTCTTGCCATCGCGCGATAGCTTAATCCGGAGCAGATCTTCGGCGCCTGCACGGTGAAAAAACGCTTGTATCTTACCACCCACGATGACATAAGCGCTGGCGATCCTCCATATAACCCTTACTGTTTGCCCTGTTTTGAAAGGGTGTATCGCCGGACGAATACCATCCTCCGACACAACAGCAATATTACTTTCAGACTCTACTCCCTTGCGATAGATAGAGTCTTCCAGATTAGGCACATAGCGCATTACGCCGTTGCGCATGTTTTCATAGGCACGCTCACCCCATACGGCCAAGTCACCTTCCCCATCCTTGCGCCACTTCCCGTCCGGTGCTTCAGTACCTGCTGTGTACTGTTTACCGATATGGTCCCACCGCCATTCCATGGATTCTCCGGGCCTGAGGATATAAGCCATCGTGTGTTTTGTGCGCCCGCCGAGCTCACCTTTACGTTTCCCTTCATAACCATACAGCGATGCCGAAGACTCATCGGTTGCCCGGCTGTCTTGGCGATCGATGCCATAAGTATGGGTGCGCTTCACCAGGTCATGATCCAGTACTACTTCAGCCTCGGAAGCGATAGTTACATTGTCCCGTCGCAGGTAAATCGCGTGTTCATCACCGTCCAACAAGTGATACTCACCATTGTAGAACGCCTCTGCGACGACATGTCCTACCGGGTATCCTCGTCGTGTTCTCAGGCCTGCCGCTTTCCAAAGATCTGATATGACCTGTGCATCGTTACCGCATAAAGTATAGCCGTAGATATTATAGACTTTGACAGCGTCATTGGACTCTTTACCCCAAGTGGTGGCGTGGAACCGATGATTGCGCTGGAACTCCCAGATCGCTCGTGCTTTATCCCGCTTGGTGGTACATCCACTAATCGCATCCTCTGCTATATCATTCAACGTTCTCCAGTTCCGCTTCCCGTTGACTGTAATCCACGGATTCACAACATCTGTATCACCGATATTCTCAAGGCGCATAAACCTGTTGGGCTGCCAGCCTTGATAATAAGCACCATAGCTAATGGGCATACGCGTCATGACACCATCGATCTTGCCTGCCATCTTTACTCTATATGCATGTGAGCTCGAAGTTATAATCTCTTCATGTTTTTTCTCATAGTCTCCTTTGATAGAGTC
>Ga0315534_1003307_pt1 | contig 10413 bp, 7 predicted proteins | sample SalMarSW160240MG_FD_203094 | JGI IMG/M metagenome (GOLD analysis project Ga0315534, IMG submission 203094) | Salt marsh sediment microbial communities from the Plum Island Ecosystem LTER, Massachusetts, United States - Salt Marsh Sediment SW1602-40 ...
TCGAGCATCTCGCGCAGACGGGCAATGTGTTGCGGCGTCGTACCGCAACAACCCCCGATCAGATGTACGCCGTCCTCCTCGATAAACCGCTCCTGCCACTCCGCCAGTTCATCCGGCGTCAATGGGTACTCCGTTCTACCCTCAACGAGCATGGGAAGTCCGGCGTTGGGCATTATCGAGATGAAGCCGGGCCAGTTCTCACCGATATATTGCACATGCTCCGCCATCTCGGCCGGTCCGGTTGCGCAATTAAGACCTATACCGTCAACATCAAGCGCCGCAAGCGCGGTGATAGCGCAGCCGATATCCGAGCCCACCAGCATGGTGCCTGTGGTTTCGATGGTAACCTGGGTAAATATGGGCACATCTTCCCGGCCGGTCTCGCGACGCGCGATCTTGCAGCCGTTCACGCCGGCCTTGAGCGTCAAGAGATCCTGGTGGGTCTCGAGCAACAATATGTCACAACCTCCGTCGAGGAGACCACGCGCCTGCTCGGCATAGGAATCTTCCAGGGTATCATAATCAACATGTCCGAGACTGGCGAGCTTGGTGCCAGGGCCCATTGAGCCTATGACGTAGCGTGGCTGCTCGGCGGTGGAAAATTCCTCTGTCACCTTGCATGCCAGTTCCACCGCCAGTTTGTTCAGCTCGTATGTCTGGTCAACAAGGTCAAACTCGGCCAGCACCACCTTGTTGGCACCAAAGGTGTTTGTTTCAACACAATCGGCACCCGCTTCCAGGTAGGTACGATGCATCTGTTGTACAAAATCGGGACGTGTCTTGCACAATATCTCGGAGCAGTTTTCCAGGCCGAGGAAATCCTTGTCCAGGTCCCATTCTTTAGCCTGGATCAGTGTGCCAGTTCCACCATCACATAACAGCACGGTTTGCTTTAATCGATCAGTAATCTTTTGTTTCATTATGTTTCTAATAGGCCGTTGCAATTGATAGGTTGATTAGCTATTCACTCATTGAGGTGTTATATCTATTATATATACCGGCTATCCTAAACAAACAGCCTGCTATCATAACATTTAAAGGACAAGGTTGTAGCGTATGAATGCCAGTTTGATTACATTATCCGCCATCTCGAGCGCCAACAGTGCAGTTATATTCGACCAAAAATGCGCGCCTATTTGATCAAGGCCGTATTGTTGGTGTTTTCCTTCATACCGCTGCCACTGTCGCATCTCTTCGGAAATATCATCGGCTGGTTGCTTTATCTTGTACCCAACGATCTGAAACGAATATCCATGATCAATCTACGTCTATGCCTCGTTTCCAGAAATCCATCTTCACGCAGGCAATTGCTGCGCGCCAGCCTGATAGAAACAGCAAAGACCGCGGCCGAACTCGGCCCACTGTGGCGCTGGCGTAAACAACGCATCATGGATCTGGTGCAGGAGGTCAGTGGTGAAAAGCAGGTGAATCAGGCGCTGGCACAAGGACGGGGTGTTGTCATCGCCGCCCCACACCTTGGAGCTTGGGAGATGGTGGGACTTTATTGCTCGCTGCGATTTTCCATGACCAGTCTTTATCGGCCACCCAGAATGCAGGAACTGGACTTATGGGCGCGAACGGCACGCGAGCGTTTCGGCGCGCGGCTGGTACCGACTGACATGAGCGGTATACGCGCGTTGTATCGTGCCCTGTCGCAGGGTGAAGCAGTGGGTGTATTGCCTGACCAGGAACCCGCCATGGGAAACGGCCTGTTTGCGCCGTTTTACGGCATACCTGCCTATACGATGACCCTGTTGCATCGCCTCGTATCACGAACCGGTGCAACGATCTTCTATACCTATGCTGAAAGATTGCCGATGGGGAAAGGATACCACGTACACTTTGTAAGGGGGCAACCGGATATGAATCAGCTCGAACAGCGCAAGGCGCTGGAAGCGATGAATTACAATATCGAAATGTGTATAAATGCCGCGCCAACACAATACCAGTGGAGTTATAAAAGATTTCGCAAACGTCCCCCGGGCGAGGCGGGTTTTTATTGAATCATCTGCGATGATAGGGAACGTGTGAAAGTTATACGGGGTTTTTGATCGTCTATAAGCAGCGAATATTAACCGGATTTTTGCGCGATCAGGCAGGCTTCGTCACGCAGGCCGCACTGCAGGTCTCCAATGCGGCCTTCCTCCCTGTATACGACAATCCGCATATCAGAACACAACACTAGCAGTTCATTATCAGCGAGACGGAAATCCTCGTTTTTTGGTCCGGCATCACTGACGTGTGTGCGTGTAAAAGTCTGATAAAACAACAACCCTCCTGGCCGCAGTGCACTCTTGATATGCGGTATCAAGCCGCGGTCGAGAAAATAACTGATCACGATCACATCAAAACTGTTTGGCTCGGGCGGATGTTGCAAAACGTCACGTGCCCCGCCATATATGCACAATCCTTGGTGATCAGCGAGAGTCTTGAGACGATCGATCGCCACTGGTGACAGATCCCATGCGTGGGTTTCCAGGCCGTTTGCACTCAGCACCAGTGCATTGGCTCCCAGGCCGCATGCCAGTTCAAGTGCCTTGCCGTGTGGGGGCAACAAATGGAGATTTTCCAGCAACACCTCTACTGCGGTACCATGTTGCCCCTCCGCCTCCAGATATTTCTGGTCCCACTTTTGCCTGATATCCTCGTCCATATTCAGTAACCCGTACTATATCATGCATTCTGTGCTGGCCTTATAACCAACCTGCGACCTTGATCGTCCTATTTTCGCCAGAAGATAGGCGTCAACAATACTAGCAGGGTAAATATTTCAAGACGTCCCAGCAACATCGCAACACACAGTATGCTTTTCGCCACTCCGCTGATGGAGGCATAGTTTGCACCGACCTGGCCCAATCCGGGGCCAAGATTGTTCATACAGGCCGCGACGGCCGAGAACGAAGACACAAGGTCAAGTCCCGTCGCTGCCAACATTAATGACATTAAACTAAAACATACCACATAGAGCGAAAAGAAACCCCATACGGCATCGATAACACGCCCCCCGAGAGATTTATCACCGATCTTAACAGAAAACTGTGCACTTGGATGAATGAGCCGCTTTATCTCGCGCATTCCCTGTTTCAATAATAGCAACACCCGTATTACCTTGAGACCGCCCCCAGTTGAACCGGCACAACCTCCAATAAAACTCATCAGCAGCAACATCACGGGCAGAAATGACGGCCAGGTATGATACTCGGCAGTAGTAAATCCCGACGTTGTCCCGATGGAAACCGCCTGAAAAATCCCGTGATGTAACGCACTGCCGAAACTCTTGAAGGTACCGCTTGCATACAGATATAACGTTGTGATTACAGCCGAAAAAGACAGGGCGGAAATATAGGCACGAAACTCCGGATCGGTCCAATAGGGCTTCAAGCTGAGTTGTCTCCATGCCAGAAAATGCAATGCGAAATTGATCCCTGACAGCATCATGAATATGATCGCAACGCCCTCGATAAATGCGTTGTTGAAATAACCTATGCTTTCATCATGGGTGGAAAATCCGCCGATGGCCACCGTTGAAAAGCTATGCGCAAGGGCGTCGAAGGCGGACATCCCTGCAAGCCAGTAGGCCAAGGCGCATGTAACCGTCAATCCAAGATAGATATACCATAAGGTCTTGGCCGTTTCGGTGATGCGGGGCGTTAATTTGTTGTCTTTCATCGGGCCCGGAGTTTCTGCACGGTAAAGCTGCATACCGCCGACACCCAACATGGGCAGGATGGCGACTGCCAGCACGATGATCCCCATACCTCCCAGCCACTGGAGTTGTTGCCGGTAATAAAGCACAGATGTGGGCAATCCATCGATCTTCGTGATGACAGTCGCGCCCGTTGTAGTCAATCCCGATATTGACTCGAAGATTGAGTCAATATAGGTCAGGTGTGAACCGATCGCAAAAGGGAACGCACCGAACAGGCCCAGCACCAGCCAGAACATGACAACTACGACAAACCCGTCTCGCAAACGGAGTTCCTTGTGATAGGACCTCACCGGCAACCAAAGGACGACGCCGGAACACAGGGTAATCAAGAATGCAATCAAGAAAATCCAGATTGTAGCTTCAGATGCGATCCATGCAACTAAGACAGGTGGCAACATTGTGATACTGAAAAGCATCAGCAATAATCCAACAATACGTTGAATGGCACGTAGTTGCATCCGGATTGATTAGCTATTGATCAGCATTATTAAAGACGCGGCTTTTAACCGGAAGTATCATGTGTTGCGGATATACAACTCCTGCAACCTAGAAAAATGTAACCCCAACCTGAAACAGTTTTTCAACTTCCATGATCTGTTTTTTATTTACCAGAAACAGGATGACGTGATCTTCAGGCTCTATGACGGTTTCATGATGTGCCGTAATGACCTCATCTCCTCTTACAATAGCGCCGATGGTTGTTCCCGGAGGTAACTTAATTTTTTCAACACTGCGACCCACCACCTTTGACGAACGAACATCGCCATGTGCAACAGCCTCCATCGCTTCCGCTGCACCGCGGCGTAGTGAATGCACCACTACTACATCACCACGCCGGATATGCGTCAGCAAACTCCCTATGGTGGCCTGATTGGGTGATATGGCGATATCGATCTCACCACTTTCAACGAGGCCGGCATAGGCTGCGCGGTTGATCAATGTCATTACTTTCTTGGCGCCAAGCCGTTTGGCAAGCATCGCGGAGAGGATGTTAGCCTCATCATCATTGGTTACTGAACAGAATACGTCGGTATTTTCGATGTTTTCCTCGATCAGCAGGTCACCATCAGCCGCGTCTCCAAACAGTACCAGCGTATTATTCAGTTCTTCGGAGATAGTTCGTGTACGGGCAGCATTATGCTCGATCAACTTGACCTGATATTTATTTTCCAGCACTTTTGCCAGCCCCGTACCAATATTACCGCCGCCCACCAGCATAACCCTTTTGACAGGCTTGTCGAGTTTGCGCAGTTCACTCATTACAGTTCGTATGTCCTCGGTAGCTGCAATAAAAAATACCTCGTCATCCACTTCGATTACAGTGTTACCTTCCGGAATAATAGGGGTACCACGGCGAAACACTGCGGCAACGCGTGTCCTGATGCCGGGGACATGTTCCTTTAACTCACGCAATTCATGGCCCACCAATGGACCACCGTAATAGGCCTTCACAGCAACCAGCCGTACCTTGCCGCCAGCGAAATCTAGCACCTGTAAAGCACCAGGGTATTCGATAAGTCGCTGGACATAGTCGATAACGACCTGCTCAGGGCTGATCAATACATCAATAGGAAGCGCGTCCTGTGCAAACAGCTGGGAGTACTCGAGATAAGCTCGCGACCGGACACGCGCAATTTTGGTTGGCGTGTGAAACAGGGTATAGGCGACCTGACACGCTACCATGTTCGTCTCATCACTGTTTGTAACAGCAATAATCATATCGGCATCTTCGGCACCGGCGCGGCGTAATATATCAGGATGCGAGGCGCTGCCATGGACCGTCCGCAGGTCGAAATGATCCTGCAGGTCCTGCAAACGGGACGCCCTGGTATCCACCACTGTGATATCATTCGCCTCACCTGCTAGGTGTTCCGCAACCGATGAACCGACCTGTCCGGCGCCAAGTATAATTATCTTCATAGTCCAAACCCAGATATGGTGATCATTAAGATTCAACCCTCAATAGATACCTGCGTACGGTTTCATATGCCGAAATAAACAATACACGAAAAACCACCCGCTTCTACACGTCTTGCTTCGTCTTGATGCTCAGTTCCTTGAGCTTGCGATACAGATGAGTCCGCTCGATCCCCGCTGTATTCGCCACCTTGCCAATATTGCCCTTACCCTGATGTAACTGGTATTCAAAATAGGCCTTCTCAAACCGTTTTCTGGCATCCCTCAGGGGAAGGTCAAAAACCTCCGTCAGGCCTGGTACGATAACAGGCGACCTGGCTCCTAATGCCATCTCGACCTCCTCGAGGGCAACCTCATCACCCTTCCCGAGGATCAACAGGCGTTGTACGAGATTTTTAAGTTCACGGACATTACCAGCCCAGTTATGGTTTCGCAATCGGTTCTTGACTGCATCCGAGAAGCGTTTCAGCGGTAGATTTTCCCGGGAGACGAATACATGGACATAATGTTCGACCAACTCGGGTATATCATCACTGTGCTCCCTCAGCGGCGGTATATGTAAAGGCACGACATTCAGCTGATAGTAGAGGTCTTCCCTGAACCTGCCAGCCTTGATATCTTGTTCCAGATCACGATGTGTTGACGCCACCACACGTACATCAAATCGTACCGCCTCGGCGCCGCCTATTCGCAGAAAGGACTTTGTCTCAAGGGTACTGAGGAGCTTGGCCTGTACGGCCGGATCCATGTCACCGACCTCATCCAGAAACAGAGTGCCTCCATTGGCCTGCTCGAGACGTCCGTAATGTATACTGTTACCGTCCTCACTGCCAAACAACTCGACAGCGGAATTTTCACCGGCAATGGATGCGACTCCCACATTAATGAAAGGACCTTGTGAACGCGTACTGCAAGCATGCAAATAACGTGCGAATAATTCCTTGCCGCTACCAGGCTCCCCGCTGATCAATACCCAGGCATTGTGCTGGGCAATACGTTGTACTTGTTCACACAAGGCCTGTATCACTTCACTATGACCGACCGGTTTGGATAACGGTTCAATCTGTTGGCGCAGGCCAATATTTTCACGCTGGAGTTTATCCGCCTCGAGAGCACGTTTGACAACCAGTAATAATTTTGCCAGTGATAACGGCTTTTCGATAAAGTCATATGCTCCAAGTCGGGTTGCCTCTACTGCGGTTTCCACCGTCCCATGCCCGGAGATCATGACAACAGGCGAATCCAGACTGCCTTCCTCGGACCATTCCTTGAGTAAAGTAATACCGTCGACGTCCGGCATCCAGATATCCAGCAGTATTAAATCCGGTCGACGGATACGTCTTGCACGTCGGGCCTCCAGGCCATTGTTGGCAGTGTTAACCTCATAACCCTCATCCTCGAGTATTTCCTTGACCAACCCACGGATATCACGCTCGTCATCCACCACCAGTATATAAGGAGCCGTCATGCCTTTCTCCGTCTATCAGGTGAATCCTTGCCAGCTATCGCCTGTTGAGGAGACAAGAATTCTTCATGATCCCGCATGTCACCGCTGTCAGCCGATTGTCTGACGGTCTGTGCAACAGGCAGGCGTACGGTTATCGCTGCGCCACCGTCCGGAAGGTTTTCTGCCCATACGGTGCCGCCATGTTCCTCGACTATCTTTTTGACTATAGCCAGTCCAAGGCCCGTCCCTTTTGGTTTGGTGGTTACATAGGGCTCGAATATATGCGCCAGGATATCCCCAGAAAACCCTGGCCCGTTATCTTCCACCTTCAGTTCAACCATCTCCAGCCCGGCATCATGAACATGATGTGTAATCACCTTGATGCGGCATTCATTTTTATGGGATGTAATTTCAATGGCATTCTTGATGAGATTATGCAGTAATTGTCTGAGACGACCTGAATCCGCGTCTACATATGGCAGACCGGTCGCCAGCATCAATTCAAACTGAATATTCGCTTCATCACCGCGATAAAGGTCCAGCACCTCAGCGATCACTGTATTGAGATCCAGCGGGACAAGCTTGAGGCGGGGGGTACGGGCATATTCGGAAAAGGCCTTCACCATCTCTTTCAACACCTCGACCTGTTCAACAATGGTATGGGTTGAGCGGTCCAGTAGATCTGCCTCCTTGTTGTCCATCGTTCCCAGATACTTTCGTCGCATGCGTTCCGCAGAGAGTTGAATCGGTGTCAAAGGATTCTTGATCTCATGGGCAAGTCGCCGCGCGACCTCTCCCCAGGCAGCATCACGTTGGGCCTGTACCAGCGCTGTCACATCATCGAACACGATTACATGACCAGCCTGTCGACCGTCGGTCCCTGTCAGGGTGGCCCCACCGCATATCAGGACTTGTCGTCCGGCGACTCCGAAAATGATGGTTTCTTCACGCCATTCGTGTCGCCCCCCTCCAAGATGTGTCTTGATGGACCCAACAAAGTATGACAGATATGGATAGTGTTGACTGATATGATCCAGCGGATTCCCGATGCACACTTTCAGATCAATCCCTAATATCTGACGCGCGGCAAGATTTGCAGTACGAACGATGCCGCGTTTATCCAGGGTCAACACGCCTGAAGAAAGCCGGCCCAGGACGGCACGAAGATAGGCCCGCTCACCTTCCGCCTGTTGCTGGCTGCGATAGGCATCATCCCTGGCCTGTGCAATCTTTTGTGTCATATCATTGAACGACTGTACCAGAAAACCAAGCTCGTCATTTGAATGCAGGGGCAGGCGCTTGCCGTAATCGCCCGCTGAAACCGCCCGGGTACCTATCGCCAGCACACGGATAGGCGCGACGAATCGGCGCGCGGAAAAGAATGCCGCCAGCACCGCCATAAACAGGCTCAACAGCAGCACCAGTGACAGGGTGAGGGTAAAACTGAACTTGAGTGGATCACGCAGGATTGTCAATTCATTGTAACGATCATACACCGATTGCACGCTGTCCGCGAGCGTATTGACACGGTCGGAAACCGGATACAATGACTGTAATATACGGACATCGGCAAGCGGATCAGAAACGGCAATCTTGACGACCGCCCTGATATATAATTCATTGCCGCGCACCGGGTCAATGCCGACATAATTCAAACCCTGCTTAAGCTGACTCAGGATGGCCTCACCGGGAAGTTCAGGGACGATGACCGACGGATCAGCGCTGCTGGAAGCGATGATATGACCGTTATTGCTGAGTAAGGTGAGCTCATACGAATTACTCCGGTTGCGTAGATCGTTGAGCACCACGGCCACTTGTTCATTGGGAACCACGGCGATCTCTCTGGCAAGCTGCTCAGTCTGTTTCAGCAGGTCAAGCTTACGTGCATCCAGAGATGTCCTGCTCAGCTCCAGGGCGTCGTTCAAGGCCTGTTCTACTCGCACATCAAACCAGCTGTCTATCCCCCGCTGGATAAACTCAAGCGAGAAGTAATAAACCACCGATACTGGAGCGACCGCCAGTGCTACGAACATCACAACCAGACGCACTGTCAAACGTGATCCGGTGACCCGATTATAATACTGGCGGACAAGCCGCACCAGGTTGATGCCTATCAAGCTAACCAGTGCTATAAGTCCCAGTATGTTAATCAACAACAAAATGAAATAGAGGCGTCCAAACTGTACGGAATTCTGGGTTGCGGCACTCATTAGATAGAGCGAGATCAGCAGCAATACAAACAGGGCCGCAATTGGAAAAACTCCCGTAGCTAATCGTCTTAATCCTGGAAGGACCATGTATACCACTCACTACTCAAATCCCAGCCCGACGTCAGGTAGGCAAGCAGACGTAACGGGACGGGTAAGGTATTGATATCAAGAACAGCGCGCATCCTGGCAGTATACTGCTGACCGGGCTCGAGCAGGTTCTTGTCCAGTAGGGGAAGGTCAACTATGGTTCCCAGTACTGATAACGCAACATTCAGGCTGGGGAAACTGTGGCGCGATCCACTGTTGAGATTGTGCACGATATACTGCTTGCTCAAGGCGTGATATTCTAATTGATAACGCTGCTCCAGCTCCGTGACTGATTCATCCCAGAGATATTCGCGATTACGGTCTATCTCAATATCCAGCATAATGGTGATCGGCACTCCCTTATGGAGAGCCTCGAGCGCCTTGTCGCTCAATGCATATTCAATTCTGGCATCCAGATAGTAGACCTTGTCACGCAGCGTTGTATTCACATCTGAAATCATGAACTCGGCAGATATCGCTACGGCACTCAGTAGGCACAATAGACACCCGAATGCGAAAGTTGTCAGAGTGGCCCTCAGCGAGGATTTACCCGGATGTTTACCACGCAGGCGGAAGCAGCGTTTATCGCTTGCTGATCGTTGCAAAATAAAATCCGTCCATATTATATTCACCAGGAAGTATCTGCCTGCCCACCCTTAATTCATGTCCCCACGGCGCTGCAATCCTTATTTCAACAGCATCCTCATGATGATCGAGAAAATGAACAATCTGTTCGGTGTTTTCCGCCCTTAGAACCGAGCACGTCACATACAACAGCATACCCCCTGGTTTGAGCAAGGGCCACAATCCTTCCAGAATTCGACCCTGCAAGTCTGCCAGTGTATTCACATCCTGCGGTCTCCTCAGATACTTGATATCCGGATGTCGACGTATAACACCGGTTGCTGAACATGGTGCATCCACCAGGATGCGATCGAAAGGCACACCATCCCACCACTGCCGCGGCTCGGCAGCATCACCACATACAAGCCGGGCATGAAGATTCAATCGTGACAGGTTTTCGGCAATACGCTGCAGACGTA
>Ga0315534_1003309_pt1 | contig 10410 bp, 10 predicted proteins | sample SalMarSW160240MG_FD_203094 | JGI IMG/M metagenome (GOLD analysis project Ga0315534, IMG submission 203094) | Salt marsh sediment microbial communities from the Plum Island Ecosystem LTER, Massachusetts, United States - Salt Marsh Sediment SW1602-40 ...
TAACATCCGGCCCGACCAGATGAGCGAACTGCAAATAGGCAACTCTCTCGAACGAGTGCTGGGCTATTTGCGCACTTTGCTGCCTAGTGAGCCCGGCTACACCACCTCGCGGGCTTTTTACTCCCTCGACGTGCCGGACCGCACCCACCTCATCTTCCAGAGTATCTGGGAGGCGTGGGATGATCTGGAAGCCCACCGCGGCTCGTCGCTGGCCGAGAACAAGGTCCTCACCGAATTCCAGCCCCACGTGACGCTGGAAGACCTGGACGTCCACGTCTACGAAGAGGTAGCCTGAGGAAGAAAGGAGGCTACTCTGAGCCTGATTACACGATTGATTCTCCGCGTAGCAATAATCGTGGTGGCCACGGATCTAATGGTGTACGTACATCTCAAGCAACATCCAGAGAAGCTGACAATACCGTTTGTTCTTCTGGTGAGCCTTGTGACAGTAGTACCGATCTGGATAAGTATCTGGTTCGTGCTGCGAAAACAAAAAGATTGAGAGATTGGCACCACGCAGCCAAAGTGGAACGCACTTGTTGTCTCTGTCCCTTGTTGTGCCTGGCTGGCTGTCTGGCCCTGTCCGGCTGTGGGGGGACGCCCGTGCCCACGCAACTGACCCAAACTGTGGGCACGTTGACGGCGACCCTGGCGATCCGCCCCTACCCGCCCGTGCCCATGCAAGACACCAGGCTGGAATTGGCGCTGCAAGACGCAGGACAACCGGTCTCTGGCGCGACGGTGCGCTTGACCATGACCATGCCCGGCTGCCCGATGGCACCCAGCTACCCGGAGGCGGTCGAGCAGGCAGACGGTCTCTACGCAGCGGAGACCGTCCTGACCATGGCTGGCGCCTGGCAGGCCGACGCCGAGGTCTCGCTGCCGGGACAGGAGGTGCGCTTCACCTTCTTTTTTGCCACCCGGTAGCGATCTATCGCAGAGCAAGGAGGGGTTCGTGCGAGCTCTGGCTATCTTGATCGTAATCCTGGCCATCTTGATCGGGGTTCTGCCCCAGTTTTTCAACTGCCAATACGATGGCAAGGGCCTTGTACTCGCCGATGGACGCCAGGTGCCTATGAAGTGCTACTGGACGGCCCGCGCCTCGCTGGCCGTGGCCATCCTCCTGCTGGCCTTGGGACTGCTGCTGGCCTTCAGCCAGCAGCAGGAGACTCGGCGGGCGCTGGCCTTTCTCGGCGCTATCGCCGGCATCCTGGTCATTCTGCTGCCCACGTGGCTCATCGGCGTCTGCCAGCACCCCGGCGCTTCCTGTAACTTGGTGATGAAACCGGCCTTGATTCTGATGGGCATCTTGGTGGTTGTCGCCAGTGTGGCCGGATTGGTGCTGTCGTCGAGGCGCCCGGAGCCCACGGCGTGAGCCCGCTGCGGCTGGTCTGGAAGAACATAGCCGGCAGCGCCTTCCGAAGCTGGGCCGTGTTCCTGTGCGCGCTGGTCGTGGGAGGGCTCCTGTTTTCTACGGTGCTGCTCGTCCGGGGCGCTGAGGACAGCTTGCGGCTGGTGCAACAGCGGTTGGGCGCAGATGTCGTCGTCGTGCCTGAGGGGACCGGGGACCGGGTGGAGACCGCTCTGTTGATGGGTCAGCCGACAAAGGTGTGGATGCCGCGGCAGAACCTGGACCGGATCGGGGGCGTTGCGGGCGTGGCGATAGCTTCACCTCAGCTCTACCTGGCCTCGCTGGCCAACGCGCCGTGCTGCACCGCCGAGATGTTCGTCATGGCCTTCGATCCCCAGACCGATTTCACCGTCACGCCCTGGCTCAACCGGCACCTGGGTCACAACCTGGGCTTGGCTGAAGCCATCGGCGGCAGCGATGTATTCGTGCCCTACGGCGAGGACAAGATCCGCATCTATGGCTCCGAGATCGACCTGGTGGGCAGCCTGGAGCGGACCGGAACTGGCCTGGACACGGCCCTGTTCCTCACCTTTGACACAGCGTACGCCGTGGCTGACGGTTCCTACACCAAGGCCGTGCGCCCTCTGGAGATCCCGCCCGACAGCATATCGGCCGTGTTGGTGCAGGTGGAACCGAATGTCGATCCCCGCGTCGTAGCCCTCCAGATCGCGCACGACGTGCCAGGTGTGACGGCGATCCCCGGTTCAGGACTCTTTCAGGCATTTCACACGCAGGCCGGCCTCCTATCGCGCATCATGGCGGCGTTGTTGGGCACCGTCTCGCTGCTGTCTTTACTGCTGGTTGGACTGACCTTCTCGATGGCCGTCAACGAGCGGCGGCAGGAGATCGGCGTCTTGCGCGCCCTGGGTGCGACGCGGCGGGCGGTCCTGCACTCACTGCTGGTCGAAGCGCTCATGCTCGCCCTGGGTGGTGGGGCCACCGGGGTTCTGCTGGCCGCATTGGTGCTCTATCTCTTCCGCAATCTGATCGTGGCCTCGCTGATGATGCCTTTCCGGATCCCGTCCGTACCGTCGCTGCTGGCCCTGGCAGCCGGTGGCCTGGCCGTTGCCCTGGCCGATGTGGCCCTGGCCGTTCTGCTCCCGGCGCTCCGGGCGAGTAACCTGGATCCGGCAACGGCTATGAGGGAGTAGCCGCGATGATCAAGATCGAGGCGGCGACCAAAACCTATGCCCTCGGCAGAGGTGTAGAGATAGCAGCCACCCGGGACGTCGATCTGGAAGTGGCACGCGGCGAATTCCTGGTTATCACCGGGCGCTCCGGGGCAGGCAAAACGACCCTGCTCAACCTGATATCCGGGCTGACGAGGCCCACCTCGGGCCGCGTGCTGTGGAATGGCATGGACCTGTGGGCGCTCGACGACGCACATCGGTCGGCGCTGCGCAACCGGCAGCTCGGCTTTGTCTTCCAGTTTCCGAGCCTGCTCCCGTCCTTCACAGTGCTGGAGAACGTGGTCCTGCCCACGGCTTTTGGCTCCAACCGCCGCGACCCGAACGTCCCCGGCCAGGCTGCTGCGCTGTTGCAACGGGTAGGTATGGCCGGCCGGCGCAACGCCTATCCCCGCCAACTCTCGGCTGGACAGCAGCAGCGGGTGGTCATCGCCCGGGCGCTGATCAACTGCCCGGAGGTGCTGCTGGCCGACGAGCCAACCGGCAACCTCGACGCCGAGACCGAGCGCGAAATCATAGAGTTGTTCGGCGAGCTGCAAGCCACAGGGGAGTTAACCGCGCTGATGGTGACTCACGCGCCCCATCTCGTACCTCAGGCCAGCCGGGTGGTCGAGATGGCGGGCGGCGTTCTGCGCGCCGGAGGATAGGATCATGTCCGGCAGTGTGTACGGCGTGCTTCTATTGAGCGGTCTCGTGGGCAGCCTGGGCCACTGCTTGGGCATGTGTGGCCCGTTGGTACTGATGGTCGGCCTGCAATTGCGAGCCCGGGGCCTGGCGGCAGTTCCCTATCACTTGCTCTACCATGTTGCGCGTGTGGCGGTCTATGCCCTTCTGGGCGCCGTCGTGGGCGCCGTGGGCTCGCTGCTCGGTCTGGGCAGTGGGCTGAACCGCCTGGCTGGCGCCATCAGCCTGGCGCTGGGGTTGGTGGTTGTGCTCCTGGGATTGGGCTACCTGGGCTGGCTACCGTTGGGCCGCCTCGACGGTTCTAGCGGATGGTTGAACCAGGCGATGGGCCGGGCGCTGAAGCGCGGTGGTTCCGTGGGGGTGGTGTTGCTCGGCGCGATCAACGGCCTACTGCCCTGCGGCCTGGTCTACAGCGCTCTGCTGCTGGCGGCCACGACGGGTGGGGCGCTGCCCGCCGCACTGGGCATGACCCTATTTGGCCTCGGCACTCTGCCTGCCCTGGTGGTAGTCGGCGTGGGAGCCGGGACACTGAGTGCGCGTTTCCGCCAGGTCTTGGTCCGGATCGCCGGGGCGGTGATCGTCGTTGCGGGGCTACAACTGGCGTTGCGCGGGCTGGCGGCCCTGGGCGCGATCTGGCATTTGCAAGTGGGAGGGCTGGTCATTTGGTAGCCTCCACAGGAACGTGCGACCTGTGCGGCCTTCGGCTTCCGTCGCCGCCGGTCGTCCAGGTCTTGGACGGGCAAGAAAGACGTTTCTGCTGTGGGGGCTGCGCCCGCGTCTACCAGGTCGCGGGTGAGAACGACATGCTCGACCAGGTGCTGCCCGAACCGCAGCCCAAGCGGGCACGATTGACAGATGCGATCCTCGAGCCTGGTCAGGTTTCTCATTTCTCGGTGGAGGGGATGTGGTGTACCGGATGCGGGATTGCTGCTGAGCGTCTCTTGCGGAAGCAGCCCGGTGTCAAAGAGGTGGACATCAGTTTTGCGGCGGAGCGCGGACGTATTCGGTATGATCCGGAGCAGGTGGACCCAGCGGCCTTGCTCAAGGAACTTGATGGTCTCGGATATCGGGCTCGCTTGCTGGGCGACCCGCAGGAGCAGCGTGTTGAGCGGGGTCAGCAGCGGATACTGCTACAACTGATAACGGCTGCGGCTTTTGGCATGCAGGTGATGCTACTCTACCTGGCAGGACTCTATGGACCGTATGCGGCCGGGGAGTTCGACAGCCCGGATGTGCGGAAGCTGCAATACCTGGCCTGGGCGCTGGCCACGCCGGTACTGTTCGTCGGTGGCCTTTCCTTTGTGCGGGGCGCCTGGAGGGCCCTCCTCTCTGGCACCGCCACGATGGACACCCTGGTGGCGTTGGGGACGGCCTCAGCTTATGGCTACAGTGTCTACGTGACGCTTACTGGGAGTGGCGAGGCCTATTTCGATTCTGTGGCGATGATCACGACGTTTATCATGCTAGGCCGTTACCTGGAATCTGTCGGTGGAGCTCAGGCTCGGAAGGACATCCGCGAGCTGCTCGACCTCCAGCCAGACAAGGCCTGGACAAAGACCGACGGCGAGTGGGAAGAGGTGGAGGCGAGGATCCTGAAGGAGGGCGACCGGATACTGGTCAAACCTGGGGAGCGTATCCCCGTTGATGCTGAGATACTAGAAGGGGAGGGCGCAGTCGACGAGTCGGTGCTAACCGGTGAATCTGTGCCCGTGAACAAGGGACCCGGCGATGTCATCTACGGGGGGAGTCTGGATACCGACGCAGCTTTGATCGCTCGGGTGACCAGGGTCGTACCGGAGACGCGACTGGCTCACATAGCAGCACTGGTACAGCAGACGCTGGCCACCAAGCCACCTATTCAGAGACTGGCCGACACCGCCGCCGCATATTTTGCCTTTGGCATCGTGGGTGCGGCGTTTCTAGCAATGTGTGGCTGGTACTTGGCCGGTTACCCCGTGTCGCGCGTTCTACTGGTGGGGGTGGCGGTGCTGGTGGTGGCCTGTCCATGCGCTCTGGGCCTGGCCACGCCCCTCGCGGTGACCGTCAGCCTGGGCCGCACAACCCGGCAGGGCATCCTGGTCCGCAATCCCGTTGCTCTGGAGACTGCGGCACAGGTGAAGCGAGTCGTCTTCGACAAGACCGGCACTCTGACGCAGGGGCGTATGACGGTGAACACAGCTGTTCCCGTCAAGGGCACGGCCACGGAGGAGCAACTTCTCTGCCTGGCGGCGTCCGTAGAGCAATACTCAGAGCACCCGGTTGCCAAGGCTATCGTCGCCGCCTGCACGGGCCCCAGACTGGATGCCAAGGAGTTTCAGGCCTTGCGTGGACTGGGAGCGAGCGCCCGGGTGCCAGATCGCGACAATCAGCGCGTCTTGGTAGGCTCCTTGCGCTTCCTGGAGGTGGACGATGATTCTCCGCTGGCGGGCCAGGCCCAAACCCACTCCGAGCGCGGAGAGACCGTAGTATGGGTGGGATCGGACTCGACGGTCGCCGGATTCATCACCCTGCGCGACGAGCCAAACCCCACCGCGAAAGTGGCTCTCGCTAGGCTTCAGGAACAGGGTATTCGGCCGGTCATGCTCTCGGGTGACAACCCACGAACTACTGAGGCCATTGCCACCGAGCTGGGTATAGACGAATACGAGGGAGACCGTACGCCGCAGGAGAAGGCCCAACGAATACAGGAATGGCAGGACGCCGGGGAGCGCATCGCCATGGTGGGCGACGGGGTCAACGACGCTCCTGCGCTGGTTCAATCCGATCTGAGCATCACGGCGGCTGGCGGGACGGACATAGCCGGTGAGGCGTCTGATGTCGTACTCATGCATCCAGATCTCACGCTGATCCCCTGGTTCACAGAGGCATCTCGCCTCACGCGGAGCATCATCATGGAGAATCTGGGCTGGGCTTTTGCCTACAATCTGATTTCGATTCCGCTTGCGGCGCTGGGTCTCATCAGCCCGGCGATCGCTGCAGTCGCGATGGCCACCAGCAGCCTGCTGGTGGTGGGCAATTCGTTGCGCCTGCGTGGTGAGTCCAGGTGATGTCATCTACCTTGGTGAATCAGAAGGACCCAAGAGGAGGCACGCCATGGCGAAGAATCCGATGTACGTGGCACGCAGGAGATGAAGATTGAGGTAGCGCTTGGAGAGCGGCCTCAGCAGTCTTGAGTGCGGGCTGGGCGGGCTCCGTTGCCTGACCTGCCCAGTGCTGCTCTCGGCGGAACTCTGGTCTGGGGCTCCCAGCTCAGCTCACCGCCTACTTCACTAGATGACAGAAGAGGTGCATGTCTCGCTGGGATCGGGAAACCATCGTGGTCCGCTTCGGGAGGAGATCAAGGATGAATGGCTTCTGGCGCTGAGTGGGATTCTGTCGGTCCTGTTTGGCTTCATATTGGCCATTCAGCCCGGTGCGGGCGCGCTGGCCTTAGTCTGGATCATCGCGCTCTATGCGATCATTATCGGAGCACTGTTGATTATGCTCGGTCTCCGGCTGCGGACCTGGGGCAGGACGGCCAGCCCCTAAGGCCCAGTATTGGGGCAGCGCAGAGGAGGTGAGCAATGTCTGGCGTCGGCTTTGGCATCGGCCGCGTATTCGGCATCAACATCCGTATCGACTGGAGCTGGCTGTTCATCTTCCTCTTGGTGACCTGGAATCTGGCCACAGTGTTCGGCGAGTCTCATGCGGACTGGGGTGTTGGACTGAGCTGGGGCACTGCTGTCGTCGCTGCTCTTCTGTTTTTCGCTTCTGTGCTTGCGCACGAACTTGCACACTCTTTGGCGGCGCGGGCGCAGGGGGTCCCCGTGCGCAGCATCATCCTGTTTCTGTTCGGCGGGGTATCGAGCATCGAGCGTGATCCCGACTCGCCACGAAATGAGTTCTTGATGGCCTTCGTGGGCCCCCTGACTAGCATCGTGCTTGGTGGGGTTCTGCTGGGGATCGCGGGTGCGACCATGGGACCACTGGCGCAGACCATCGCGGACCCGTCCGCAGCCATCGCTGAACTGAATCCACTGTCCACACTGTTGATGTGGCTGGGATCGGTCAACGTGCTTGTGGACGTTTTCAACCTGATACCTGGCTTCCCGCTGGATGGCGGGCGCGTGGTGCGCTCGGTGGTCTGGGCCGTGACCGGCAATCTGCAGCGCGCCACCCGGGTGGCCTCGTGGCTGGGACAGGCCATCGCCTGGCTGACGATCATCAGTGGCATTGCGATGGTTTTCGGCGTGGAAGTCCCCTTCTTCGGAACGGGCTTCGTCAGCGGCCTTTGGCTGGCCTTCATCGGGTGGTTCCTAAACGGGGCCTCCGTCCAGAGCTACCAGCAACTGGTCGTCCACGACATCCTCGATGGGGTGCAGGTCGCGCGTATGATGCGAACAGATCCACCGACCGTGCAGGCTAGTTCCTCAGTCAACAGTCTGGTGCACGACCACATCATGGGCACCGATGACCATGCCTTCCCGGTGCTGGAAGGTATGCGCATGTCAGCAGAAAGGAGGTGTTGCGCATGAGCCTGCAAGATCTTGTCAACGCTGTAGGCGAAAGGGCATTGACTGAACTGGACAGCATCCTGTTCTCGGTGATCACTGTGGTCGTTGGATATGTCTTCTACTGGGTAGTCGCGCGGGAGATCAGGAGCCTCACGCAGCAGAGGAGGCTAGAGGAGCACGTCGGTTATACCTTGACCAGGATCGCGCAATGGGTCACGGCGCTGGCGGTGCTCTCGGCTGTGCTGGCCCATTTCGGAGTCACGGTAGCGATGATTTCTGGCCTCCTGACGCTGCTCGGAGGCACGATCATCGGCTTCGCTGCCGTCAATACGATAGGGAACGCCATAGCCGGACTCATCGTGATGACCAGTAGGCCCTTTCGAGTTGGGGACCGCATATACTTCAACGGCCAATTCGCGGACGTTGAGGCCATCGAGTTGATCTACACTAAGATGGTCACTCTCGACAACGTTTTGGTCTCCGTTCCCAACCAGGAGTTGCTCAAGGACGAGATCGACAACTTCGGAGAACGCAGGGTGATCAGAAGGCATGTGAGCGTGACCCCTGGGTTTGAGTACGAAAGCGAGGATGTGGAAAGGGCGTTGCTGGAAGCCGCCAGACAGGTGCCCAGGGTGCTGGACAAACCCGAACCGTACGTGTGGATTACGGACATCCAGAGTTACGCCGTCGAATACACGCTGTACGCATTCATCGATGATGCCAGGGCGCTGCGGGCGATAGATGCCGAGTTGCACAGAGGCGTGCTCAATGTCTGCAAGGATCGCGGTATCGACATCAGCACGCCGCTGCTACTGAGACAGGTGGGGGGATAGGGCCGTTAGCGTAGCCAACTGCCATGAGGTGAGTGCAAGATGCCAAATTCGATCAGCAAGAGGTCTCAGAAGGCTGGACTCCCGCCCGGAACACTGGTTCACGTGGGCGAACCAGGGATGGAGGAGCCAAGGATCTCTGTGATGGTGTATGACGCCATGCGTCTGGAGGAGGAGTACGTCGATACAGTGGGCGAGGCTTTCCCTCTTCAGGAGAGTCCTGTCGTGACCTGGATCAACGTGGACGGCATACACGACGTGAGCATTGTGGAGGAGCTGGGTGCCAGGCTGGGTCTGCATCCCCTCGTGCTGGAGGACATCCTGAATCCCGATCAGCGTCCCAAGATGGAAGACCTGGGCGATTACCTGTACGTGGTGTTGAAGATGGTGGATTGGGACGGGCAGCGGGGCGAGATCACGATGGAGCAGATGAGCGTGCTCGTGGGTGCCAACTACGTCGTCTCGCTTCAGGAGCGGCCTGGAGGGGACGTACTGGATCCCATTCGAGAGAGAATCAGGGAGGCCAAGGGGACTATCAGGGGAGAAGGGCCCGACTACCTTGCCTATTCCATCATGGACGGGGTGGTGGACGGATGCTTCGGCGTGCTGGAGGGTCTGGGAGAGAAGGTGGAGGACCTGGAGGTAGAGTTGGTCTCCAGCCCCTTGCCAGAAACGCTCCAGGAGCTACACGTCTTGAAGAGGGAGATGATCTACATGCGCAAGGCGGTCTGGCCCCTGAGAGAGGTGGTCGCGGCGCTGGAGAGGAGCGGATCTCCCTTGATCGAGGAGTCAACGGTTCCCTACTTGAGGGATGTCTACGATCACACCATCCAGGTCATGGATGCGGTGGAGACTGTGCGGGACATGCTCTCGGGAATGCTGGACATCTACCTCTCCAGCATCAGCAACAGAATGAACGAAGTGATGAAGGTGTTGACCATCTTCGCCTCCATCTTCATTCCCCTGACCTTCATCGCGGGTGTGTACGGCATGAACTTCCAGTACATGCCCGAATTGGCCTGGCGCTGGAGCTATCCTGTAGTGTGGTTGGTGATGTTGGTTGTCGGGGTAGCTCTGCTCTGGTACTTCAGAAGGAAACGCTGGCTCTGATCCCCTGGCATCTTGGCTACGGCATTCTGACTCGAGCCTTGTCGGCGGGCTTCGCTGCCAAGCCGTGGACTGGTGCGTGGCGCTCAACCCGGCAAGAATCGTCGGCGAGGTAGATGGGAACGACTAAGGGGATTCGGTGGGCGGAGGGCCTGCCACCGGTTCCGGCATCATACGGACCACAGGGGCGCCGAGCAGCAAGATCAGCGCGCTCAGCGTGAAGGCCATCTGCAACCCGAAGACGTCACCGAGGGCTCCCATCACCACGGACGCCCCCGATTCTAGCATGAAGCTGATGGCCAGGAGCATTCCATTGGCCATCGCTCGGTTGTTGGGGCAGTTCTCCTGTACGAGGGCCATGAGGACCGTGCGCGTGGCTGGTCCTGTGAGCCCCAAGAGCATGAGGATCGGCAACCGCACCCAACCATCGGCGGCAAGGAACACGAGCATCAGGACAGCGGCGGCGACCATCGACGCGAAGATCACCACCCGCCTGCCCAGCCGATCGCTTATCGCACCCCCCATCAGAGCTCCGATCCATCCCACTCCCGTCTGCACGGTGAGGGAGATGCCAGCAAACCACAGGCTCTCTCCTTCTTGAGTGAGGAAGGTAGGCAGGAAGGTCATCCGGGCGGACGTGAGCAAGGCCCACACCGTGATGATGGCTAGCATGGGAGCCATGAGTGGTCTGAGGGTTT
>Ga0315534_1003311_pt1 | contig 10405 bp, 8 predicted proteins | sample SalMarSW160240MG_FD_203094 | JGI IMG/M metagenome (GOLD analysis project Ga0315534, IMG submission 203094) | Salt marsh sediment microbial communities from the Plum Island Ecosystem LTER, Massachusetts, United States - Salt Marsh Sediment SW1602-40 ...
TTCTATGAATAGGCCCCCCTTCACGCGAGGGTTGACTGTCAAGCGTGAAGGCCCGACAGTTGGTTAGCAAGAAAAACAACCAACGAGAAAGGGGGCCTTTAAGATGATTTACATTGGAATGGACACCAGCATCAAGAGTTTTGAGGTGTATGCGATCAATGACAGGAAGAAGGTGGTTTTTCGAGACGAGATACCAGCGACTCGATCGGCATTAAGATTGACGGTGAGGGGCCTTGGCGAGGAGCCGAAGTTGGTGGTCTTTGAAGCCGGCAATCAACTCAAGTGGATCGCTTCGACACTCAAGAAGCTTAGGGGAGTTCATGTGCACGTCGTGCATCCAAACGTAGTCAAGTGGATCAGCCAAAGTAGTGGCAAGACGGACAAGATCGATGCCCGCAAATTGGCTCAACTGGCTCGTGGGGATCTGTTGCCGAAAAAGGTTCACATTGTTGAAGGCAAGGTCAGGCAGTTGCGAGAATTGCTCAGTGCCCGGTCGAAACTTCAAAGTAAGCGCGTAGCGTTGATTAACACGATAAGGGGTTACATGCTCCAGGAGGGGTACAAGCTGCCCAAGAAGTTTTTTGACCGACGAGATTGGAAGGAACAGCTTAACAAGTCCAAGGTGGGGCAGACGACCAAATTAATCATAGCCAGTTTTATGACGAGTATCGAAGCGCTATTGGAGTCTGAGAGGCAACTGAGCAAAGAACTTTTAAAAATAGAAGATGATCGTTTGGACAAGCTGGAGAGTATTCCTTCAATTGGAGGGATCACGTCAAGGACACTGTTGAGTGCAATAGATGACGCCAAAAGATTTGACGACAAGAAGGCTGCTGCCAAGTATGGGGCGCTGACGCCGAGGATTTTCCAGAGTGGAGAGATGGTTCATCTAGGAAGAATCAACCAAGACGGTCGGCATGAGGTCAGACGGGTGTTGCTCCAGTGTGCCCACACGGTGGCAAGAATGAAGACGTTGGCCGCCAAGCCACTTCAAGAGTTTTTCTTCCGGATTATGAAACGACGAGGCAAGAAGATAGCGATAGTGGCTCTGGCTCGCAAGCTAATGACCATCGCCTATGCTGTACTGAAGACGGGCGAATACTACGATCCTGCCAAGCTGGTCAGCCAGCCTCGGTAGGATTGATTTGAACGATGAAGATAGTTTTGGAAGGTTCTGTCGCACTGATGGTCCATGATATCAGGTAAGCCCGCATACACCTTGAACTTCACAGTTCGTTATGGAGATTGGGACGCCTGATTTGAACCGGAATGATGGGCATCAGAGCCCGAATGGGAGGTTAACGGACCATCCTCTTCGGAGGATTTAACACTGGGTCTTCGTTTATACTTGACGAATGGCCTATTCATGGGAGGTTTAGCTATGAGAAAGAGTCGCCTCATAAATTGTTTTCTATCTCTTGTAATCATTGGATCTCTAGTGAGTTGTGCTACTCCGAAGGGGATCACCAAGCAGGAACAAAGATCTCATGTGCTGAAAATGAAAAACGAGACACTGGCGAAATTATATGCCGAGAAACCAGAAACAAAAAGCATGGTCAAGAAGGCGGCTGGGTACGGAGTATTTAGCAATATTGGTACATATATATTTCTGCTCGCCGGAGGCAGTGGCTATGGGGTCGTGGTCGATAATTCGACAGAGCAGAAGACCTACATGAAAATGAGATCAGTAGGGGTCGGTGTGGGGATGGGTATAAAGGACTTCCGAGCAGTATTCATATTCAAAAACAAGGAAGTATTGAATGAGTTTGTCGAGAAAGGGTGGGGATTTGGGGGGCAGGCTGATGCTGCTGCCAAATCAGGAGATAAAGGTGGCGCTGCGAGCGGTGAAACCTACATCGAAACTGGCATTATTATCTACGAGTTGACAGAAGCCGGAGTAGCTCTTCAAGCAACCATAGCCGGAACCAAATTCTGGAAAGCTAAAGACTTGAACTAGCTTTTTTTGGTCGAGATAATTCAACTCTTTGAATTCCAGGCCTTGAGACCTGTGATACCTTTCACATATCTGACCGCCAGGGGCGTTGTCGACGAATAATTGGGGATCAAAGAGTCTCTCAGAATCACATCCTACGCAAGGTTAAAAACGGGGTCGATTTTGACTTCATCTATGATGAGGTGAAGGAGACTTATGGAGCAAAAGGTCAAGGGGTTTGGAAGAGAATGCTTTGACGACTAGGAGGGTGACTTGAAATCATTAAGATCCATAGTTGGGCTCATCTTATTTGGTGTATTTATTTTGTCCGGGGCAGCGAATTATGTCATCCAACAATTCATTATTCTCCCAAGCTTTACAGATCTTGAATACCAAGAAGCCCAAACGGATTTGCGGCGCTGCATGCGAGCAGTTACAAGAGAGGTTGAGCATCTCGACACTACTTGCTTGGATTGGTCGTCGTGGGACGATACATATGACTTCGTTAAATCTCGGTCCAAGGAATATGTTGAGAGCAACCTGGTTTTGAGTACGTTCACAGCTAGTAGACTTAATCTCATCTATGTCATCGACACACATGGGATAGTGGTTTGGGGTGAGATATATGACCTGGAAACAGAAGAACCCGTGGAACTGGCGGGTTTTCCAAAAGATGCTTTCCCAAAGACTCATCCTTTAATCTCATACGAAACGGGCGAGAGGCCCCTGTCGGAGGCAAAGATCTGCGGCGTTTTTATGACTGAGCAAGGCCCCATGCTGGTATCCTCTCGGCCAATTCTAACTAGCAATGATGAGGGACCAGCTCGAGGTTCCTTAATTATGGGGTGTTTTTTTAACGATGAGATGGTGAAGATGCTCGTTGACCAAACACAAGTGCCCTTTAAGGTTTTTCCTGTTCAGGATGATTCATTGGCTGAACCCACAAGAGAAATCTCAAATCGGATCACACAAGAATCATCCCATGTGATTCAACAAGACAGCCACCTGCTGATTTACGCGAACTATCCCGACATCAAAAACGAACCAGCGCTCCTGATAAAGGCAAAGATTCCAAGGGAAATCTCTGCTAAAGGACACGCTACAATGAGCTATGTGTTGACTTCAACGTCGATATCAGCACTGGTTGTACTGATATTGATGTTGTTGCTTTTGCAGCGAACAATTATCAGGCCGATAACAGCTTTGACGGAGCATGCCCTATCAATTGGAAGGACCGGTGATCTTTCACGTCGTCTATCCATGCAGCGCCAAGATGAAATCGGGACCCTTGGAAGAGAATTCGACAGGATGTTGGAACAGCTTATGAAGACGCACAGTGATCTGAGGCGTGAGATCACCGAGCGCAAGCGGGCGGAGGAGGAGCTGCGCAAGAGTGAAAGCATGTATCGCATGTTGATTGAATCCACAAACAGCTTCGTTTTTTCTCTCGATGCTAATGGAAGTTTTGGTTTCGTCAACCGGTTCTGGACTGAAAAAGTTGGCTATTCTGCCGAAGAGATCATTGGCACAAACGGATCTGATCTGATTAGTGCTGATTCAATGGAAGAAGTCAGGAAGAACTTTGCCCAAGTCTTAAAGGGTGAGTTCGTAGGAAACTATGAATTCAGATCAAAAACAAGAGATGGAGGATTTATTGATGTCTTAGTCAACTTGACTCCCATATGCGATTCATCGGGCCAAATCGTCCAGATATTGGGAACGGGTATAGACGTGACGGAGCGCAAGCGAGCGGAGGAGGCGCTGCGGGAGAGTGAAGAGCACTACCGATCTCTTGTGGAGAATATTGAACTTGGGGTGACACTGATAGATTTAGATCATAACATAATTATGACAAACGCTGCCCAGGGAAGAATGTTTGAGAAATCTCCTAGTGATTTCGTCGGCAAGAAATGTTTTAGGGAATTCGAAAAACGAGAGAGGATGTGTTCCCATTGTCCTGGAGTTCGGGCTATGGGGACTGGTCACCCAGAGGAGGTTGAGGCTGAGGGCGTAAGAGACGATGGAAGCCGTTTTAATGGGAGGATTCAAGCTTTTCCAATTTCGGGAAAAGATGGAAGGGCGACAGGATTCATAGAGGTTGTGGAAGACATCACTGACAAGAAGAAACTCGAAGCGCAACTCCAGCAAGCCCACAAGATGGAAGCTATTGGCACGCTGGCTGGAGGCATTGCCCATGATTTTAACAATGTCCTTGGTATCATTTTAGGCAATGCGGAATTGGCCATGGATGAAGTGCCTGAGTGGTATACAGCCCAAGAGAACCTGAAGGAGGTGCGCAAAGCCTGCTTACGAGCAAAAGATATGGTAAAGCAGATTCTTGCCTTCAGCCGCCAGACAGAACTGGAGCGAAAGCCTGTAAAACTTAGCCCCATTATCAAAGAATCTGTAAAACTATTGCGATCCTCTCTTCCAACCACCATTGACATTCGCCAGCATATTTCAGCCGAGTCAGACACGGTGTCTGCTGATGCCACCCAGATAAGCCAGGTATTGATCAATTTTTGTACCAACGCGGCCCATGCCATGGCAGAAGAGGGGGGACTCCTGGAGATAGGCCTGGAGGACCTGGAGCTTGATGAGGATGCGGTGCGCCAGTATGATGATTTAAAGCCAGGAAACTATGTCAGGCTCACGGTAAGTGACACAGGCCATGGCATTGAGCCGGAAATAATGGACCGGATCTTTGACCCCTATTTTACCACAAGGGAAGTAGACCAGGGCACGGGCATGGGGCTTGCCGTGGTCCATGGTATTGTGAAAAACCATGGTGGTGTCATCATGGTAGATAGCGAGCCTGGAAAAGGGGCTACTTTCCGTATACTCCTTCCCGCTGTTGAGAGCGGAGTCATACCAGAAGCCGAGGCCCCTGAAGCCGTTCCTGGAGGCAGCGAGCGAATACTCTTTGTTGATGATGAGCAACCCTTGGTGAACTTGGCAAAAAAGATGCTGGAGCGGCTGGGCTACGCGGTTGTTACCAGGATGAGCAGCCTGGAGGCCCTGGAAGCATTCCGTGCCCAACCTGACAAGTTTGATCTCGTGATTACGGACATGACCATGCCCCATATGACGGGCGATAAGTTGGCCAAAGAAGTCATTAGAATTCGCCCAGACATCCCAATCATTCTCTGCACTGGCCATAGCGACAGGATTGATGAACTACGGGCCAAGGCCATGGGAATCCGAGCTTTTGTGATGAAGCCTTTCCTGAAGCGAGATATAGCCACAACAGTCCGGGAAGTGCTGGATGAGAAGTGACCGTGAAGGCTTTGCAGATATAAGATGCGGCCATAAATAAACCTAAGCTTGCGTGGAGCAGTTGTTTAAATATGCCCGCTGTCATTCATACGTGGTCGTGTCGAAACAGTCATATACTTGTGGCCGTCCCCGCTATCGTTCGCGTAGCGCTGAACTGACCCATGATGTGGTTATGGCTTTTGGATGCGCTGGCAGCTAGCACTGCGACTTGACGACTCCTGTTAATAAGGTATATAGTTACCTCTGCTTCAGGGTGCCTCGTCTTCAAAGATAAGGAATTTCAAAGGGGAAACCCTATGGGACCGAACAGGGCTCCGTTCATCGTGTCAAAGATACGTTTGTGCGGGGCCTTTTTGTCTTTTTGACAAAGGGAGGACGGGCTCATGACCAACAAACCTACCTATGAGCAATTGGAAAAAAGAGTCCAGGAATTAGAACAAGCTGGACTTAAAAACAAAGAGTATGTGGAAGAACTGAAGAAATACCAAAATATAGTCTCTTCAACTCCCGATGGTATCGCATTCCTCGATAAAACCTATCGATATATTATTGTCAATGATGCTTATGAAGGGGCTTCAGGATTTGATCGGGGACATTTTTTAGGGTTAACCGTGTCTGAATACCTTGGTAAGGAGGTCTTCGAGCAGTTTATTAAACCGAATTTTGATCGATGTCTGCAAGGCGAAATTGTCAATTATCAGGAATGGTTCAACTATCCAACATTGGGCAAAAGGTTCGTGGATGTCACCTATTTGCCGTATCGGGATGATTGTAATCGCATTGCAGGCGTTATCGCAAATACGAGAGACATCACTGAGCACAAGCGGGCGGAGGAGGTGCTGCGGGACGAAGCGATCCGCCGCCGTATTCTGGTCGAGCAATCCAGAGACGGGATCGTTGTCGTCGACCAAAACGGCAAGGTGCACGAGGCGAACCAGCAATATGCCAATATGCTCGGTTACTCTATGGAGGAACTACATCAGCTCCACGTGTGGGACTGGGACACCCAGTGGACGCAGGAGCAATTGCTGGAAATGATCCTGGCGGTCGACGATACCGGCGCTCACTTCGAGACACGGCACCGTCGCAAGGACGGCACGCTTTATGACGTCGAGATCAGCACCAATGGGGCCGTGTACGGGGGGCAGAAGCTGGTCTTCTGTGTGTGTCGGGACATCACTGAACGCAAGAAGGCGGAGAGGGCCCTGCAAGAAAGCGAGAGATTGTTAAACAGAGTCGGGGATATCGCTAAGATCGGTGGTTGGGAGATGGACCTTGAAAAAGGCGGCAAGGCAACATGGACGAAAGGGACTTACGATATTGTCGAGATCGAACCGGACGAACCAATACCAGGAGCGAATGAACATGTAGATTGGTATCTTCCGGAGTATCGCGAGATGATAAAGAAGAAAATGCAAAACTTAGTGGAAACAAGACAGCCCATGCGGTTCGAAGCAATGCTCAAGACAAAAAGAGGGAACTTAAAATGGTGCCAAGCTATTGGGGAAGTTGTAGAGAGGGATGGCAAGATTGTCAAATTGAGGGGGACCTTTCAGGATATCACAGAGCGGAAGCAGGCTGAGGAAGAAGTGCAGGAAAGCGAGGCGTTCTTGAATGCGATTCTGAATAGCATAGCTGATCCGATTTGCATCAAAGATGAGAAGCATCGTTGGGCGCTGGTCAATGACAAGTTCTGTGAGATATCGGGGATTTCCCGGCAAGGGTTGCTCGGGAAATCGGATTACGATTACTTTCCAAAGGCAGAAGCAGATGTCTTCTGGAAGATGGATGAGGGGGTGCTGGAAACCGGCAAGGAGAATTTTAGCGAGGAAACTCTCACCAATGCCGCTTCAGGGAGAACCATCTTCTTGCATACCAAAAAGAGCCTTTACGAAAGTGCCAAGGGAGCGAAATTCATTGTAGCCATAGGAAGGGATGTTACAGAGCAGAAAATGGCGGAAGAACGGCTTCGCCATGCCCAGAAAATAGAGGCCATCGGCACCCTGGCCGGAGGCATTGCCCACGACTTCAATAACATCCTGGCTGCCATGATAGGCTATGCCGAGATGGCCATGGATAGCACCTCCGACCAACCAACAGTGCAAACGGATTTACATGAAGTCCTCAAGGCAGGCGTTCGGGCCAGGGAGCTGGTCCATCAGATCCTTACCTTCAGCCGCCAGACCGAACAGGAGACCAAGCCCGTCAAGGTGAAGCTGGTGGTAAGGGAAGCGACCCGGCTCCTGCGGGCATCAATCCCTAGAACCATTGAGATGGTCCCAAGTATGCTAAGCGATTCCTCGGTCATGGCTGATCCCACACAGATCCATCAAGTGGTCATTAACCTGTGCGCCAATGCGGCCCATGCCATGGAGGAAAAGGGCGGTGTGCTGGAGGTATCTCTTGAAGATGTGCTGCTCGATGCTGACTTTGTAGCCCAGCACCCGGATGTTTCCTCCGGGCTCTATGTGAGACTGATCGTGTCCGACACAGGACACGGCATGGACCCGTCAACAGTGAGTCGGATATTTGAACCGTACTTTTCTACAAAGGAAAAGGGGGAAGGCACCGGCTTGGGTCTTTCTGTGGTCCATGGCATCGTAAAGAGCCACGGTGGTGCTATCACGGTATACAGCGAGCCAGGCGAGGGCAGCACCTTTCATGTGTACCTCCCGGTTGTTGAACAGGACGCACCGGCTGAGATCACAGCGGAAGGAGTTCTCCCCACCGGATCGGAGACCATTCTTCTTGTTGACGATGAGCTCTCCTTGGTGAACCTGGGAAAGCAGATGCTGGAGGGCCTTGGGTATGGCGTGGTCACCAGGACAAGCAGCCTGGAAGCCTTGGAGGTTTTTCGAAACCAGCCGAGCAGATTTGACCTGGTTGTTACCGATATGACCATGCCGACCATGACAGGGGATCAATTGGCCACAGAACTGATGAAGATCCGACCTGACATCCCGGTGATTCTCTGTACGGGTTTCAGCAGAAAGATTTCAGAACCAGAGGCAAAGGCCATTGGCATTCGTGCCTTTGTGATGAAGCCTTTCCTGAAGCGCGATATAGCCACAACAGTCCGGGAAGTGCTGGATGAGAAGTGACCGTGAAGGCGTCACGTGTTGCTTTTCTATCCCTTTGGTGGAGGTGGAGGTATTCCCTCTTTATCTGCATCAGTGATTCAGCATTGCCAATGTTTGCTTTATGCTCTAACAGGCAAGGAATTCAGAGCCCGAAGTCTTGAGGTTTCTTGGACAAACCTGCGATAAGATGGCTTGAAACGAACAGGGTCGCATCTCACAAGTCATTCGACCAGACAACCCCGCCTTCGGCGGAGCTGCCGCCTTGCCGTCGCTATGCGGAAAATGCGCAGCATTTTCCTGCTCGCGACGTCTGCGGTTGCAGGTCAATTCCGTTGACCATCGATAGGATTGCCAAATGATATCGTTCATGTTATTGTAATACGAAACAAGATCGATGGAGGTTATGACATGCTGACCGTAACTGTATCGCCAAAATATCAAGTCGTTATACCAAAAGTGGTCAGGGAGGCATTGCGACTTCGCCCGGGTCAAAAAATGCAGGTTTTAGAATATGGTGGGCGGATCGAACTTATTCCAGAACGAGATATTAAAGAACTTCGCGGATTTCTCAAAGGCATAAATACTGACTTCGAACGTGAGGAAGATAGATTATGAATATCGTTGATTCTTCAGGCTGGCTTGCATACTTCGCGGACGAGCCGAATGCCAAAAAGTTCTTGACACCTTTGAATGACGCGGATTCGCTTGTTGTCCCAACGGTAACGATATATGAGGTTTTCAAGGTAGTTCTAAGAGAGTCCAGTGAGAATGAAGCCTTGCTCGCAGCCGTTGCTATGCAAAAAGGAAGGGTTGTGGATTTAACAGCTTCTATGGCGATTGCTGCCGCAAAAACAAGTCTGGAGCACAAGATCCCAATGGCTGACAGTATCATTCTCGCAACAGCAAAAGAATTCGAGGCTACCATTTGGACTCAAGATTCAGATTTTAAGAATATAGAAGATGTGAAGTATTTCCCCAAGAAATAAGTAGGGTGGACAACCGGCCAGTTCACCAGACGGTTGTTTCGCCGCGCTTCACACCGACCGGTGACTTCTGCGTTATGTTGCTGTAGGAAATAGATTATGACCCTATTGATAATAATATTTGGTGCTCTGACTCTTTTGGCCGGAATAGTCATTGTAATTAATCCGGAAGTTATATTCGGCTTTCTGCAAAATAATTTGGACAAGCTGTTACTGCATATTTTAGCTGTTGCAGTAAGACTGGTTATTGGTGTTTTACTAATATATCAATCCAACGTATCTGAATTTCCGTTTGTAATTGAAATTATTGGTTGGCTCTCAATTGTTGCCGCTGTATTTCTAGCTGTAATGGGGCGCCGTAATTTCAATCGGTTAATGTCATGGGCTTTGTCTTTATCAAAGCCTTTTGGCCGTGTTGGCGGTGTCTTTGCAGCGGCGTTTGGCGCATTTCTTATTTATGCTTTCGTTTAGTAAAATAGTGAAGCAGCATAACAAGTCGGTCCACCGGAAATTTATTACGCTCCGCTTCGTAAAATGCCGTGACATCGAGCGTTACCGCTCTCGGCTGGAAGTGTAAGGAGGAAAGACGTCCGTGCCGCTTCGTCTGCTTGAAGTGACCATTCCCATAGAGGAACTCGAACGAATTGCCGTCTTATTTCAAGACATACCGGTCGTTCAAGTCGGGACGTCAGAATCGGCGAATGCTACCGGCTTTGTTCGTATTCTTGCCGACGCTCAGGACACAGAGGCCCTATCAGACCTCTTGGTCAGTCACTTTGGGTCACGGGACAACTTTCGGCTGATACTGCTCCCCGTGGAAGCAACCTTGCCACCTGTGGAGAAGCCGTCCAGCAAAAACCTGGTTGCTTCAATCACGTCACTTCTTTCTTGAGTTTCTGCCGAACGGGATGCCCAGTTTGCGCATGCGATGCCTGAGAGTCCCTGGGTTTACGCCCAGAAGTTCGGCAGCTCCCCCCTTTCCTTCCACCTTGCCGCCTGTCATTTCAAGAGCGGTGCGAATATGCCTAGCCATAGCCAAGTTCAGGTTTACAAACCCATCTCCTGAGGCACTGAAAGACTGCCCCTCGTGCTCAGAGACAGGGGGCTGTAGATAAGAAAACGTAAGAGGCTCC
>Ga0315534_1003313_pt1 | contig 10403 bp, 3 predicted proteins | sample SalMarSW160240MG_FD_203094 | JGI IMG/M metagenome (GOLD analysis project Ga0315534, IMG submission 203094) | Salt marsh sediment microbial communities from the Plum Island Ecosystem LTER, Massachusetts, United States - Salt Marsh Sediment SW1602-40 ...
GGTCCGCCATGAAGTCTCCCAAGTGCTCTTCCGGAGTACTGACCTCCAAACGCATGATCGGCTCCAGCAACACGACCCCTGCCTCGGCGAGCGCCCGGTTGAAGGCGTCGGCCGCGGCGATCCGCAGGGCCACGTCGGCGGCCGGGCTCTCGGTGACGTCGCCGCCCTGCAGCGCGATGGCCACCTTCATCAGCGGAAAGCCGAGCAACCCGCTCCCCTGGCTCAATTCGCGCAGCACTTCAGCGGCCACCCGCGCGGCCTCTTCGGGCAGCGTGTCGCTGCCGGTTTGGTCGATGCGGACAACCGCCGGACCGTCCTTGAGTGGGCACATCTCGATCCGCACGCGACCCTGCAACGACTCGCCGGAAATCTGCCGATGACATTCGCCGGCGATCCGGACGGCGTGCGCGATGGTTTCGCGGTAACTGACCCGCGGCTTGTGCACTTTAACATCCAGGCTGAAATCGCGCAGCAGGCGGTGTTTGATCACTTCCAGGTGCAACTCGCCCATCCCGCTGATGAGCGTCTGGCCCGTTTCCTCGTTTTCGCGGGCCTGGAAGGTGGGGTCCTGGCGCTTCATCAATTCGAGGGTGTCCGCCAGTTTTTTCCGCTCCGTGGAACTCTCGGGCTCGATGGCCATCGAGATCACCGTTTCGGGAAACTGGATCGATTCCAGCAGGATGGGGTGCTGCGTGTGGCACAGCGTGTCGCCGGTGATCGAATGGCGCAGCCCAATGATCCCGACGATGTCGCCGGCGGAGACTTCGTCGATCTGCTGTCGGCTGTCGGCGTGGATGTGCCACAACTGGGCCACATTCTCTTTCTTGTGGCGACCGGCATTGAGCACCCGCGTGCTGGGCCGCAGCGTCCCGGAATAGACCCGCACGTAGAACATGTCTCCGTGACGGTCGGCCACCACCTTGAACAGCAGCCCGCAAAACGGATCGCTGGTATGGGGCTTGCGCCGCAACCGCTGATCGGCCTTGTCGGGCACCGAGCCCTCGACGGGCGGCATATCCGCCGGGCTCGGCAGATACCGTGCGACCGCGTCCAGCACGGGCTGGACTCCCATGTTGTTCAGGGCGGATCCGCACAACACGGGCTGCACGTATCCGTGCAGCGTGGCGTCGCGGAGGACCCGGGACAGCAACTCGTCTGATGCCGGTTCGTCGGCCAGGACTTTTTCCATCAGTTCGTCGCTGTAATCGCAAAGTGCGTAGACCAGCCGCGACCGCCACGCCGCCGCATCTTCGGCCAGCTCCGGCGGCACGGGTTGGGAGACCACTTCCGATCCCCGCTGCTGTGCGGGAAAGGTGAGCAACGTATTGGCGACCAGGTCGAGGACGCCCCGAAACGGGTCGGCCTGGTGGGGGGGGCCCGCCCCGACCGGGATCTGGATGGCCACGGGCCGCGCGCCGAGTCGGCCGCTGATTTCTTCCAGCACGTCATAAAAGTCCGCGCCTTCGCGGTCCATCTTGTTGATGAAGGCCACCCGTGGCACACGGTACTTTTGCGCCTGCCGCCACACGGTTTCACTTTGCGCTTCGACGCCTTCGCGGGCGCTGAACACGACAACGGCTCCGTCCAAGACCCGCAGGCACCGTTCGACCTCGGCCGTAAAATCGACGTGCCCCGGCGTGTCGATCAGGTTGATCACCGTGTCTTTCCAGTTGAAGGTGACGCAGGCGGAATAGATCGTGATACCGCGCTGTTGCTCTTCGGGATCGAAATCCGTTTCGGTGGTGCCTTTGTCCACTTCGCCGAGTTTGTGGGTGGCGCCGCAATAGAAGAGCATCCGCTCGGTGAGCGTGGTCTTACCGGCGTCGATATGGGCGACGATACCGATGTTTCGCAGCTGTTCGAGCTCGCGGGCCATAATCGGTATCTACTGCTGGCAGCGCCTGGAGAACGGGATGAATCGAACCGCGCGGCCCGCGGCGGGGACGACGGCGATCGAACAGCCGAGCGCTGGCGGGCATGGCACAGGCCACGCCAGATCACCTACCGGACCCATCGGCACGGCAAACCGTGTCCCGGCCGTGGCACGCCGGGCAAGCGTGGCTCCATGACGCGTGTGCGACAGCTGCCGACGGGGCGGCCTACCACGCAAAATGCGCGAAAGCCTTGTTCGCCTCGGCCATGCGGTGGACATTCTCGCGGCGGGTCATGGCGGCTCCTTCGCGGCGGTAGGCGGCCAGCAGTTCGTCGGCCAGCCTGTCGCTGGTCGGTCGTCCTTTCTTGTCGCGAATGGCTTGCAGGATCCAGCGGATGGCCAGCGATTGCTGCCGGGTACGGCTGACCTGCATCGGGACCTGATAGGCGGCGCCACCGACGCGACGGGACCGCACTTCGATTGCCGGCTTGACATTCTCGACGGCCTGGGCGAACACGTCGATCGGTTCCGTGTCCGGGACGCGCGTGCGGATCATTTCCAGGGCGTCGTAAAACACGCCAAGCGCGACGCTCTTTTTCCCATCGTGCATCAGGCAATTGACAAACTTGCTGGCCAGCGAGGACCCGAACTTCGGGTCTGCTTTGAGCTGCTTGCGGCTGGCGGTAATGCGCCCCATAACGTGCGTCCTCTGTGCGACCTGCTCCGGCCCGGTACGAAGTCCTATCCCTTTTTGGCCCCATACCGGCTGCGGGACTGTTTGCGCCCGTCAACGCCGATCGTGTCCAGGCAACCGCGCACGACCTGGTAGCGGACCCCGGGCAAATCCCGCACGCGGCCCCCGCGCACCAGCACGATCGAGTGTTCCTGCAGGGAATGCCCTTCTCCGGGGATGTAGACCGTCACCTCCTTGCCGTTGGACAAACGCACGCGGGAGATTTTCCGCAGCGCGGAGTTCGGCTTTTTGGGGGTCATGGTCTTGACCTGCAGGCACACGCCGCGTTTTTGCGGGCAGCGGTCCAGGACCGGCGCTTTGCTGAACTTGCGTTTGGACTTGCGGCCCCTGCGGACCAGCTGGTTGATCGTCGGCATGCGTTCCTTTCCCTCTGAAATGCTCCGCGCGCTGTTGCGGAACGCTTCAGAATACCGGGGGGCGGGTGCCTGTCAATGGCCCGCTCCCGCCGAGCCGGCAGCCATCATTGTTCGGAATCCTCGGTGGACGAGGGTCCTCCATGGCCGCCCAGCAAACGGTCGAGTCCGACCGCGCCGGTGGCCGACGACCCGGTTTCGGCAGGCGTCGCGGGGGCCGCGGAGTCCTCTCCCGGTTCGCCATTGCCGCCGCGCCCGGCGCTTTCCAGCAGCGGGAAGCGCTGCTCCAGCACGCGCTTCTTTTCATCGGCCAGTTCGTCCAGGGCCTGCGGACGGATGCGGACTTCCGCTTCCTGAGCAGTGTGGAAGCCGGTTCCCGCAGGAATCAGGTGGCCCAGGATGACGTTTTCCTTGAGGCCCACCAGATGGTCCACTTTGCCGGCCAGCGCCGCTTCGGTGAGCACCTTGGTCGTTTCCTGGAAGCTGGCCGCTGAAATGAAGCTGGAACTCTGCACGGCCGCCTTGGTAATGCCCAGCAACTGGGTGGTGGCCGTGGCTGGCTTGGGCCGCGTCCCCCGGGCCGCATCCCCTCCCAGCGCCTCGATCTGCGCGTTGACCTGTTCCAGCGCGTCCTTGGGGACGATCGAGCCCCCGGGAAAATCGCTGTCTCCCTGTTCGGTGATACGCACGCAATTGGCCAGGTTGGCGTTGGCTTCTCGAAAGTCGAATTTGTCCATCACGCTTCCAGCCAGCAGGCTCGTGTCGCCCGGCGCTTCGATCCGCACCTTGCGCAACATGCGGGCGACGATGATTTCGATATGTTTGTCGTTGATCTCGACGCGCTGGCTGCGGTAAACGTTCTGGATCTCTCGCACGAGGTATTGCTGGACGGCTTCTTCTCCCGAGATCCTGAGGATATCGTGGGGCACCAGCGGGCCGTCGACCAACGCTTCCCCGGCCCGCACGAAGTCGGCGGCATGGACGCGCAGGTGCTTGCCGTGCGAGACGAGGTGTTCCCTTTCGATCCCACTCTCGCTCCGCACGATAATCGTCCGCTTGCCTCGCCGCTTTTCGCCCAGCAGTTCCACGAGGCCGTCGATTTCCGCGATAACCGCCGGGTCCTTGGGTTTTCGGGCTTCAAAGATTTCGGTGACGCGCGGCAAGCCACCCGTGATGTCCTGCGTTCCGCTGACCTCGCGGGGCGTCTTGGCAATCAGCGTTCCGGGCGAAACCTCGTCCCCTTCATTGACCTCCAGGTGGGCCCGTTCGGGCAGGTAGTAGAAGTCCAGGATTTTGCTGGTCTGGCGATCTTCGAGCACGATCTGAGGGTGCAGGTCCCCCTTGTGCTCCATAATCATCCGACGCTCGTGGCCGCTGGGGTCCTTTTCCACCCGCACGGTTTCGCCTTCGATCACGTCTTCGAATCGCACGTGCCCGCCGATCTCGGCCAGGATCGGGATACTGTGCGGGTCCCACTGGCAAAGGACCTGGCTGACTTTCACCACCTCGTCCTCCTGGACGCGGAGATGGGCGCCGGTGGGCACGTCGTATTTTTCGAGTTCCCGCCCTTTGTCGTCCACGATCTGGATTTCACCGTTGCGGGTCAGCACGACGCGTTCGCCGCGGTCGTTGGTGACGGCGTCGAGGCGGGTGTACTTCACGATGCCGCTCTTTTTGCACCGGATCTCGCTTTCTTCGACCGCGCGGGCCGCCGTGCCGCCGATGTGGAAGGTACGCATCGTCAGTTGCGTGCCGGGCTCGCCAATGCTCTGGGCGGCGATAATGCCCACGGCCATGCCTTCTTCGACCATGGCGCCGGTCGAGAGGTCCATGCCGTAGCAGTACCGGCACACGCCGAGCGGCGCGTTGCAGGTCATGGGGCTGCGGACCTGGATCTTTTCCATGCCCATCTCTTCGATCCGCCGCCCGATATCGGCCGTGATAAGCTCGTTTTCTCTCACGATCACCTCGTCGGTGATCGGATTGACGATGTTCTGACGGCTGACGCGGCCGCGAATCGAGTCGGACAGCCGCACTTCGACCTTCTCGCCGCGGTAGATGACTCCCTTGGTAATGCCCTGCGTCGTTCCGCAGTCTTCCATGGTGACCACCACGTTCTGGGCGACGTCCGCCAGCTTGCGCGTCAGGTATCCCGAATCGGCGGTCTTCAGGGCGGTATCGGCCAAGCCCTTCCGCGCGCCGTGCGTGGAACTGAAGTATTCCAGCACCGACAGGCCTTCGCGGAAGTTGGCCTTGATCGGGGTTTCGATGATCTTGCCAGAAGGCTTGGCCATCAGTCCTCGCATGCCGGCCAACTGGCGAATCTGTTCCACGCCGCCGCGGGCGCCGGAGTGGGCCATCAGGAAGATCGGGTTGACGTAGCCGAGGACGCGATAGTCGTTTTCCAGGGCGGCCATCATCTCGGCCGTGATCTGCTCGCGGGCGTGAGTCCAGGCGTCCAGGACTTGGTTGTAGCGTTCGCCCTCGGTGATGATGCCCCGCTGGTAGAGCTTGAGGATCCTCAGGACGTTTTTTTCGGCATCCGCCACGATCTTGGCCTTGTTGGCCGGCGTGATCAGATCGTCGGTGGCGAACGACAGCCCGCTCAGCGTGCTTTCCCGGAATCCGAGTCGGTTCATGTCGTCCAGCAAGTCGATCGTGGCACGGCGCCCCAGGGTCTCGTAACAGTCGGAAATCACCCGCGCCAAGTTGCTGGACCGCATCGGCACGTTGTAGAACGGCATGCCCATCGGCAGGACGGAATTGAAAACGACGCGTCCCACCGTCGTATTGACGAGGCGTTGATCGAAAGCGACGGTGTCGCCGTCGGTCTGCAAGTGACGTTGCTCGGGCAGGCGGACGCGGATCTTGGCGTGCGTGCCGACGGTGCCGGCGGCGTAGGCCATTTCGACTTCCCCCAGCGAGGCGAAAGTCATGCCGTCGCCGGGTGCCGTGGGGACGTTCATCGTGAGGTAGAAGCATCCCATTACCACGTCTTGGGACGGGCTGATGATCGGCGCCCCGTTGGCCGGACTGAAGATGTTGTGGGTGGACATCATCAAGGTATGGGCTTCCACCTGGGCTTCGATCGACAGCGGCAGGTGCACGGCCATCTGGTCGCCGTCGAAGTCGGCGTTGAAGCCCTTGCACACCAGCGGGTGCAACTGAATGGCGTTGCCTTCGACCAGCACCGGCTGGAAGGCCTGGATACCCATGCGATGCAGCGTGGGGGCCCGGTTGAGCAGCACGGGATGGTTGCGGATCACCTCCTCCAGGATATCCCAAACCTCATCGTCCTTGCGCTCGAGCATCTTCTTGGCGCTCTTGATCGTATCGGCGTGCCCCAGTTCCTTGAGGCGGCGGATGATGAACGGCTGGTACAGTTCCAGCGCGATTTTCTTGGGTAATCCGCATTGGTGCAGATGGAGGCTGGGGCCCACGACGATCACGCTGCGGGCCGAATAATCGACGCGTTTGCCCAGCAGGTTCTCGCGGAAACGACCTTGCTTGCCCTTGATCATGTCGGTCAGCGACTTGAGCGGGCGGTTGCTGCTTCCCAACACGGGCCGCTTGCAGCGGTTGTTGTCGAACAGCGCATCGACCGACTGCTGCAGCATCCGCTTCTCGTTGCGAATGATCACCTCGGGCGCATTGAGATCGACGAGCTTTTTGAGGCGGTTGTTGCGGTTGATGATGCGGCGGTACAGATCGTTCAGGTCGCTGGTCGCGAAGTTGCCCGAGTCGAGCAGCACCAGGGGCCGGAGGTCGGGCGGAATCACCGGGATGACGTCCAGGACCATCCATTCCGGCTTATTATCACTGTCGCGGATGGCTTCCACGGTCTTCAGCCGGTTGATCAGATCCTTGGCTTTTTGCTTGGAGCCGGTTTCCTTCAATTCCGCGCGGAGTTCATCGGAGAGCTTGACCAGATCCAGCGTGCGCAGCAGCTTGCGAACGGCCTCGGCGCCCATGTCGGCCTCGAAAGACCCTTCGCCGAACTGTTCCCGGGCCGAGCGGTATTCTTCTTCGGTCAGCAGCTGCTGGCGTTTGAGCGGCGTGTCGGCCGGATCGATGACGACGTAATCCTGGAAGTAGATCACCTTTTCCAGGCTCGTCGTTTTCATCGCCAGCAGGCTGCCCAGCCGGCTGGGCATGGCCTTGAAGAACCAGATATGGACGACCGGCGCGGCCAGTTCGATGTGGCCCATCCGCTTGCGGCGGACGCGGCTGTGGGTAACCTTGACGCCGCAGCGGTCGCAGATCATGCCCTTGTATTTCATGCCGCGGTACTTGCCGCACGAACATTCCCAGTCCTTTTCCGGTCCGAATATCCGCTCGCAGAACAGGCCGTCCTTTTCCGGGCGGTAGGTACGGTAGTTGATCGTCTCGGGCTTCTTCACTTCGCCGAACGACCAACTGCGGATGTCGTGGGGGCGGGCGAGACTGATTTTGACCGAGGCGTAATCGTTGATCCGATCGTAGCTCGAGCTTTCACCAATTGACATTCGAAGCTCCTTTGGGAGTGCGTCGCCCAGCGATGGAACGTGCTCAGATCCGCCGTTTTTCCAGTTGCATGTTCAATCCCAATCCACGGATTTCGTTGGTCAGCACGTCGAAGCTGGCCGGCGTACCGGCTTCGAGCGTGTTTTCGCCTTTGACCATCGACTCGTAGATTTTCGTCCGGCCTTCGACATCGTCGCTCTTGACGGTCAGCAGTTCCTGCAGGATGTAGGCCGCGCCGTAGGCTTCCAGCGCCCACACCTCCATTTCCCCAAACCGCTGTCCGCCGAAACGGGCCTTGCCGCCCAGCGGCTGCTGCGTGATCAGCGAGTAGGGGCCCGTGGAGCGCGCGTGCACCTTGTCATCGACCAGGTGGTGCAGCTTGAGCATGTAGATGTAGCCGACCGTCGTCTCCTGTTCGAAGGGCTCGCCGGTGCGTCCGTCGTACAACAACGCCTTGCCGTGTTTGGGAAGCCCGGCTTCGTCGAGGCAGGCATTGATGTCTTCTTCGGTCGCGCCGTCAAAGACCGGCGTGATGGCGCGGAAGCCCAGACTTTCGGCGGCCCAGCCCAGATGGGTTTCCAGGATCTGCCCCACGTTCATGCGGCTGGGCACGCCCAGCGGGTTGAGCAGGATCTGCACCGCCGTGCCGTCCTCCAGAAACGGCATGTCCTCCTGGGGCAGAATTTTGGCGATCACGCCCTTGTTGCCGTGTCGGCCGGCCATCTTGTCCCCCACGGAAATCACTCGTTTGGTCGCCACGTAGACCTTCACCATCTGGAGCACGCCGCTGCGCAGTTCATCGCCGCGCTTCATGGAGTTGAGCTGCCGATCGCGTTCGTCCAGGGCGAGTTCCACGTCCGGCCAGCTGCTCTTGACGATTTTCTCGACGGCCGACTTCCGCTGCGGGCTGCGGACATCGATGGTCTCCAGCTTGAAACGCTGGGCCTGCTCGGCAATGAACTTAGGATCCTGGTCGCGGACCAGCGGGGTCCCGTCTTCGTCGGTCAAGGGACGCTGGAGCACCTTTTCGATCTGCTCGACCATGTCGGAGAACACCGCCGCGACCTTCTTGTTCCCCTCGGACTCTACCGCCTTGAGCGACTTTTCGAAGGCCTTGCGTTCTTCTTCGGAAAGACTCATTCGCCGCGAGAACTTCTGGGTATCGATCACGATGCCCTCGACGCCCGAAGGCACCTCCAGGCTGTCGTTCTTCACGTCCTCGCCCGCGCGTCCGAAGATCGCATGGAGCAGTTTTTCCTCGGGAGTCAGTTCCGTCTTCGATTTGGGCGATACCTTGCCGACGAGGATATCGCCCGGCCGCACGTACGTACCGATCTGCACGATGCCGTTCTCATCGAGATTGCGGAGGGCCTTCTCGCTGACGTTGGGAATGTCCCGCGTGAACTCTTCGCGCCCGAGCTTGGTTTCGCGGATTTCGACATCGAACTCTTCGATATGGATCGACGTGTACGTGTCGTTCTTGACCAGCTCTTCGCTGATGATGATGGCGTCCTCGAAGTTGTATCCCTCCCAGGCCATGAAGGCGACGAGCACATTGCGGCCCAGCGCCAGTTCGCCCTCGAAGGTCCCGGCTCCGTCGGCGATCACATCCCCTTTTTCCACCTTCTGACCCGGGCGTACGATCGGTTTCTGGTTCTGGCAGGTCCGTTCATTGAGTCCCACGAACTTGCGGAGCCGGTAGGAATCGTTGCCGATCTGAATCCGGGACGCGTCCACTTGGGATACGGTGCCCTTGCGGCGGGCGCGGACCAGCATGCCCGAATGGCGCGCCACATCCTGCTCCAGGCCGGTGGCCACCATGGGCGGATCGGTCACCAGCAGCGGTACCGCCTGACGCTGCATGTTGGAGCCCATCAAGGCGCGGTTGGCGTCGTCGTGTTCCAAGAACGGGATCAACCCGGCCGACACGCCGATCATCTGGCTCGGCGCCACGTCGATGTATTGCACGCGATCCGCCGGGACCAGTTCGAAGTCGGCCTGATAGCGGGCGATGATGGTGTCGCCGACCAGTTTGCCGTTTTCGATCCGCGCGTCGGCCGGCGCGACGTAGGCCTGGTATTCTTCATCGGCGCGGAGCCAGACGACGTCGTCGCTGACGCGGCCGTTGTTTACTTGTCGGTACGGGGTGACAAGAAAACCGTAGCTGTCGACGGTGGCATACATGGCCAGACTGGAAATGAGGCCGATGTTGGTCCCTTCGGGAGTCTCGATCGGACAGATCCGCCCGTAGTGCGAAATATGGACGTCCCGCACTTCAAACCCGGCCCGTTTGCGGTTCAGGCCGCCGGGGCCCAGGGCCGACAACCGCCGTTCATGGGTCAGCATGGACAGTGGGTTGGTCTGATCGACGACCTGCGACAATTCCCCCCGGCCGAAAAAGTACTCGATGGCGGCCGAAATACTCTTGGGATTGATCAGGCTGCGAGGCGTCATGTCCTCGACGTCTTTCAGACTCATCCGCTCCTGCACCGTGCGGCGCAGTTTGAGGAACCCTTTCCGCATTTCGTCGCACGCCAGTTCGTCGATTGTCCGCAAGCGGCGGTTGCCCAGATGATCGATGTCGTCGACTTCCGTCTCCGGACTGTCGACCGACAGCCCCACCAGGTACTTGATGGCGCTGACCAGGTCCTCGTGGCGGAGCACCATTTCGTCTTCCGGGACGTCCAGCTTCAACTTGCGGCTGATGCGAAAGCGCCCGACGCGACCGAGCCGGTAGCGGTTGGTGTCGAAGAACTTCTCGTGGAACAGCGCCCGCGCCTTCTCCAGCTGGGGCGGATTTCCGGGGCGCAGCCGCTGGTAAATGCGGAGCAGCGCTTCCTCGTGGCTGGACGTGTTGTCGTCGGCCAGCGCGTTGAGCAGCAGCGGCGACCGGGCCGGTTCCATGACCTCCACCTGCTTG
>Ga0315534_1003314_pt1 | contig 10402 bp, 7 predicted proteins | sample SalMarSW160240MG_FD_203094 | JGI IMG/M metagenome (GOLD analysis project Ga0315534, IMG submission 203094) | Salt marsh sediment microbial communities from the Plum Island Ecosystem LTER, Massachusetts, United States - Salt Marsh Sediment SW1602-40 ...
TCGCCCGTCCAGGGACAGGTTACCTTCGCCCGGTCCAATGCGGAATTCACAGTAGCCCGGGAAAGTGGCGATGACCTCGGTCGTGTCCTTTCGGACATCCCAGTAGCCTATGGCGTTGTCTCTGACATAGACCATGATATCAGGCCTTTGAGGATGCCATCGCATCTCTCTGCCGGGTCCGTTATGACGAGCAAAGCGCACGGCATAATTCTCGCCGTCAAGAAAGAGTCTGTTCGGTCGGCCCTGGTGTATTGCGAGATAAAGAAGGGACTGGTCGCAATTCCAGGCAGCGTCTTTGGAGTAATGGTGCCGTGCGACCTTGGCCCATTTGCCGTTGACGTTTGGTATGCCGGCGTCGGGATTTCCGGTTATTCGTGTGACTTTGGTGCCAAACACCGGATCCTCATAAGACTCCAGGTAGGCTGGTTTGCGAATGGCTGGAATGTCCTTTACTGACGTGTCTGTCACCGGGTACTCCGCCGCCAATACCTTCGTTGCGACTATTGCGCAAATGAAAATCATGACACAGAGCAGCAATGTCTTCGTTTTCACATCCCTCGTTTGTTCCATTCTTGTTGTCTCTATTGCCTAACGTTTGAAATGAGCGGCGCGGTTATACGCCCGCTCGATTGGCTGGTTAGCCCGTAATATTCTCTTTATCCGGGAGAAACTATGTAACCGGAGCCTATCAAGTACTTTTTACTCAATCGGCCGCTTCACCGCACTATTAAGCTCAATCAGCGCAAAAAAGGGCTGTTATCACGGTCGCCACCGCCTCAATTCTAATCCAATCTGTCGGCGCACCATCTGATTGAGCGTGCTATAAGTTGACGAAAGTTCGGATTCGCGTAAGCGGCGGAATCGTGACCGAGCTGGATGCCGCAGACCTTAGCCTTGCCGTACTGCCTGACCCAGGCGATCGACTTATTGTTGTCCGGATGGTCGGTAGTCAAAAGCAGGTGATTATTCTTTTCAAAGCCGCAGTAGTTATACGTCTCATCGTGTATCTGGAAATCGCTCATACCCCGCGTAATCGGATGTGAGGTATCTGCGATGTGCACGTTAATATCCATATCGTGTTTATATGTGCTGGCGAGGTTTTCTTCCGTGGCTTTCAAATAGTATTTGCCGCCGATGATTTTGCGATACTCAGGCCAGGCCTGGAACGCTCCCATCGTATGGTGAAGTGCCACCAATCCCACGCCCTGTTTTTCGAGTAAGTTGATGAAGTTTTCCTGCCGCTGCGGCGATATATTCTGCGTCATATTGTAGAGCACGATTACATCGTAATCCCAGCCGCTTATGTCCTCGAATATCTCGCTGTGGTCTTTCTGCTCGGCCTCGACGTACTCAATATCAATATTTCCCTTGAACAGTGAAAAGAAGGGGTCGTGCTCGAAGCCGTGTCCGCCGGTGATTACTACCGCCTTGATTGGTTTTTCCGGCTCTGCGGGCAGCGGTTTGAACATTACATTCTTGTAATAAATGACGCTCTTCGGGTCGTGTCCCTGCAGGGCGAAAGTCCCGTTGGAGATTTTGCGGCCGGGCATTCCTTCCGGCGGCTTCCAGTCTTCCGGCTCGGTCCAGTCGACGGTGGTCTTGCCATTGACCTTGATGATAATTCTTTTGTCCTGCACAATGATGTGCTCGGTGAACCATTCGTTATCATTAACGCTTTCGCGGACATCCTGGATAGCGTAGAGCCCGCCGGTTTTTCTCCAGTCGCTGTGAGTGTTGTTGACCTGGACCTCGTAGCCTTTATCCGGCCAGCCGGTTTCCTGATACTCGGTGTGGAAGTATATCCCGGAATTCGAGCCGGGTTTGGTCATCACGTCGGCCTTGAACTCGAAATTCTTAAAGTCGGCGTTCCCGGGAGGCCCGACGTAGAAAAGATGGCTGCGGGGGCCATCCACAACTATCATTCCATCGCTAACGCTGAAAGTGTCTTTATTCTCGCTGGCCTTCCAGCCGTTGAGTGTCTTGCCGTCAAAAAGGTTTATCCAGCCTTCTGTTTCAGAATACTGTTTCTCCATTGTTTGGCAGCCTGCAAAAAGAATGCACACACACAACAACATTGGGACTAACTTTCTTTCCATTTGATTTTTCTCCTTTAATTGTTTTGTATAGTTCAGACGAAATACAATTTCTATGTAACGAACAACAATGTCCAAAATCGAATTGCTTTTCTTATATCATTTTATTGCCCTGTTGAACACGTGGAATGTCATTCTGAGGTGAAGCCGAAGAATCTCATTTCTTGAGCCATAAAGAGATTCTTCACTCCGCTTCGCTCCGTTCAGAATGACTGTTTTTGTGGCTTTTCAACAAAGCATCATCTTATCTTTTACAGCGTCCAGGGGCTGCGCATCGGGCGGGAGAGTCGACGGTTGGCCGGGTCATTGTTGACGAAACGTTCAGTTTTCGGGTCCCACTTTAGTTTCTGCTCAAGCCGTATGGCAATGTCACTGATATGGCAAATTATGTCGGCCTGCACGGCCACGTCGATGGGACATATAGTATCGTTTCGGCTCTTGACACAGTCTAACAGATTTCTTACGTGGTTGCTGCTCTTATAGAGGTTAATTTCGCTCGGCCCGAACTCCGTGGTCAGCAACTCCTTTGGATAAGCGTTAATGCCGGAGCGGTCAATGTGCACCCAACCGTCGCTGCCCTCGAAGGCCGTACCGTGGGAGGTCGTTCGGCCGTAACGTTTCTTCCATTCCTCCGGGAAAGGATCGCCGGTAAAGTTCATCGTTACGCCGCTGTCATATTTACAGACGACCTTCCAGTTCATTGCCGTATCACATACCCCTTCGGTCGGCCAGATGCCTTTGCCCTCGATTTCCACCGGGCAGGCGACTTTTTCACCACCGCCCCACAGCGCGATGTCCAGCGGATGCACACCCCAGCCGGCGATGAATCCGAGGGCATAGTCGGAAATGAACCACCAAAGCGCATTAGAGCAGCGGTCTTTGGTGTAAGGGGTATAAGGGGCCGGGCCGAGCCACGTATTATAATCAAGCCATTCCGGTACAGGCACAGGTTCGGGCGAGCCGCCTTGTGAGCTGCCGGGAGACCATACGTTAATGGTGTGCAGCTTTCCAATGCGGCCGTTCAAGGCCAGCTCGCAGGCAAAACGGAAGTTGCGATTCGAGCGCTGCTGGGTCCCGAATTGAAAGACCCTTCCGTGACGGTGCACCGCGGCACGCAGGGCCTGGTCCTGGGCCAGACTCAGTCCCATCGGTTTTTCCAGATAGACATCCTTGCCCGCCTTTACGGCCGCCAGCGCCACCAGTACGTGCCAGTGGTCCGGCGTAGCGGCAAGGACCACATCGATATCATCGCGTGCAATTAGCTTGCGAAAGTCATTATAAGCTGCGCATCCGGTGCCTTGATAGTGCTTGTTCACCCGCTCCTGAGCCGCCTGGAGAACATTGCTTTTAACGTCACAGACTGCCACCACCCGGGCATCCTTTTGGGCCAGAAAGTTGTTCATCACGCCGGTACCCTGAGGCCCAACGCCGATACAGCCGACAGTAATTTGGTTACTCGCAGCGATATTGCCGGCTCCGCCCAGCGCCGAGGACGATACGAGATACGGAAAGCCAACCGCCCCAGCAGCGCGCTTGAGAAACTTACGACGTGAAATTTCGTTAAAGGTTTGCATAATGCAACTCCTTCCTTTTAATAACTTTGTTTCTTGTCGACCTGTTAGACGAAAAACAAAATGGACGCTAAAGTGTAAACAAAGGGATGGCTTTCGTCAAACCAAAACCTGCCACCAAAACTGTAAAACGGATGTACCAGAAAATATTTTCGCCAGAAGAAGATTAAGCGGATTTTTTGGATTCGGGGGAAAAATGGAATATCTTTTTAGAAAATAGTTTGCAGGTTTTAAGTTAGTGGATAGAATGAATTGGGAAATTAGTTTGGTAGTTGACGATTTTTAAGTGGAATTGCGGTTCTTGGTATCTTATGGTTCGGTAGGTAGCTTTCGTTTGACATTTGCTAGACTGGCTTTATAATTTATACGGTGGACTGACAAGATACGACAAGTTAAAAAGTTGAATTTTTTATCACAAGGATTTGTAAATATTTTTGACTGGAATTGAATAATTTTACCACACCAATTACTTACAGAGCTTTTAAAAAATAAATAAAGGGTAAGACTGTGGAGAGTTATCCAGCTATTATTGGGGTGACGGGGTCTTTTGGTAGCGGCTGTAGTACGCTATGCAAAGGGCTAAAAGATTTAGGTAAAGAACACGATTTGAAAGTTAAAGGTTTTCGAATTAGTGACGAAATCAGAGAAGAAGCGGCAAATAGAGGAATAGAAGACCCTGATAGGCCTACAATGCAAAATATCGGAAATGAATTAAGAAGAGAAAATGGCAACGAATACTGGGCTGGAAGAATTTCATCGAAAATAGCAGCTGATCAAGATAAACATGATATTTACCTTGTCGACGGTATCAGGAATCTGGGAGAAGTTCAAGAATTTCGGAAGTACCGTAATTTCTTTTTGGTCGTGGTAGACTGTTCAACCGAAAATCGATGGGAACGTTTGAAAAACAGGGTATACAAAGGTGATAAAATAGCTTTTGAGAGAGATGATAGAAGAGACAGAGATGAAAGGCTGATGTATGGTCAACAAGTCTTACGTTGTGTGGAAGAAGCTGATGTTATTTTCATAAACGAGGAAAAATTTCCTACCGAACTTCGGGTTCAGGATGATATAAAGAACCGATTCAACGACAACCTAATGTTAATTACGGGTCAACAGCTCCGAAGGCCAAATGTACCAGAGACTATGATGGCTGCTGCCTCTAACCTCGCACTGCAATCTCGTTGTGTAAAGAGACGTGTGGGTGCTGTGCTTTGTAGCAAGGAAGGTTTTGTCGTTTCGGCAGCATATAATGCGGTTCCTTACCCGGGAAAAAGCTGTTACGAAGAATACCGAATGTGTTATAGAGATGTTTATCGCAATGAGCTAAGAAAGCAAATGGTGAGTAGTTTTGCTTATTGTCCGAACTGTGGAGAGAAACTTGAAAATGACTCGAAGTCCGAGGATTTCAGATGTTCTACTTGTAAAGTTGAACTTAGCAATTTTTTCCCACCCGTTAGAGCACTAGATAAATGTAGAGCTCTTCACGCCGAGGAGACAGTGATCCTTCGAACGCCCCAATTCCAAATCAACGGGTCTACTTTATATACTACCACTTTCCCATGTCTACAATGTGCAAAACGAATTATCCAAGCTCGTCTCAAAGCGATTATTTATATTGATCCTTATCCTGAGAACGAAGCTATTAAGTTGTTAGAACAATGTGGCGTACACACGGAAAAGTTTGGTGGAGTTAAGGCACAGGCATTCTATAGGTTCTTTTATCCTTATAGAGAGTGGTTAGAAAAACAAATCCAAGAGCGGTTAGAAGAACAAGTTTATACAAGGAGGCAATAATATGTCCGAAAAATGCCCTAGGTGTGAATCTTATACTTTAAGCTATGATCCTGCGCGAAGAACTGCGAGATGCTATCGTTTGGATTGCGATTTCGAAGAGAAAGTAAATGATGTTGACGAATACTTTAAGAAATTTGTAATCACTAAGCTAAATTGGACCAACTATTGCGCTTCGACACCATTTTTTGTTCGCAAGATACGAGGTACACTTGAACCAGTAGATAGTGGATAGGGGGAAGACGGGATTTTCGACTTCACAGTATTGATCGTTAATAACGGGATAATCTTGCTATTCAGTAGTATTGTCGGAGGTTTTCCAGGGCTTTGTGTTGGCCAGTTTGGCTGGAGTGAAGCAGGTAAACGAGATAAGGATTAAGACCGAGCCGGCCACAAAAAGTGTCATTCGCCGACGAGGTTCGCTGCACCTGGTGAGCCAGTCAGGCAGCATCGGCCCAGCGGATTGGTCGTTCGGGTCTTCCATCAACGCTTCGCGAACGGCGGCCAACTGCTCGGGTGTTGCTCTGGGATAAACAGCATTTGCATCTTCAGGCTCGGTGCCGAGGGTAGCCGGGGCGAGGCGCTTAACAAGATTGGGGTCTTTTTCCAACTGCTCAAGCAATATATCGTAGTCAGTGTTCAGAGATTTGAGGCGATTCACGGATTGCCGGGTCACCCTTAAAAATTGCCGGTTCCGATAGTACTGAACCAAATCATCACAAAGTATAGAAATGCCCAGCGAAGCCACACCAATGCTGAAAAAGATAACAAACAAAATCGTCCGGATAACGTTTCGCCCTTGCATATAGGTTCTTACGTCCCTGTATGTAGGGGCGGCCCGTGAACCGCCCCTGTTTGAACATAAAGACATTATACGGCCCAGCCGGGCTTATAATATTATTTATACAGGATAAACCGGAAGCTGTTCTCGAAGCAGCTCATATATATTTTTATTCTCTTTAATTGCTTCCTGAGAGGTTTTGATGAACTGGGTTTTCAATTCCTCAAAGTCCATAGTCTTAAGAGCAGCTAAATCTTTTTTATCGCCGTTCTTTGCATTTGCCGCGGCAAACTTGGCCATGGTCTCGCTGGCCATTTCCCGAATGAGCTGCCAGAGCTCCTTGCCCTGACTTGCCGCGATAGCCCGGCCCAGAGCCAGTGACATCGACAGAATCGCATTCATGCCGAGGACGCCTTTTCTCTGCATCACTTTAATCTTGTCCTCGTTCGATGCCTTATCGGAGAGCAATCCAACAGCCACGGCCTGGTCGTGCTCCAGACGCAGCAGCTCTTTGTCCACATCGAGCAGGCTACCAAGCTGGGCAAGCCTCCGGCCGGTAAACGCCTTGGCAAGAACTGTTTCGATGTGCCTGACGGCCTCCATGCAGCCCATACCCTCGTAGCGTCTGGCCTGTTTCCATCGATTCAGCAGATTCTCGTCGTTCTTGGCCTTGATGGCGGCATAATCCAGCTCCTTCTTGAACCGGTATGTGCCGTCACCGGCACCAGTAAACACATCAGGATGCTTCTTGGTCAGCTCACCGGGGGCGATGATACTATCGACGTAATGGATGGCCTCATCGACGCCGGCCGATGTACCGAGAGGCGTTGAGCCTTTGAAACGGATAATTCCGGTTTTGCCTAAGAACAGGGTTGCCGCTGCAGAGGGGATGCCTGCATTGGTTGCCTCCTCGGTTCCACTGACGGTTTCGATCGCCAGCATTCGCATCAACAGGCCTGTAATATCGATTTCCGCCGCATCCGGCATAACCGCCACGTCTTCTTTTCCGGTTAGTATCCGAACCAGCTCTTTGACGTTTTCTTCTACCTCTTTCCTCTCTTCGTCGGTCATCTCCCGCTGCGAGGCCTTGGCCAGGGCTATTATTTCCATGACCCGTCCGTACTTTTGCAGTCTCTCGGTATTGGCTCCGCCGCCCGCCTTCATCCCCAGGGCGTTCATAGCGGTTGAGATTTCCGCCTCGAAGGGGTCATTCGGTGATTTCGAGCGATGAGAGACCACAAGTTCTGCTCCGTAGGCCAAAGAGGTTAGCATGGCAAGCACCGTCTCCGACAAAGTTCCAATCTGGTTGGCTTTGATAAGTGTGGCGTTAATCTCGCCGTTCCTCGCGCAGCTCTCGATGTTTTCATCCTTGGTTGTAACCAGGTCATCACCAATGACAAAAATCTTGTCCCCGAGCTCCTTCATCAGGTTTTTCCAGCCCTCATGGTCAAGCTCACCGAAGCCATCTTCAATTGAAAGCACAGGCACGTCGTTCTCCATAGCCTCCTTGTAAAGCTCGAGGATTTCGTCACGGCTCATATCGACCTTGCTCTTGTCCCTCCAGAAGCGATACATCCCGACCGAGTCCTTCTGGCCGGTTTCCTCACGATAGGCGTTTTCCAGCTCCGAGGCGGCCGGGTCCAGCGCAATTGCAATGTCCACGCCGGGTACGTATTCGCAATCGAGAATGGCCTGTTTCATCAGCCGCCACATTCTCTGCTCCGGCACCCTGTCGGTGTCTTCCTTATCTATGTAAGGAGCTATACCTCCCTCCAGGCCGACGCCCATAACCTTTGCTCCCGGCGCCGACTCGATGATTTCCTTGAGACGATACTGGAGCTTCACCGTCATTTCCTGGGCCTCTTCGTATGTCTTGGCCGAAAGCGGCATAAACATGCTCTCCTGCATGCTGATGTTACTCTCGGGATATTCTTTCTCAGTGTGGCGTCCGCCCATGGCACAGTTTCTGAACTGCCACGGGGCAGTGACCTTAGTCCCGTCTTTGAGAGTTACCATCTGCATCCTGGTGTTTAGCAGTTTCTGCTTGAGCTTTTCTACCTGGAACAACCAGCTTTCCTCGGAGACCGCCTCTGCGGCCCTGGCCGCCTGTTCGGCGGCAAGTCTCTCTCTTCTTCGGAACTCTCTGAGCTTGCCGGGGTCTGCCAGCAGCCTGTCCAGCAGGCCAACGCAGCCCGGGGCGAGGAAGAACCGGCCGATATAAATGAGGATGTCTATATTTGCGGCCAGCCCGACGCCTATGCCTATTGCGGCAATCGGCAAAAAAATCAAAGCCAGATACCCGCTCCAGACCGGCGCGGCAGCAGCCACAGCCAGGTTGTACGGAGCATCGGGGGCGAAGTTGCCCCCTTCCTTCTTAACGCCGTAGAATTTGCCCCACGGTATCAGCAGGAACATCTTTGCGTACCATCCGAACTTACCTCCTCCGACTTTAACAACCGCGTCCGCCTTATCCTGAGAGTCCTTGTTAAGAGCAGTTAACTTAACAGCCGATAAGAAGTGACTCATTTCGTGGATGGCGATGCCAATGTGCCAGGATAGATACAATATAACCAAAGAAACAATGGTTTCCCAGCTTACGAACATAAAACGCAGCGTCTGGAACTTGTTCTCGACATCGGCCGGGACACTCAACACCGAGGAAATAAATGCGGCGTGGAAGGAAACCAGCTTATGGTTCGCAATTACCCAGCCTCGCTCTAAATATCCCGCAGCTTTGGCCCTGACCTTTTCAAGCGGGCCTGCTAATCTATCCTCTTTTCTTCTCAATTTCATTTTTGTTCTTGCAACATTGTCCATTCCGGGTCTTCCCTTTCTTTGTCTATTTTTTCACAATTTCTTATCACAACGGACTTTATAAAATCCGACAACCTTTATTATTACCTGTAATCCTGCACAAAATTTAATAGCCGGGACCTGTGTATCTTTATATAAAGCGATTGCATTATCTCAGGTTCAGGTCAAAGCCATCGCATTTAACAGTAAATTCAGAAAATTTCAAGGCAAATCTTTTCGGGGATTCAAAGAAATGACGAAATTGAGGAAAATTACCTCAAACTTTCCGAAATCAAGAACAGAAATACCAGCGGTAAGAGTTTTCACATTTAACAGCTTTTCATTTGTGGTTTCACATTCCATCCGCTATTTTTCGTATATTAGATGCATTGTACCGATTGTGTTTTAAGAATGCGCAAAGAACACAGGATTTTTTCATTTTTTCCGGCCGGGGCAAAAGAGTTCGGTAAAAAAATGCCCAAAATATTTGTATCAATGAAGCCGATGGATTAAGATGACCTGATAATCACAACGATAAAAATGTGTGAAAGTTATACCGGATATGCCTGTAGAACGTTACCAGACGAATGAACTTTATTTTTTCAGCAAAAAGGGGCAATTATGAATGAAAACCACAAAAATACCGAGGATGAAATCAGCGACTTAAAGCAGGAGCTGGAACACTTCCAACAGGAAAAAGAGCGGGTCAGAGCTATCATAGGTAAAATCGGCGGTGTACCAAAATTTCGTACAAAGCTCATTAACGTAATTTTTATTATCATAATTGCGGTCTCCGTTGTAGGTTCAATAATAGGAGGCGAAAAAACACGTCTTCTGATGATCGAACTGGCAACGGTAACGCTATCAATAAAAATAATCTACATGATACATTTACAAATGCGTGTGAATCACTTCCAATTCTGGATACTTTCATCACTTGAATGGCGCCTTAACGAAGGGATGAGACATATCAAACAATTACAAAAGTAGCTCTGCATCTGCCACATCTCAGATGCACTGGCAGGGTCCGCTTGTCCTGCATAAATTGTGCATAGGCTCACACTATTAGCACGTAATTGCTCTGGCATCATCGCCGGAAAAAATTTTTTCTTGTCGCATTTTCGCCATAAATCAGCTCTTAATAGTAGAAGCGCTTCAACAGGAGACCCTGTAATGCGAACAGATGCCGAATTGGTAAATGCAGTTTTAAGCGGCGAAAAAGACCTTTTTGCCGAGCTTGTGAGACGTTACGAACGGCCTGTACGTGCCGTTGCGCTGGACGTTCTGGGCGATTATCATTCGGCAACAGATGTCTCGCAGGACGCTTTCGTAAGAGCTTACGAACGGTTGGCCGGGCTGCGAAAACCTGA
>Ga0315534_1003316_pt1 | contig 10401 bp, 6 predicted proteins | sample SalMarSW160240MG_FD_203094 | JGI IMG/M metagenome (GOLD analysis project Ga0315534, IMG submission 203094) | Salt marsh sediment microbial communities from the Plum Island Ecosystem LTER, Massachusetts, United States - Salt Marsh Sediment SW1602-40 ...
GAATGGATGGAACATAAACCCCGCTCTACATGGCAAATTCTGGCTGTGCTCTATCTATTCGGCGCGGCTTTCGGCTTTGTCGAAGCAACGATCGTTGTTTATTTGCGCGAGTTGTACGAACCGCTCGCGCGCCAATATTATCCGGAGCGAGGGCCGCAGGATCTCTTTCCACTGGTCACGCTCGATCAACTCGAAGCAGCTAACGCCCCCTATCTCAGACTACTCAAGATCGAGGTGATGCGCGAAGCAGCGACATTGGCCATGCTCGCATCGGCAGGTCTGGCAGTCGGCTGGAATTTCAACACCCGCTTTGCAGGGTTCGTCATCGCATTCGGCATCTGGGATATTTTCTACTATGTCTTTTTGAAAGTGCTGATCCATTGGCCTGCTTCGCTGCTGGACTGGGACCTTTTGTTCCTCATCCCGCTTCCCTGGGTCGGTCCGGTTCTGGCGCCGGTACTCGTGGCAATCTCCATGGCCGTTGCCGGCTCGATTGTGATCGGTCGTGAAGAGGCGGACAGGCCCGTTCAGACAAGCCGGAAGCACTGGATGACGATGATCCTGGGTGCCCTGATCATCATTGTCGCCTTTTGCTGGGACTACCGCCATATCATGGCCGGCGGGATGCCGCGCGCGTTTCCCTGGTCGATCTTTTTCGTCGGCGAAGTGATCGGGCTGGCCGGTTTTTCCCTGGCGATTGTTCGAAGCAACACGAGCGGACGCTCGCCGTTCCCATCGTAGACGCGTCGAACGTGACCCGATCGGATGTAACCGGAGGATTATTTCATTGCCTGGCCGCGGCACCAGCGTCCGCCGTTATCGCTACTTATGCAATAGGCCGATCTTCCGTCGATAGAGCTTCCGTAGAGGTCTGTGCTGTAGCAGACGTTTAAGCAAGGCGTGTCAATTTGCGTACCGAGGCACCTTCATGGCTTCGCCGTTCTTGAGCGCGGATTGGTTGGCGACGATGCCGCAGACAGTCATATTTAACGCCTGCACAATATCGACCAGCGGTTTTCGATCTTCCAGTATGGAGAGGACGAACTCGTTCATCAGGTGTCCGTGCGAACCACCGTGGCCGCCGGCTTTCACCCCGGGCGGGATCGGGGGACGTGTGATATCGGGCAGGCTCTTCATCGTGCCATGGTATCCGGAGCCATCCATCCACCCCTTTTCGCCGAACACGCGCCCGGTTTCGCCGACTTTGCTATGGATACCCATACACATCAGCATGCGGGACGCCCCGCCCTCGGCAGTCTGGAAGAGGGCAATTTGATCGGTAAACACGTTGTTGTAACGGTTAGCACCAGGTTTCCATGCAGCAAAGCCCGCGTTGGAGCCCGTGCAGGACACCGCCGTGAAGGGCTTATCGGTGACACCAACATAGTAAGCCGTGGAATGGGTGGGATACCACAACGGGATGCTCCCCACGCGCCAGTTCTTGTACGATGGGATCTGGCGGGAGTGGTAGTGGTAGTATTCTCCCTCGGAAAAAACAAGCCGGCCGAAACCTCCCGCCTGGTAAACCTGCCGCATGGCGTAGCAGTCGGGGCGAAAGCAGGACGTCTCAAACATCATGTACTTGAGACCGCTCGCGGTGACTGCCTGGAACAACCGGTCGGCATCCTCCAGTGAGCCATAGACCGCCGGGACGGCACTGGCAACATGCTTGCCGTGCTTGAGTACTTCGACGCAATGCCGGGCATGGCTGGGTGCGTCGGTGGCCACGAATACGGCCTCGATCTGGTCGTCCTTCACGAGTTCTTCCAGCGACGGATAGGTTCTCTCGCAGCGACACGCCTTTGCCAGCGCGGCGCATCGGTCAGGGAACAAGTCGCTGACGGCCACGATGTCGACATTAGGATGGTCCTGAAAGCTGAAAGCAGCGCCAAAACGGCAGGTACCGTATCCGACGATACCCACGCGGATTTTGCGGTCGGAGACAGAATTCCACCTTTTCGAGAACTGTGGATCCGTGGGCGTTTCCTCGAAACCCTGAATCGGTTCTTGTTTCTGACCGGCGACGGCCGATCCGCTCCATCCCACGGCGGCCGCACCAAGGCCAACGGACTGCATGAAAGAGCGTCGCGACGTCGAATTGCTCATGCTTATTGCCCCTGCTGTCGATAAAGCCAAACAAATCCGGTGCGGAGTACATCCTCTGCCGCAATCGCTGAGGATTCAGCATCCCTGAGATTCAAGGATTGCCTGGCATCGCTTGATGCGATGCTGAAGAAATCAAACGAAGCATCCAATTGCGGGGCTCGTCGCGGAGCACCGTTCTTGGCAATCAGCCCTACTTTGGCAGGCCGTCCGTCGCCCCAGGTCTCTTCGCCAATCACCCGAAAATCTTCGCCATCCTCACTGGCAGCCGCGACGTAACGGCTGCCCTTTTTGATGATCCGCAACCGCACGTCCTCCAGCTTTTCCTCGACTCTGACGTAGCTCGTGTGAATGTTGCCGCCTCGCGACTCCCGCAGGCTGCACAGCGCTCTGCCTCCCTGGTTGCTGTCCCACTGCAGAACAAACTTCAGGTAATTGTCGCCGTCGTCGAAGCAGAGCAGGCCCGCCTGGTTGTAATTCGCCACGGGATCGAACCCGACGAGCCGGGTTGTCATGACAAAATCTCCACCATCCGCGATGGGATTATCGATCAGAAAGATGTTCTTTGTCCCATCAAAGCTTTTCCAGATTCCGCCGTATTCGGTCCTGATGGTAAGCATACCGGGTCGCCTGGTCAGCGAGATGTTTTTGGCATTTGGCTTTCGTATGGACCAGGCGCGGTTGTATTCTCCGTCGAAATTATCGAAGAACCGGTAGGCGCTGGATTCCTCCAACTGTTTTCTGCTGTCAATGCGCGATTTCAGCTTTTCAAAGTCAACTCTCAGACGTTCAATTCCCTGTTCAATTTCGCGCAGTTCCGCCGCGTACGGCTGCGGAATCGTTTCGGCCGTCACGGCAACGCAAAATGGAGTGGCCGTCTGTTTGAGGGAAACTATGTTTATGCTGGTCACGCGCTCCTCGGGGTGCGGGTTGTCCCATGTCATCATATAGAGCCGTAGGGGTGTCGTTGTATGCCGCGCCTCCCGGCGTGTTCTCAGATGAGGGTTGTTCCCCTTCCATACCACGCGGCCCCGTTTTGTCGGCTTGGACTGGTCCCAGATACTCCACCAGTCACGAACATCGGATCCGTAAATGATCGGAATTGCCTTCGTCTCGCGGCCGTCATAGTTAACTTCGAAGTATCCGATCGGAGTGCCATCAGGAACCCAGTGGCCGAGCCGGTTGCCCTGTCCCCCATAAGCGCCCCAGCGAGCTGCGTGAAGAAAATAGATACGTTTGACGAGTCGCTCGACCGGGATTCCGTCCACGCGCTGGGGACGTTCTGGAATGAATTTCCCCGCGACTTCAATCAATCCGTCTCCAATGTGGAAGGACACACCATCCAGTTGGTGGTCGCCCTTCTTTATTTCGGAAAGGTTGTCGCCCGGATAGTAGCCCGGAGGAAAGTCCTCGTTGAGCCGTTGGTTGGCCTGGGGCTGCAAATCGATGTGGTACCACTGATCCTCCTTGGCCCACAGCGTAGAAACAACGACGGCATGGAACGCCAGGATCGCTGCGATTCTCGCGTCCATCTGTCTGGTCTCCGCTTTCATCAAGGGCCAGCAAGGATCAGGCGTCTACGGGCGCGATGAACACCGGGGCGACGGACTCTTCCGCCCAGAATCTCGCGGCGGCGACCCACGCGGTAAGTCTACCGCGAGGGGGTTCGAGAATGCAAACTCCCAGGTAGACCCAATTCGGAATCGTGACTTTAATCGGGGCAGAAAAGGTGTCAGGAACCTTTTTGTTGCCTTCCGCGGCTAAACCTTGATCATGGGAAGACTAACGAGGGATGCCAGAGCAAAAAAGGTTCCTGACACCTTTTTTCACGCAAATCGCTCAAGCGGCACGCCTGAAACGGTCGACCACAGATATGTAAGGGCCTCTCCAGGGATCGCGACAACGATGCCGTGTTCGAGTGTCCCTTGCCCGGCTCCATGGAAGCCGATCGACCGGGTGGCACTTCCGGCAACCGTGGGGAAGATCCGACGCGGTACCGGGCCATGCCATCCGCTCGACGCATGTCCCTTGTTGCGCACGTAGCCTGGTCGCACTCGCGGCTGTCGTGCTGACTGCCATCCTGGTCGGCAACGTGACTACCTAGTCTGTCGCCTTCGAACGCCCTACCGCAGCTTCGCAAATGCACACGACCGATATGCGAGTTGCGTTCCTGTTGGCGTTCTGTGTCCCGGCCGGGTGCCGCTCGGACGGTGTCCAATCGACAATGATCAGCGGGCGCCCGTTGCGATTCACCGAGGCCCGCGAGCTGCACCGTGGGGACGAGCCCCGATCAGCGATCGCACGCTTACCGGTCGTGACAACGTCCCATGTGCGGCCCGTGGCGTACCACCATCCGGAAGGTGAACTGCCGGTCCCGGAGCCACCCGGCGGCTGGCCGGCGGTCCCTGCCGAACCGGTCCAGGATCTGACGCTCGAGCACCTGGAACAACTGGCTTTAAGGAGAAATCCTTCCATTGCGGAGGCGGCTGCACAAGTGCGAGCCATGCGTGGCAAGTGGCTGCAGGCCGGCTTGCCTCCTAACCCGACGATCGGCTACCTGGCCGGCGAAATCGGCGATGCAGGCAAAGCCGGGCAGCAGGGCGGATTCTTCGGGCAACGGTTGATTACCGGAGGCAAGCTGCGGCTCAGCCGGGCCGTTGTGGGGCGCGAAATCGCGCGCGCCGAGCAGCTGTTGTTCGCCCAACAACAGCGCGTGCTGACCGATGTCCGGTTGGCATTCTACGATGCGCTGATCGCCCAGCGACGCATCGATTTGACAGGCGAGTTGGTTGACATCAGCAACCAGGCCGTGAAGGCTTCGCGCCAACTGTTGCAAGGTAAGGAAATCCCGCGGGTGGCCTTGCTGCAGACCGAAGTGGAAGCGCACACCGTTGAAATTCTGCAGCGGCGCGCCTTGAATGCACATGTTGCCACCTGGAGGCGGTTGACATCCGTGCTGGCCTACCCCGAGCTGCCGCGGCAGCGGCTGGCAGGAGATGTGGAGGCATGGCTCGAGGAGGAATTCGACTGGGAAGAGCAATTGCAGGCGCTTCTGGTCCAGAGCCCCGAAACAGCACAGGCTGTCGCGGACCTCGAACGGTCGCGCTGGATGCTGGATCGGGCATACGCGGAAGTTTTGCCTGACATTAACGTGCGGGCGTCCGCGCAGCGCGATAACGCGAGTGGTGACACCATCGCCGGCGTGCAGCTCGGCATGCCGCTTCCCTTATGGAACAAAAATCAAGGCGGAATCCGGCAGGCGCGCGAGCAAATCCGAGCAGCACAGCGCAACATCGACCGCATCGAACTCGACCTGCGCGATCGTCTCGCCGTGGCATTTCGCCAATATGCCGACGCTCGTTTCCAGGCCCGCAACTATGCGAACCGGATTCTGCCCAAGGCCCGGGAAACACTCGATCTGGTGACGAGCGGTTACGAGCGGGCCCAAGTCGATTATCTGGAATTGCTCACCGCACAGCGGACCTACTTTCAAACGAGCCTGTCCTACATCGAAGCCCTGCGGGAATTGTGGAACGCCAGGCTTCGGATTCAGGGGATGTTGTTGCAGGACAGTCTGTCGAACTCACCAACCGCGATGGTGCGACAGTAGAATCCGATGGCACCAGATGGCCTCTGCCTGCAAGTCTTCACTGCTCAACGGCATCTTTCTGGAGCCGGTTTCAATACCTGATCTTGCAGTGCCATTTCCCGGTCAAGGAGCGATTACAGGGCGTTTTGAAACCGCTTCTAGTCTCTCTGCTGGAGACGGCCCTCAACGGAGCCACCGGCGTCCAGACGGTGGGGTCGTCGTTGGGCGTCGGGAATCTCGGTCGTCCATGCCGAATTCGACTGGGCCCCGGTATCTGTATGAAGACCGGCAAATGGTCGACGAACGGCTGGCGCTAGCCAGCAAGCAACTCTTATTCACGGATCAGGCGTCGTCGAAATCCGATCGTCCGCGAGGGGGCGGGGCTGGCCGGCCACGGCGGTGTCGCAACGCCCCAAAACAGTGCAAACCCCTCCCCTTCCTGATATCATGAATGGGGGTGGGCTGGTAACGGCCCATATGAGGGGCCCCGATTGTGGGTGCGACGCAGCGAATGGATCCTCTGCCGGAGGTCTCGCGGTCCGATCGGGGGGGGGCGATAGCTTGCATTCGCGTGAATGGGCGGACCTCGGCTCTTGCTCCCCAGCCGTGCTGAAGACGGTATTGGATTCTGTCAGCTGACGTCCACGAGAGGTCCTATCGCGACATCTCGCTCTTGATCCCGGAGTTCGCCATGGCTATCCGCCTGCTCGTCGCAGATGATCACGAGGTTGTCCGGTCGGGAGTCCGAAGTCTGCTGGAGGGCACGGAAATTGAAGTCATTGCCGAGGCGGCCTCGGCTGACACGGCCGTGAAGATGACGCTTGAACATCATCCCGACGTCGTGCTCATGGACATTCGGATGCCCGACGGCGACGGCTTGACGGCGCTGGGGCGAATTAAGCTCGAGCTTCCGCAGCAGCCAATCGTCATGCTTTCAACGTACGACAACCCGACGTACATCGCGCGGGCCGTTGCGTTGGGAGCCAGCGGATTTCTGATGAAAGGGACCAATCGCGACCAGCTTCTGAAAGTGATTCGAATCGCGGCGACGGGCGAAAGCGCGTGGACGCGCGAAGAGTTGCGGCGCGTGACGGGCGCCCTGGCCACGCCACGGCTCAGCGCCGACGTAGAGGTTCCTTTGACGCAGCGGGAGAGCGAAGTCTTGAGGCAGTTGGCGTATGGACTCACGAATAAGGAAATCGCCCAGGCACTGCACATCAGTTACGAAACCGTCAAAGAACACGTGCAACACATCCTTCGAAAGATCGGCGTCTCGGATCGCACGCAGGCCGCTGTATGGGCAGTGCGCAAAGGACTGGTTTAGAATGACCTCCGTCGGACGTCATTCCCATGGCGGCCGGTGCGACATTGTACCTCCGCGGCGGCCCTTCTCCTGCCTTGACCTGGACCCACCGTGTCATGAAGCCGTGTATCAACCACCATGCGTTGCGGATCTTCCGCCGGGGACTGGTTGTCCGTCGGCTATTTGGCATCGGAGCGGCCGTGTGGATGCTGGTGCCGATTGTCGGTCTGGCGGATGTGATCGTGATCGCCAACCGCACTTCCACGACCGTTGAGTGGCGTGTCGTGGGAGGGTCGGCCCCTGCCGGGCAGTTCCGCCTGGAAGCGGGCGACCTGGCGACGATACCGGCCAGCGGCCCACTCTCGATCGCGGTCCGCGATGGCCGGCGAAACGACGCCGTCGTGACGCATCTCGATGCCGACTGCTGCTACTACTTCGGGCAGACGCGCTCGGGCAAAGTGCAGCTGGCCAAGATCGGGCTGGGGGACGGCGATGCGTCGGACAGTGCACGTGGCCTGGGCGCGAACCAGGCGCTCGGCACGATCCGAGTGAAACTGCTGGTTGACGACGACGAGCCCGCTCGGCGGCCGGTCTGGGAGCGACGCTTGCTCCGCCGCATGTCGGCGGCTTCGAGCATCCTGGAGAAGTTCTGCCGGTTGCGGTTGAACGTGGTAAGTGTGGGGACCTGGACGACGGACAACGCGACTCAGGATTTTTCTCGTACGCTGACGGAGTTCGAACGAACGGTGCGGACAGAATCCGCGGACGTTGCCATCGGCTTTACGAGCCAATACGATATTCCACGAAGCCGCATGCATTTGGGCGGCACTCGCGGTCCGCTCCATTCGCATATTCTGATTCGCGAGTGGTCCCAGCACATTCCCGAGCCTCAGCGCGTGGAGCTGCTGTTGCACGAGATCGGGCATTATCTGGGGGCCGTGCATAGTCCGGAGCCCGCTTCGATCATGCGAGCGGTTCTTATCAGCAAGCGCACGCGCAATGCGCGGTTTCCGATCCAGTACGACCCGGTCAACACGTTGATCATGTACATGGTGGGTGAGGAACTGCGGTCGCGTAAGGTGGATCGCTTTTCGGCGCTGACACCGGCAACCCAGCGTCGACTCCGCCAGATTTATCGGGAATTGGCCAAAATCTCGCCGCGCGATTCGTCAGCCGATTCCTACCTTCGCATGCTTCAGGCAGGGCGTGCCGCACGAGACCGCGGCAAGTGACGCGCCGCGCGGAATGCTCGGGGCGCGCTGCCGGCGCGTCGTGTCAAGACCACTCGCTTCATTGCCCCTCGCCTTCGTGTTCGGTACGATACGCTCGTGATCAGTCCGGCAGGGTCGGTGTTGCCCGCGGCATATGCCTGTCATGCGTCATGGCGCGCGGGATCGGCGGTTGGCGGCCGGGATTGGTGAGATCCCCCATTGTGCGTGCCCGCGGTACGGAACAGGTCCATGGGTCGAAATCGAAACCTCATCGTCGCCCAGAGCGGTGGTCCCAGCCCGGTCATTAACAACACGCTGCGCGGCATCATCGAGACTTCGCGCGAATTCCCCGACATCGGCACGGTGTACGGTGGTTTTCATGGCATCGAAGGGGTCCTGAAGGAACGACTGCTCGACCTGACCAAACAGCCTCGCGAAGAAATCTCCTGGCTTCGAGTGACGCCGGCGGCAGGATCCATCGGCACGTGCCGCTACAAATTGAGACCCGGCCAAACCGAGGACTTCGAACGCGTAATTGAGGTATTCCGAGCGCACGACGTGGGCTATTTTTTGTACATCGGTGGAAACGATTCCATGGATACGGCCCACAAGATAGCCCAGCTGGCCGACGAGCGCGGCTTGGAGCTGGTGGCCGTGGGAGTGCCCAAGACGATTGATAATGACGTTGGGGACAGCCAGTTTCAACTCGTCGACCACACGCCCGGTTACGGTTCGACGGCCAAATTCTGGATGCATATGGTGCAATGCGCCAACGAGGAGAATCGCGGATCGTGCCCCGCCGATCCCGTGCTCGTGTTACAGGCCATGGGCCGCAAAGTGGGCTTCATTCCCGCGGCCGCGCGTTTGGCGGACCCCGATCGGGAGATGCCGCTGCAAATCTACCTCGCCGAAAAACCCTGCCCTCTGGAGCAGCTCGCCGACCAGGTCAACGACCGATTGAAAGCGGATGGTCGGTGTGTGGTCGTGGTGAGCGAAGGGTTTCCCGTGGGAGACCTGGGAGAGATGCGGGATGCGTTCGGGCACACCGAGTTTGGATCGAGCCGATCGTCCGTGTGCCAGGTGGTGGTCAATTATCTCAACGGCACGGGGCTGGCAGCCAAGGGGGCGGCGCGAGGCAACCTGCCGGGCACGGATCAGCGTCACGCCATCGCGCTGGCGTCGACCGTCGATCTCGACGAAGCGTACCGCGTCGGCCAGAAGGCCGTGCACCTAGCGGCTGACGGTACGTCGGGCTACATGGCCACCATTCTTCGCGAGCCGGCCGGCGTCTACGACGTCCGCTACGACAAAGTTCCCTTGGAAGAAGTCGCGGGCAGCGAACGCGTGTTCCCGAGCGATTGGATTTCGGCGGACGGCATGGACGTGACCGATCCGTTCGTGCGTTACTGCCGTCCGCTGGTCGGAGATGAAATGGTAACCTTGCCACTGGTCGATGGGCGGCAGCGGATGACCCGCCTCGATCCCCTGTTCGCTCGACAAACGCTTCCCGACTATGTACCGCAGGCGGACCGGTGAGGCCCGCGCCTGCTGATGGTTTTTATGATTCAGATCGACCAGCAATCCGAATTTCTTGTGGGGATCGACTCGGACGGTTGCGTATTCGACACCATGGAGTTGAAACACAAGGAGTGTTTCATACCCAATCTGATCCGATGTTTCCATCTCCAGGGAATCAGCAAGTACGCCCGGGAGGCGGCCGAATTTGTCAATTTGTATTCGACGAGTCGCGGCATTAATCGCTTTCCAGCGTTGCTGGAAGAACTGCATTGGCTCGAGCGACGGCCGGAAGTCCGGGCGCGGGGCGTGGCGATACCGCAGCTGCCCGGCGTCGCACGGTGGATTGAATCGGAAAGCAAGCTCGGCAATCCCGCTCTGGAAAGAGCCGTGCAAGAAACCGCTGATGAAGACTTGCAGCGCGCGCTCGAATGGTCGCGGGCCGTCAATCAGAGTATCGCGGAAATGGTGCGGGGTGTGCCGCCCTTTCCGCGCGTGCAAAGTTGTCTGGAAGCCCTTGCTGCGAAGGCGGACATGGTCGTTGCGTCCGCTACTCCCACGGCCGCCCTCCAGAGCGAATGGCAAGAGCACGGCCTGGCCACGTTCGTGCGAAAAATCTGCGGGCAGGAAGCAGGCAGCAAGACGGACATCCTGGCCGTCGCGGCGCATTATCCTCGAGG
>Ga0315534_1003318_pt1 | contig 10399 bp, 10 predicted proteins | sample SalMarSW160240MG_FD_203094 | JGI IMG/M metagenome (GOLD analysis project Ga0315534, IMG submission 203094) | Salt marsh sediment microbial communities from the Plum Island Ecosystem LTER, Massachusetts, United States - Salt Marsh Sediment SW1602-40 ...
GCCCGTGCGACGCGACAGCTCGGAGATGAACTCCCACTCCGACATTTCGGACTTCTCGAACTGCACATATGTGGAGACGTTCTCGAGGCAAAGCTTGCGGCCAAGACGTTCCTGCACATAGTCGACACGGGAAACGACATGATCAAGCGCCTCGCGCGTGTAGGGGATGGGCAATAGGTCATGCAGGTTCACGCCATGCACGCCGGTCCAGCAGAGGTGATCGGAAATCCAATTCGGTTTCACGCGCTTGGCGAGCATGTTGAGGCCATCGAGGTAGTCCTCATCGAAGGGGGACGTGGAGGCGATCGATAACGAGACGCCGTGCATCACACACGGGTAGCGTTCTGCGATCTGGTCGAGAATAGCCAGCGGCTGCCCGCCCGGCACCATGTAGTTTTCTGAGATCACTTCGAACCAATCGACGGCCGGTTCGCCGTTAAGGATGTCTTGATAATGCTCCGCGCGCAGGCCAAGTCCGAATCCGAGGAAGGGTGGTCGCCCCTGAGCGGTCGCATTCGAATTCTCAGATGATGTCCCGGTGTTGGTGCGCGTATCGGTCTCAGCGCTCGGCGCGTTTGAGCTGTCCATCGCTATTTCACTCGTCCCAAACTCTAGCCTTGGTTGTGATGCGGACCCAGCGACAAACGTCGCTGGGCCGCCTCTTGTGTTGGTCGTCTAAGGTGAGCGCTCGTTAGCCCTGAGTAGGCTCGAAGGTCGCGCCTTCGACCGCGTCGCACTCTTCCTTCGTCATCTCGAGGAAGCCTTTACCTTTGCAGGCATTCTTGCCGCCGCAGGAGCTGGTGGCAGTCTTGCAGGCGCTCTTGCCCTTACAAGCATTGGCACCCATGCAATGGCCCTTGGCGCCGTCAGCCGCCATCTGTGCAGGCGCACTAATGGCGGCGCCGGCAATGAGGAGAGCTGCGGCAGCAGCGGCAATGGCTGCTCCAGAGTTGACGTCGAGTTTCATGGTAGTCCTCCGATAAGGATAGAACCGGGCAGAAGTGGAGGCATACTAGACGAGGGCACAAATCGACCCCACCTATGAGCTGCAAATCTCAACGCCCCATCTTCCATCCCTGAAGGCGCAGGAGCGCGCCAAAATACGCAGACCGTTGTCCGGGCTGCTGAGGGCTGATACGGAGGCGGGTTGAAAGTCGTTTCATCCTTCACGATTTTGTGTTGGACATCCCGCCACAAGACAGCGTAACCGCAAGGGAGTTACGCTCAATTGTAACAAATCGACAACGGGCGCGAAGAACGCAAGAGAGGAGCTGTGGCTCAAGCCGATCGTGAGGAGGAGTGGATGGCCCTGATGCGGGCAGCCATCGCTGGTGATGAAATTGCTTATCGCCAGCTGCTCGAATCATTGGCACGTAGCCTTCGTGTGGCGACGCGGCGTGGTTTTGCGCAGTCTGGCGCCGCATTGAATGACGTGGAGGACGTGGTCCAGGAGACGCTTTTGGCGATTCACTTGAAGCGTCATACATGGAACTCCGACCAGCCACTCGGACCTTGGGTCAGAGCCATTGCGCGCCACAAGCTGATCGATGCGTTAAGGCGGCGCGGGCGGCGCATCGAGGTGCCGATCGACGCCGTGCTCGATTTTCTTGCCGCCGACGAGCCGAGTGATGATCTGGACTGGAAAGACGCCGAACGGCTCGTCAACGATTTGAGTGGGCGTCAGCAGACGATCGTGCGTGCGATCAGCGTCGAAGGTAAGTCGATCCGCGACGTGGCGGAGGAACTAGGGATGAATGAAGGTGCTGTGCGTGTGGCGCTGCACCGAGGATTGAAGACTCTGGCTGGTAAGTACCAGAGAGGCCACGAATGAAGACAGATGAATTAATTGCCGCAATGACAGCCGACGCAAAGGCCGTCTCATGGCCTATTGGGCGCAGCCTGTGGCTTGCGGCAGGCGTCGGAGCGGTCATGGCCGCAATTGCCTTCATGATGGAGATTGGACCGCGGCCTGACCTGAGTTACGTGCTGGAGACGCCGCGTTTCCTCTTCAAATACGTACTCACGGTCAGCCTCTTCGTGACGGCCATGGGCCTCATGATTCATCTCGCACGCCCCGGTGGATTGCCGAGAGCCTGGCTCTTGGCCCTTGCGATCCCGCCGATCTTGCTCATCGGTGGGGTGATCGTGGAGTTTATCGTTGTTCCGCCGGCGGGCTGGTACTATCGCATCGTCGGGATGAACTCTTCAGCCTGCCTCACCCTCATTCCACTGTTGTCTGCGGCACCGCTCGTGGCGTTGCTATTTGCGATGCGACAGGGCGCAACCACGCACCCGGTGTTCGCCGGAGCGTCTGCAGGACTGGTTTCGGCCGGAATTGGAGCGACGCTGTATGCGACGCATTGCTCCGACGACAGCGCCCTGTTCATCGGCGTGTGGTACGTGATCGCCGTTGCCATTGTAACAGCCGTCGGGGCGGCCATCGGCTCTTGGCTTCTGCGCTGGTGAGAAGCGAAAGCCGCGCGAGTAACGACGCCCCGTCGCTACTGGCGGCCGCCCTTCACTTGCTGCCCATTGGGTCTATAATTCCTGCCGGTTCGCCAATCGCCGGGGCGATTTGATCTCCGGCACGACGCCCAGGGACATCAAGCTTGCAGCAGATTGCAGTGCACCTCTACCGGGCGATTGGAGCGGGATTGGCCATCGGGCTCATGGAGGTGCTTGCGCGCTATGCCGATGAACCGCTGTCGCGCGTCCCCTTTGTAACGTCGATCGTGCTGGTGATGGCGCTACCCGATGCGCCGCCGAGCCGGCCATATGCGGTCATTGGCGGTCACTTGCTGTCCTGTCTGGCGGGTCTCATCGCGCTTTGGGCATTTGGGACGGGGGAAGCTGCTTGCGCCGTCGCGCTCGGTCTCGCTCTCTGGCTGATGTTGTGCTTTGACGCGCTGCACCCGCCTGCAGGCATCGACGCATTCTTGGTCGTCGTGTTCGCCTTGCCGGTGTCGTGGGTTTTGAGCCCGGTCTTGATCGGGGCGATTTTCCTGGTCGGTTTTGCTAGGGCGTGGACGCAGGGCGAGCGATGGCTGCGCCAGAACGCGTTCGTCGGAAAGATTGGTTCGCACCGCTTCTTTCAGTGGGAGCCACCAAAGATCGACAGCGCGATGCTGGTCCGGCGTGCACTTGGACAGCGGCGGCGCGAAGAAGAAGAAATACAAGAACAAGATCCCGACGATACCCCGCTCAAGCGTGAGTAGCGCTGAGGACTACCTCCGAGAAAGTACGGCCCGCCTTCTTGGAACCAACAAAGCGGACCGTGTCTCGACCGATTAGTTCTTCGTCTGAGCGCCGGCATTGGCGTCCAGGAAGGACTTGCACGACGCATCGAGCTTGTCGGAATTCTGCTGCAAGCAGCTCTGGATGCGGCCGCCGCCAGGAATGACGCTGGCACAGAACTTTTGGTAGTCCGATGTGCAAGCAGCACGTGCTTCTTCTTCCTTGTCCTCGGCCACGGCTGGAGCGGCAAGTCCGAGAACGAGAACTGCAGATAGAAGCATTGAGCGAGCGATCATGGTGGTAACCCTCCATCGATTTTACAAACACGGTGGTAAAGTTTGCCTTGGGCAGTTTTTCTTGTCACGGAATTCCTAGCAAACAGTTGCGCGAGTTCTCGGAGTAAGGCGCAGCCCAACCGCAAGCTACTCTTCTTCGCTACGGCCTAGCCGGAAAATGCGGCCGAGCAGACCGGGCTCGTTGTATCCAACCTCATTCCAAAAAGCGCAGTTTGCCTCGAATTCCGACGTATTTGACACTTTGGTGTCGAGGATTTGGCGTACGGGGGCTTCCTTCGTGAACTTCGGCCAATCCGGATTACCATCCGTATTCGGATCATGTGTCTTGGCGAATTTCGACCAGTAGCGCATCACCTGTGTGCTTAGGCGCTTCTCATCATCGCTGAACGTGTGCGGAACGCGCTTTGCTTGAATCTGTGCGGTTTGGGGGTTTCCAAATACAAAGGGCAGTTCTGCAGCGTGGCAGACGGTGTCGTTGCTCGGCGCGCATTCCTCGATTTCTGGCCACACATTGTATGAGGGGGGATGGGTGAACTCGTAGCCCCAGACGGGTCCGGTCGCCAGTTCCATCACGTTGCGATTGGCGCAACTGAAGAGATAGTCGGTAACGACGTGAGAAAAGACATCGGTGTTGTCGCCGTCATGCGGTTTGTAGCGGGGAACGTCCTTGATGCGCTCGGCGGTTTTTACGGAGTACATCACATCGAGCATCCGCTCGTAGTCGCTCTTGGGCACGCCTTTCTTGTCTTCGCCGGGCAAGCTTTTCTGGCTTGAGACCGCGAAGATAATTCCCTCATCGAGATTGGTTCCGACAATCACAGGCTTCGTGATGGAGGTCACATTAGGCTGGGTGGAAATTTGTTTTCCATCGATGATTGGTGCCCAAATGAGGCTGGCCGACAGCCCGGTCACGATAGAGGCGGCAGGCAGCAGCCCAGCGTCTTGATTTGCCACAACGTCCTGAAAGGATTTTGAGCGCAGACAGTCCAACCCTCGAAAGGCGCATCCCAGATTGTACTTCAAGATCCGTGCAAAACGTCGCGATGTGCTGAGTGACTTATAGGGAAGTCCATAAGGGTTGCTCTCAAGAATCGCCGCGTGAAACAACGGTTCGCTTTCGGGCGAGATGAGGTGGAGTCCAACCGACATGGCGCCGGCGCTTTCACCGAACAGGGCAACGTTGTCGGGATCGCCGCCGAACACCGAGATGTTGTCACGCACCCAGCGAAGGGCCAGCCGCTGGTCCAACAGCCCATAGTTGCCATTGAGGTTGTCGGTACCGGAGAGAAAACCGAGTGCACCGACGCGATAGTTGAGCGTCACGACAACGACGTCTCCCGTAGCGGCAAGCCGACTGCCGTTTGTGAGAGGATTGGTGCTCGTGCCTTCCTTGAAGGAGCCCCCATAGATGAAGACCATCACGGGACGCGGATCGGCAGTGGCCGTCTCTTGCAGCGGCACCGGCGTCCAGACACTGAGACTGAGGCAGTCTTCGCTGAACTCCAATTCGACGCCGGGTCTCCGTTTCTGCGGACAACTCGGCCCGAACCGGGTCGCCCTGAAAATATCGGAGTGAAGTTCGGCTGACCAATCCTTGATGGGTCGGGGGCGCTGCCAGCGGTTTTCGCCGGCCGTCGTCTGCGCATAGGGAATGCTTAAAAAGGCACTGATTGCTTTTTCATGCCCCGTCTCGAATTCTTTGACCTCATACTCGAGACCGCAGACAAGCCCGCTGGTCGTATGAACCGGCTTCGTTGCGCAATCGGCGCGCGGCGGTATCGATATTGTTGCTTTGGAAGGTGTGTCTTCCAAGCGGGCGGGAATTATCTGCCAGAGCAGCAGGACGAGAAGAACACTAAGCGCAATCGTCAGGCCGCGGCGTCGCATAGTTGGCTCCTGGTGCAACAAATCGAGGCTGCGGTTTGGCACTGAAATGCAAGTGCGGCAACCCTCGATTGGCGCTTAGCGTCGGCACGAAGAGGCGATGCTCCCGCGCAGCCGGCTGGGGATTGAGGGGGCTGGTGAGAAGTTCTTGCAGAGTGCGCCGATCTTGCCGCCGTCTTTGTCAGCACCGGGCAGGCAATAGAGGCCGCTACCGTCCGTCTGTGGCGTGAAACGTATACCACGTGCCCCGTCCAGCGTGTTGTCCAGAGCGGAGTCCAGATAGTTCAGCGCATAGATGCGCGCCTTGCCCTGATCCCCTTTGAGCGGCCGCGGCCGGTAGTGGGTATCGGTGACGGGGATGGCTTCCACGGCGCGCAACACCAACTTGCCTTGAGAGTTCCTCTTAAGGTGCACGCGTGCCATCAGACCGTAGTCTTTGCAAATACCTTTGCTTGTCATGTTGGCGGTGCCGTGGTGCAGGAAATTCCCCAGTCCGTAGAAAATGAGTGAGTTTCCGGCGAGCTCAACGCCGCGCACAACATGCGCGTGATGACCAACGATGAGATCGATGCCGTCGCCTTTCGCGGCCTTGCGCCGCCAGTCAGCGATCTGCTTTGCATCGGTCTGCACCTGTCCTTCGATACCGTAGTGGACCGAAAGGATGCGGTAGTCGGCAGGTGCCTCTTTGAGACGTTTGCGAACGACGGAGAAGTCGTCATCGAAACGGTAGGCAATTTGACCTGGCTTTTTGGGGCCGGCGCGATGACGCTCCAGGTTGTTGGTTACAATACCGATGGCGGAAAATGCGACGACCGAACCGTTGACGTTGACACGGCGTGGGCGACTTGCCTCCTCGCGGTTCATTCCGATCCCGCTTGCAACGGCCAGCCTTTCGCTTTCGAGCTTGCCAACGTGTTTGAGTGTCTCCTTCAATCCTGGCACGCCGTAGTCCATAGAATGATTGTTGGCGAGTGAGAGCACGTTAAAACCGCTCGTGACGAGATGCTGGATCCCAGCGGGATGCGTGCGGAAATTGAAGGGCCCTCGCTGTCCCTTGGTATCGCGTGAAAGATCGTTGCGGTCCGTGACGACCGTCTCGACATTCATGAAGTTGAGATCACCATTGATTTGGCCGGCGATCTTCTCCGTCGTCTGATCCCATGTCTGAAACCCGCGTTTGCGCACGCCTTTTGGCTCAACCTTTTGATTGTTGGGATTGAGACCGACGTCGCCCACCAGCACGATCGTGACCTCGTCGTCCTGCTGTGCCCGCGCGTTGGCGGCGAAGCTCGCCCAACAAATGGCGATCGTGGCTGGGAAGAGGAAAAGCGCTCGAAATTTCATCATGTTGGGCGGTATCTGTCTGTGCAACTTTGGCAATGGCGCGGCATCATGTTTCCTGTCTCCTTTTTTCGGGGCGAACCCAAGGCAAAATCGCGATCCATCTAGAGTTCCACCGCCCCCGGCCCTTCGCCTCGTGTTCGGGCTCTATGTGAATGACGACCTGCGCTCCTGCGATCTCACTCTCGATGGCTGCTTCCACCTGGTCGCAAATCTGATGAGCGGCGATGACGGTCATTGCGCCTGGGACCACGAGGTGGAACTCAATGAATGTTGCAGGTCCGGCGGTGCGCGTGCGGATATCATGGGCCTGAAGCGCACCGTCTGAGTTGGCCTCGATAGCCTTTCGTATCCGCGCCTGAATTTCCGGACTGGCAGCTTCGTCCAACAATTGGCTGATGGACTCTTTGGTGAGATTGTACCCTATGCGCAAAATGTTGACGGCGACGATGCAGGCAATAATTGGATCGAGGATCGACCAGCCGGTCAACGTTGCCAAGATGAGGCCGGCGAGCACTCCAAATGACGTAACGACGTCACTGAGAAGGTGGCGGCCGTCCCCGGCAAGGGCTGGTGAGCTCCATACTCTTCCACGGTTGATGAGGAGCCATGCCCAGGCGGCGTTAATGATGGTCGCGGCGAAATTGATGAGTAGGCCCAAGGCAGGCTGATCGATCGCGCGCGGCTTCAGGATGGCGCCAAGGGCTTCGCGGAAAATGAGGAGGGACGCAACGATGATCAGTGCGCCTTCCAGTACGGCCGAGAAGTACTCAGCCTTGTGATGGCCGAAAGGGTGACGGCGATCGGGCGGTTGCGAACCAATGCGGATCGCAATGAGCGCGGCGATCGCGGTGAGCACGTTAACGATGCTTTCGAGTGCATCGGAGAACAAAGCCACACTATCGGTGACAAGGTAAGCGAGATACTTGATGCCCATCACGACGATGGCAACGCCGATGCTGGTGGCCGCGACCAGACCCTGTTTGTTTTTCACAAAATTAGATTGGGGCATCTGACTTTTCGGCAAAGCCTGAAAGCTGAGTGGGGCAAGAGCACTCGCGTCGACCGTAGAGGTCCGGCTCTGCGTATAGCCAGCACCGGCATCGCGCAACCCGCCGCCAAATTAGGCTTTTCCACACTCTGAATCCTGATTGCCCTCCCTAAGGCAGCGCGAATCTGATGGGGAGATGGGGTGCACCGCGCGCGCTGGGCGAAAACGCCTTCCTGCTGCGACGCCGAAGGAGGCATGCCATGGCCAATTTCACGACGCATATCGTAACCGGAACGATCGTATCGGGCAGCTTGGCGACACTGACGCTCGCTGCGGATGTGATCGCACCGGAAAACCTTGTGGCTGTCACAATGGCCGGGGTGCTGGGCTCGGTATTGCCCGACATTGATTTGAAGGACTCGCGTCCAAGTCGGGCATTGTTTGCTGGACTGGCGATCTTCTTTTCATTTGCCGCGTTGTTCCACTTCGCTCCACTGCTGTCGATCGCCGAAATGTGGATCATTTGGCTTGGCACGCTACTATTTGTTCGATACGGCCTCCATTCCATCTTCCATAGGTACGCCGTCCACCGTGGCGTATGGCACTCGATCCTGGCTGGGGTCTTCTGCGCCTTGCTGACAGCGATCATTTTCCACTATGCGCTGGGTCGGCCAGAGGGCGTGGCGTGGCTTGGCGCGGGCTTCCTATTCGTCGGTTACCTGACCCATCTGACCCTTGATGAGATCTATTCTGTCGACGTGATGGACAATCGCCTCAAGGCGTCATTCGGCACCGCTCTCAAGTTTGTGGACGCAAGGCGTCCGGCGGCAAGCGGGGCGATGCTCGCGTGCGTCGCTGTTCTGCTGCTTGTCGTTCCCTCGACAAGGACATTCGTGGAAGGGATCTCGTCCCGTAGCATGTGGGTGGACCTGCATCGTCGCCTGCTACCCGAAGACGACCGGTGGTTTGCCGCGATCGCCAAGGAGGCGAAGTTTGCAACCTCACCTGATGAAGCGACTCCACTCACGACGGGTGCCTTACCCGCTGTCGCCGACCAGGAATCGTCAAGGGCCGAAGCCCCCGCGGAATGAAGCTAAACTTATGGTGCTTCAGGTGCTGTCGTTTTGTGCGGAGGCGCGGCGTTAACTCTTACCGCGGTACGGAAGCCCGGCAAGGTACGTCGTGACCAAGTCGTTCACGAGATCCTTCGTTATTGGGCCGGTGACGGGTACGAATTTGACGGTGGTCGCCAAGCACATCATTCCGTGCACGCTGGCGGTCAGTGCATCCACGGCGCGCTTGCGCGCCTCCTTGCTCTCACCCTCACCAACAGCGCCAGTGATCGCCTCTTCGATCGGAGTGTAAAGGGCTTGAAGCTTCTCACTGTACCAAGCTGGCCACTCCCTGCCCATTGGGAGGCGGTGGTGGAGCAAAAGCCGCCAGAGTTCTGGCCGCTCCTGAACGAACTCAAGATACACCTCAGCGACCCGGCAGGCTTGTTCGCTTGGCGTCCCGGACGGCCGGACCTTGGCAAGTCGGTCCGAGAGTTCGTCCAATAGCCGACCCTCGATCGTCAACAAGAGGTCGTCGAGATTCTCAAAGACGTTGTAGAGCGTTCCAGGCGAGTAGTTAATGCGCTTTGCGATCTCGCGTGCCGATAGACCCGCCAGACCATCGCGCTCGATGATCGAGGTAGCCGACTTTATGATCAGTTCCCGCAATTCCTCGGGAGTATGAATCGATCGACGGCCCATGTGTGCTCAACGCTAAATGTTATCGCTGCGAAACGGACGCTCCTCACACAATAGGACGGGAGCCGAAAGACGCAAAGGAATCTTGGTTTAATTCCGGATTGTAACCGTACATTTTTGGTCCATAACACCGCGGTTTCATCAATTGAACAGCCCTTAAAAAACGACGGCAAGGTCGGCGCGAAAAGAACGCTTTCCGGGTGTGAAATCGCAACCTAACCTCGAGGATCTTCCTGCATCTGTCGCCAGCGTTGCTGAGATTGCGCACAGGCGGCTCCGATGCATCATAGCCGGACCAGCTACGAGTAGCGCTCCTGGGTCAACCATGCAGGTGGTTGGGCACCATGCGTCATAAGTGAGATAAAAGATGAAGCACTGCACGAAGAGTGGCGACGGAATACCGTAGACCTGCCAAGCGCGATGAGCATGAGAACAACTGATCCCACCGCAGGCGATTTTGCTCGCAACGCTAAGAAGGCGCCAAGGGAGAGTCGGTCAGCCGCCGACGTCAATTCTTCAGAATCTATTGGGTGGGACTTCGCCCTCGAAATGACATTTCCGATGTAGGCACGTTTTGTTTTCGGCCCAAGTGAATAATTGTTTTTTGGCGCGCTTGTTTTTCGTGGAAATATATTCTTTGTTTCCACAAATGAATGCGCCAAAATGCCAATGTGTTGGCATAATTTCAATAGAGCTCGTCCGGCACGGTATTCGATGTTTTCAATATTCGAATAAATAGGACTGCGGGCAGGTCGATCCCGTTGCGAAACGGTAACTCGGGCTGCCGCAGAGATGGCGAAACTGAAGGCAGCTCAATTGCGAGCCGGACTCAGCAAGAGCGATCGTAACGAGTATTGGGGAAACCGGATATTCCGAGCCGGCAGCGAGGATTTAGCGGTTTT
>Ga0315534_1003320_pt1 | contig 10396 bp, 10 predicted proteins | sample SalMarSW160240MG_FD_203094 | JGI IMG/M metagenome (GOLD analysis project Ga0315534, IMG submission 203094) | Salt marsh sediment microbial communities from the Plum Island Ecosystem LTER, Massachusetts, United States - Salt Marsh Sediment SW1602-40 ...
CAAATCGATGCGCCCATCGCCGCTGTAGTCTATCGCGTAGTCGAGATAGCGCGTCGGCAGGAACTGCGTCTGCCCAATCTCGCCGGCCCAAGATCCGATCATCTGCGATGGGCTCATGTCTCCGCGATCGATAATCTGCATCGCTGCGAGCAGCTCTTCTTGGAACATCACCTGACGGCGGCAATCGTAAGCGAGCGTGATGAGTGCGGGCATGATCGGGAAATTGCCCATGCCGGCGCCGAAATCGCTTTCAAGTGCCCAAAAGCCGGTGATGACCGACGGCGGAACGCCGTACTCGCGCTGGGCGCGATCGAAGACGGACTGTCTCTGTTTGATTTTTCGACGTCCGCTCTGCACGCGATTGGGTGTTGCAAGCTTCTTTTGGAAGTCCAGGAAGGTCTGCGAGAAGAATCCCTGACGGCGGTCGCGCGAGATGACCTTCTGGTTGACGCTCGCCCCGCCCATGACAGCGTTGATCGTGCGCGGTCTGACACCCGCTGCCGCGGCGCGCTTCTTAAAGCCAGCGGCCCATGACGAGAAGCCTTGCGAATTGCGGCAATTGTCCTTGGGCGGCGGATAGGGTGCACGTTTCTTGGTCGTTGTGGCGACCGGTCTTGGCAACATGCCGGCGGCCGCGGCCGCTGCGGCAGACGAGGGAGCGCTCTGTGGTGCAGGCGCGGGGTCTTCGCTGACGTTGGCTGTGGGTTCGGGAGATGGCGGCTGAGCGGGCTGCGGTGCGGTGTAGCGTTTTGCGGGGCGCTTTTTCGGAGGTTCAAATTTGAAGGCGGGTGAGACTTGGATGCCGCCAGCCACTGTCGTGCCGACCGGAATCGCGCCTACGATAAGAATCGCGACAACCGCCGCACAGATTTTTGAGCCGCGCATTAGTGTTCCTTCGTCGTTTCGGCCATCATTTGGGGCGTACTCATGCCCGCAGATGTGGCCGCGTCAAGACGAATGGGCAATCCCGGCTAGGCATTCCCTATCAAAATGCCGGCCGCAAAGACGATGAGACCGCCCACCACCACTTCGAAGGCGGCCCGCAGGAACTTTGTGTCCATATAGTTGGCGCGGATCCAGGCGATGACCCAGAGCTCTACCAGGACCACCGCTATGGCCAGCGACGTGGCAAGCCAAAAGTCGTCGATGAGGTAGGGGAGTGTATGGCCGATGCCGCCGACGCTGGTCATGAAGCCGGTTACGACGCCCCTGATCAAGGGATGGCCGCGACCTGTCAAAGACCCATCATCAGAGAGGGCCTCGGCAAACCCCATCGAAATGCCAGCGCCCACTGAGGCTGCCAAGCCGACCAGAAACGTCTCCCACGTGCTGTGGGTTGCAAAGGCCGCAGCAAACAACGGCGCCAGCGTGGAGACGGAGCCGTCCATAAGACCGGCAAGCCCCGGCTGGATGATCTGCAGCACGAACATGCGCCGCTGCATCTCAGCCTCTTCGGTGCGAGCATCTTCTGTCAGGTGTTTTTCGCCAAGTCTGCGCGCAAGGCTTTCATGTTGTGCCTCCGCGGCTGCCAAATCGCCCAGCAGCTTGCGGATACCGGCATCCGTCGCGCGTTCCATCGCCTTGAGATAGAAGCGGCGCGTTTCGTATTCGCGTGCCTCGGCTTGCTTGCGGACTTTTTCGAGACCGATGGCACGCGTCATCCAGATGGGCTCGTGTTTCACGAACCCGCTGATGTCCTCGCGGCGGATCAGCGGAATGTGCTCGCCGAACTTCTTGCGAAACGTTTCGATCAGCCGGCGGCGGTGCCGCCCTTCTTCCTCAGCCATCTCTGTGAAGACTTGGGCGGAAGCCGGATAGCGCTCGGCAAGGGCGTGGGCAAATTCGGTGTAGACGCGCTGATCCTCTTCCTCCAGGGAAACGGCAAGCGCCAGAATTTCGCGTTCGTCGAGATCTGCAAATCTGCGCATGGGGCCCATGCCTCCGGTCGGTCTCATTCTTTAGAATAATTCCAAAATCTGAGCAGGCAAGCGCGGGCCGTGGCGTTCAGGACAAAAAATCGCTGTGAGATAGCGGCGTTGCACCACGTTGGGCCGGAACACTGACGCATCTAGGATAAGGCTACGCCAAAAAAGATTATGACGCCGTGGAAACGGGGCGTTGGCTCCGGAGCAATCCGCAATGCACGAGTTACGCAGGCTGCGTTCCGTCGAGGCCCTCGTTGCGCGCGTTCGCGCATACGATTGGGCCACGTACCGCGAGTTGTTCACGCCCAAGCTGGTCACGGTGCTGCGCCGCGGCTACGGCCTCGATGACCTCCGGCACGATGCTACTGCCGGACTGACCGTGGCGATCCTGGCACTGCCGTTGTCGATGGCAATCGCGATCGGTGCCGGGGTGGCGCCAGGGCAGGGTCTGATCACGGCAGTCGTCGCCGGGTTTCTCATCTCCGCGCTTGGCGGTAGCCGCTATCAGGTGGGCGGGCCGGCAGCGGCCTTCATCGTCGTTATCGCTTCGGTTGGCGCTGAGCACGGGGCCGCCGGGTTGATGACGGCGACGTTCCTCGCTGGGGGCATTCTCGTGGTCGCCGGGCTGCTTCAGCTCGGCACCTACATCAAATACATCCCCGGCCCGGTGATCCTCGGCTTCACCAGTGGCATCGGCGTGGTAATTGCGCTTGGTCAACTCAAGGACTTCCTTGGCATCGAGGGCATGGTGCCGAATGAGTTCGTCGAACGGCTAGAGGCGCTCTATGAGTTGCGTGACACGTTCAACGTCTCGGCTCTTCTGGTCGGACTTCTGACCATGGGAACCATTGTCGCAATCCGCCGTTGGCTGTCGCGCTGGCCGGCATTGCTTTTGGCGGTTGCCTTGGCCTCAGGCACCGTATGGCTGTTGGGGCTCGAGGTTGAGACGGTTGGCTCACGTTTCGGTGGTATCCCCACGACCCTGCCGCAGCCGGTACTGCCCGATCTCTCCTGGGCCATGGTGCAGCAGGTCATGCCAGCCACGTTCACGATTGCCTTTCTGATCGGTGTCGAAAGCCTGTTGTCCGCAGTGGCGGCCGATGCGATGGCGGGTACCCGCCACCGCTCCAACATGGAGATTGTCGCTCAGGGCGCGGCTAATCTCGCGTCCCCGCTCTTTGGCGGTATGCCAGCGACGGGCGTCATCGCACGTACTGGCACCAACATTGCGGCGGGCGCGCGCTCCCCCGTCGCCGGTATGCTGCATGCCGCCTTCCTCTTGCTATTTATGCTGCTGCTCGCCCCGCTTGCATCCTATCTGGCACTCCCCTGTCTCGCCGCTGTTCTGCTGCTGACGGCGTGGCGGCTGTTGGAACTGGTGCACCTGTCTCGCTTTCTGCGGTCAGCTCCCTGGGACGACCGCTTGGTTCTCAGCGCCACGCTTCTGCTGACGGTGTTCGTCGACCTGAGTGTCGCGATCGCGGTGGGCGTAGTGATGGCCGCCATGCTCTTCATGCATCGGATGGCCGAGATGCCTGGCGTGAATTTCGGATCAGGACCTATATTGCTTGATGATGTCGTCGACGGCTTGGCACCCCGCTCGGTGATCATGAGCGAGGCATTGCCGGAGAGCGTGCGGGTGGTCGAGTTCCGCGGCCCTCTGTTCTTCGGCGCCACCGCGCGCCTCGACGTTGCCCTCAAAGCCCTGGACCACTGGCCGCGTGTCATCATCCTGCGTATGCGCGAGGTACCGCTCATCGATTCGACCGGCATCGACGTACTGGTGCAGCTCGCGCGGCTGGCGGCACAGCACGGTTGCCGTATTATCATATCGGGACTGCAGGAGCAGCCTCGCGAAGCCCTGCACCGCTATGGATTCTTGCGCGCCAACCGCATCCTACTGGCCGCCGACAGCTTGGCGGCGCTCACAAAGGCGAAAACACTCCTTGGTGGCAATGAGGCCGAATAGCGCTCCCGGGGAGAAGGTATGACGATCGGCGGAATCGGCGGCGAACCTGCTGTCCAAGGGCCGGAGACGGCGGGACGGTTGATGACACGTCGTGTTCTGTTTGCGCAGCTCGGCGAGACTGTCGGTTCTCTGCGCCATCGCATTGCCACCGAGCCCCATGATGTGGCCAACCCAGCCTTTGGCTCGGGTCCCGTGGCAACGATCATCCAGGACGTCCTGTCAATCCTGATCTACGTGCTGGCCGTCGCGGCGATCTTGCCTTGACGGGCGCTGCCCGCGACAGCTTGGACAAGGCGCTGCGGGCCTCTTTCGGGGGCGCGGGGCCGGTGCTACAAGCCGCGCCATGACCGATACCTCGCTTATTCGCAATTTCTCCATCATTGCTCACATCGATCACGGAAAGTCGACGCTGTCGGACCGGCTGATCCAGCTGTGCGGCAACGTTGCCGACCGCGACATGAAAGAGCAGATCCTCGACTCGATGGATATCGAGCGCGAACGGGGCATCACCATCAAGGCGCAGACGGTGCGCCTGGACTATAAGTCCAAGGACGGCAACACCTATCAGCTCAATCTGATGGATACGCCGGGCCACGTTGACTTCGCCTACGAGGTCTCGCGTTGTCTTGCTGCGTGCGAAGGTGCGGTTCTTGTCGTCGACGCAAGTCAAGGTGTCGAGGCGCAGACGCTTGCGAACGTTTACACTGCACTCGACAACGATCTGGAAATTTTGCCCGTCCTCAACAAGGTTGATCTGCCGGCCGCCGATTCCGATCGCGTGAAGCAACAGATCGAGGACGTGATCGGGCTTGATGCGTCCGATGCAATCCCGATTTCCGCAAAGACCGGGCTTAATGTGGCAGCAGTGCTCGATGCGATCGTTGCGCGACTGCCTCCGCCGAACGGTGACGCCACACAGCCGTTGACGGCGCTCCTCGTCGACAGTTGGTACGACGCCTATCTCGGCGTTGTCGTGCTCGTGCGCGTGATCGACGGGCGGTTGCGCAAAGGTCAAAAGATCAAGCTCATGTCGACCGGGGCGAGCTATCAGGTCGAGCGCGTCGGCGTGTTTCGTCCCAAGCAGGAGATGCTGGGTGAACTCGGTCCAGGCGAGATCGGTTTCTTCACTGCAGCCATCAAAGAGGTGGCCGATACGCGTGTCGGTGACACGGTTACCGATGACCGCCACCCGACGACCAAACCGTTGCCAGGCTTTAAGCCAGCCCAGCCCGTCGTGTTTTGTGGACTCTTTCCCGTCGATGCGGCCGACTTCGGCGACCTGCGCGAAGCGATGGGCCGGTTGCGCTTGAACGACGCCAGCTTCTCCTACGAAATGGAGACATCGGCGGCGCTGGGCCTTGGGTTTAGGTGCGGCTTTCTAGGCCTGTTGCACCTGGAGATCATCACCGAGCGGCTCGACCGTGAGTTCGGCCTCGATCTCATCGCGACAGCGCCGAGCGTCGTCTATCACGTCTACCTCACAGACGGCGAACGGTTAGAGATGCACAATCCAGCCGACATGCCCGACCCAACGCGTATCGACCGCATCGAGGAGCCTTGGATCAGCGCAACCATCATGGTGCCGGACGAGTATCTCGGCGGCGTCTTGAAACTGTGTCAGGACAGACGCGGGCGCCAGAAGGAACTGACGTATGCCGGCTCGCGCGCCATGCTCGTTTACGAGCTGCCGCTGAACGAGGTTGTGTTCGATTTCTATGACCGACTGAAGTCGATCAGCAAAGGGTATGCCTCGTTTGACTACCAGATGCTGGACTATGAGGCCGGTGACCTGGTGAAGATGCAGATCCTGGTCAATGCCGAGCCGGTCGATGCACTTTCCATAATCGTACATCGCTCGCGCGCCGACGCACGCGGGCGCACAATGTGCGAGAAGCTCAAAGAACTGATCCCGCCGCACTTGTTCCAAATCCCGGTGCAGGCGGCACTTGGCGGACGGATCATTGCGCGCGAGACAATCCGTGCTCTACGCAAGGACGTCATCGCCAAGTGCTACGGCGGTGATATCACGCGTAAGCGCAAGCTTCTTGAGAAGCAAAAGGCCGGTAAGAAAAAGATGCGCCAGTTCGGCAAGGTGGAGATCCCGCAGGAAGCCTTCATCGCCGCACTGAAAATGGAAGAGAACTAAGCGCATCCGTCACGCGCCCCCATTCCGTCATGCTTGGGCCTCAATTCGGCGACGGATTGCTCGCTAGGAGAGCGTTACGTTGGTGGGCCTTCGCCTCTCAAGTCGTGCGCTAAGAAAGTTCAATGCGTTTCACTATTGGACGAACAACCGTCGCCCGTTCGCGTGCCATGGATGCGAGGCGTCCCACCGATATCGCGAACACAAAGAGGTACACCATGAGACTGATCCGAACTTTCCTCGCGCCTGTGCTTTGCGCGAGTCTGATCATTCCATCGCTGCCCGTTGCATCGGCGAGCGCGGCTCCGCTGCCGAAGTCCAGCATATCCAAGTCGACAGACGTGGTGCAAGTTGACCGCCGCGGCCGCTATCGTGGCCGCTACAGTGGCCGGCGCTGGGGGCCGCCTCCGGCGCGGTATTATTATGCACCCCGCAGAAATAATGCGGGCGTCATCATCGGCTCTATCATTGCCGGTGCGCTTATTGCTGCTGCGGTTCAAGAAGGTCGTGCGCGAGAGTCGGACAAGGAGCGGTGCGCGGCGCGGTTCCAATCGTTTGATTGGGAGACGGGAACCTACTTCACATATGATGGTGAGGAGCGCGTGTGCCCTTACCTTTATTGATCGCAGGATATTACTGAAACGAAACGACCAAGAGCGCCGTGCGCCAAAGCGTCCGGCGCTCTTTCTGGCCTCCATTGGCTCGATAACAATCCAACGGTCCCGTTCGACCTACTCCTGAATAGGGCGGGACCTGGCCTTGCTGCTTCAACCCGACGTAAAATCAACGCGATTAGCCTCGGCCTCTGGCGCATTTTCTGGGCCCCATCGTTCGCTGGCGGGCGGCCCAAGAAGCCCGAAAATCAAGCACTTCAACCTCCGAGGTTGATATGGCGCCTGCGAAACTGACAAGGGGCCCGCGGGCACGGCTCCGCCTTGCCTTTCGTCCGGTGCCGGTCCATATAAGGGCCCGTCGAACACGCCTTGGTTTGCCCTACGGCGGCGCATAGCTGCGCCGATACTGGACGTCTCCAACGCGCGCTTTGATTCCCGTCGGCGCGTTGCTTGGCGGGGTTGCCTTATTGCTTTGGAGGCATTTGATGGCAAACGGCACAGTGAAGTGGTTTAACGGCCAAAAAGGCTATGGTTTCATCCAACCGGATGAAGGTGGAAGCGACGTCTTCGTGCACATTTCGGCGGTCGAGCGTGCTGGACTTTCCACGCTGCACGAAGGACAGAAGGTTTCATACGAGACAGAGACGGGCCGGAACGGGAAGGTTGCGGCCGTAGATCTGCGCCCACTATGACGACAGCGGATCCATTCCGCCATTTGGGGAGCAGGCTCGTCTGCTCCCCAAACTTTTTTGGGGTCTCTCGGGTGCCCCGACTACAGGAGACTTGATGGCCAAAGAAGAGATGCTTGAGTTTGAGGGGGTGGTGGCGGAGGTCCTGCCGGACGCGCGTTGCCGCGTAAAACTCGACAATGGTCACGAGGTGATCGCCTACACTTCTGGCCGAATGAAGAAGAACCGCATCCGTATTCTGGCTGGCGACCGCGTTACCGTTGAGATGACGCCGTACGACCTGACCAAGGGCCGTATCAACTTCCGGCATAAAGAGGTGCGCCCAGGTGGGGCGCCACCGCCGGCACGCGCCGGCGGCTATCGGCGGCGCTAAGGACGCGAAAACCTATCAATTTGTAGGCCTGAGTGCGCGGTGATTTGCTAGTCGTTTGAGCATCACGACCACCTGAACACACCAAACCTCTCGTGTGCGCCCGTCTCCCAAGGGAACAGTACTTCCCATGGGCCTGGTCCGGACGTAGAATGACAGTGCGGGAGCAGTGATGGGTCAGGGAAAATGCTGCGTTTCGGCATTGTCGCGTTTGTGATTGTGGGCAGTTGCGCTGCGCTCCATGCGGCGGAAGTCTGTGTGGCATGCCAAGAACCTGCCAAGACCTACCGTTGCAGTGTTTCTGGAGAGCCGAAGTCTCTTGGCCTTGAGGGGGACGACCGTCTCGAGAACCATGTCTGCGAATACGTGCTCGCGAAAACGAACAGTCATACGAAATGTAAGGCCATTAAGGTCGGAGACGCGCCCTGTGATGGTGTGCCAAGGACGGTCACCCTCAGGGATTACGTACGTTTGCGTACGGCGGAAGGCCCGTCGACTCATGATCCCGGTGCTCACGAGGTTGTCCGCAAGTCGGTCAATTCGGCCTGGGTCTGCATGACGTCGCTGTTCCAAGATTGCTGAATTGCTCCTGCAAGGCGATCTGTTGCGAAGGTGCTCCGCCAGGGTTGCAGATGCGCGCGTGTGGCGTGCCAGTTGTGTCCCTTCCTCCACAAGCCTATGCTGCAGGCGATTGTCGTGGAGGAGCTGAGGCCTGAACCAATGAATTCAGTCGTAAGAACGATCATCTTTCTAGTCATTCTCGCAGCCATTGGCTGGCTTATATGGCGTTATTATCCCATTGAGGTCAAAGCGCCTGAGCCGGCGAAGGTGGAGGAGACAACCCCTGCACCAGCGGCAGCGCCGCCTGCAGCCGAGCCTGCTGCGCCGGCCGAGAAGGCACCTGAGCCTTTGGCCGAGCCGGCTGACTCAGCAGAGCCCGTGCCTGAGACGCCTGCAGAAGCGCCGGCCACGACCGAAGAGCCCGCCACCACGCCTTAATCAGGCGGCTCTCATCGCAGCTCACGAGCTTAGACGCTCGCGGCCCTTCCGGGTCGCGAGCGTTCGCACGAGTATTCGCTTTTCGCCCCGTTACCCCCCAGCAAGACTCATGTAAAGTTGCAGGGTCATCTCATGAGTCCGTCTAGGTTGCGCCATGCGAATCAGTCAGATTCGCATTTATGCAGGATTCTACAACACGTTACCTCAACATCCGGCCGGTGGCGTCCGCGCTGGCCGGTGTTGCCGCGCTGTTCGTAGTCATGATCGTTTCCATGGGCGGCACGTCCGCCCAGCCCAACCTTTCAGGATCTGCCCGGGTCGTTGACGGCGATACCCTGGACGTTGCTGGCAAGCGCGTCCGCCTGGAGGGGATCGACGCGCCAGAGTCCGCGCAGAGCTGCGCACGGGCCTCCGAAGGGACCTGGAAATGCGGGAAGGCCGCGTCCGACGCGCTCCGAGAAATGATTGGTCGGCGAAGGGTGGAGTGCCGTTCAGATGGCAAGGATGGGTACGGTCGTGTCCTCGGCATTTGCTCAGTGGGCGGACAAGAGATCAACGCCGAACTGGTGCGCCAGGGCTATGCGTGGGCTTTCGTTAAGTACTCTGACAGTTACGTCGCCCAGGAGGCTGAAGCGCGCGCGCAGCGCAAAGGGATTTGGCAACGCAAAACCGAACCGGCGTGGGACTACCGCAAGCACCATTGGGCCCGTGCAGAACAAACCGCTCCGGAGGGGTGTGCGATCAAAGGCAACGTGACCAAGAACGGGCACATCTATCACATGCCTTGGAGCCCTTGGTACGGAAAGGTCCGGATCGACCCGTCCAAGGGCGAGCGTTGGTTCTGCTCGGAGTCCGAGGCCCTTGCTGCGGGCTGGCGTCCCGTCGAGGTGCATTGAAATACAGCTGTTCAACTCCATGTCTAATAGAACGCTGGATATGGATTTGCCGCGCCATGGTGCTGACCCTGCAACTTCGGCCCATGCCGCTCGCTGCACTGATACGTGTGAAAGTTTACGTTTCCTGAAGCCGGGTACGTTAGGTTGTGCGCTTTGTTGTAATGACGGGTGAAGGTTGTGAAGGGTATCGGCCCGATGGCGTTGGCTCAAACGATTGCCAGGAATCCCTGGTCGAGCCTTTTGGATGCCCTGGTGCTGTCGGGCGTGATGGTCTTCGCCTACCTGCTCGCGTACCATTACGACCTCGTCGGCTTCTTCAACAGCCTCGCCCACAAGGAGCATCCGGTCACGCCTGCGGAATGGGTGTTGCTTGCGATGTTGTTTGTGATCTGCGTCGGCGTGTTCGTCGAGCGACGGGCACGCGAGGAACAGTTTGACTTCATCGAGCAGGTTGGGGGCAAGGGCGAGCTTGGACAACTCAGGGCCCTTGCCATGCAAGACCCGCTGACCGAGCTGCCGAACCGGCGCGCGTTGCTCGCAGCACTTGATGCACTTACAGAGACCAAACCGCAGGACGGACGAATCCATGCGCTGTTCGTCCTCGACCTCAATGGCTTCAAGGACGTGAACGATCTGCATGGCCATACATTTGGTGACGATGTTTTGCGAGTCGTGGTCGAGCGTTTCCGGAATGCATCCCGGGCCAACGATGTTCTGGCGCGATTAGGGGGCGACGAGTTTGCGGTTGTTGCCAAGTCGGTGTTGCGCGACGAAGCCGCCGCAATCAGCCG
>Ga0315534_1003323_pt1 | contig 10389 bp, 6 predicted proteins | sample SalMarSW160240MG_FD_203094 | JGI IMG/M metagenome (GOLD analysis project Ga0315534, IMG submission 203094) | Salt marsh sediment microbial communities from the Plum Island Ecosystem LTER, Massachusetts, United States - Salt Marsh Sediment SW1602-40 ...
CCCAAACTTCCAAGGATTTCGGCTTTTTCGTCAGGCGTGTTGATGTAAAAGGAAGGTTTCCGTCCCCGCAGAACAACCGAAGGATGAGGGAAGAAGGTCAGCACAACCGCCGGGCGACCGGATTGATGCGCCTTTTCAACCAGCTCGCGTACCAGCTGCTGATGACCGAGGTGAACGCCGTCGAACGAACCAATTGTCAGGTCTGATTCTGCGAGATGGATCGCGGCCAGGTCGTGTATGTGTTCCATCGAGCTCAGTGGTTGAACACCTTTCGTGGATGCCACAGGTCACCTTCTGGAGTGGCTTCCAGGAGTGCGATCAAATCGCCATCGGGACCAATACCACGCGCCATTCCGGAAACAACCTGATTGGATGGAATTCTACGTCCGTTCAGAATGTCTTCCAATTCCTGGCCTCGAAGTTCGAGTTTCGGCAAGCCTGGAAGTGCATCCGCCGCTGGCCGGCGGTACATATCCCAGTTGCCCGCTGCCAGTGCAACCTCCAGCGCGGGCAACGGGACGCTCTCTTCCAGTGTAAATACCCCGGCCTTGGTGCGCCGTAAACCTGCCAGGTGAGCTCCAGTCGTCAGGCGCTCACCCAGGTCGTTGGCAATCGAGCGGATGTAGGTCCCTGCCGAGCACTCAATTTCGATCACAAGATCGGGTGGGCGGTATTCCACAAAGAGCAGATCGTAGATTGTTACCGTTCGCGGCTCGAGCTCAACATCCTCACCCTTGCGGGCCAGCTCGTAAGCCTTCTTGCCCTGGATCTTGATCGCGCTGTACGGCGGAGGAACCTGGACGATCTCACCCTTAAATTCCTGTAGTGTTTCGCGAATATCCTCAATGCGGGGAGCCGCCCCCGTAATGCGTACCATATCCCCTTCGGAATCGAACGTCTCGGTGCTCGATCCGAAGCGAATCACAGCCTCATAACGCTTTGAATCCGTTGAAAGGAACTCACTCAGACGGGTAGCAGCCCCGAGGCATAGCACAAGCACGCCTGAGGCACGTGGGTCAAGCGTACCCGCGTGTCCGACTTTGCGGATGCCAGTCCCTTGACGGACGATACTCACCACCCGGTGTGAAGTAGGTCCAATCGGTTTGTCGACGATGATCAAGCCGAAATCATTCATGTCTGCTTTGACCTGTTAGCGTCCGGCAAGATGCCGATGTGTCGCTTCGAGCACACGCCGTTCGACATCTTCCAGAGACCCGCGAACCATGGCGCCTGCAGCCTGCGCATGACCGCCACCCCCAAAAGAGGTGGCAATCTCGGCCACATTCACGCCTGGATGCGAGCGCCAGCTTATCTTTACCGCTCCCCCGCTCTGCTCGACAAAAATCAGGGCGACCTGGTAATCATCAGCTGTTGTCAGAATATTGATCAAATCTGCATCATCAGGCCCGGGATAGCCAACCGCTTGCCGGTCTTCAAGGGTCAGGTCCGTCCACACAATGCCACCCGCCTGCTGCAGCCGAGAGAGGCCACGCCCCCAATAGCGCATGCTGACCAGGTCGCGGCGGTTGAGAGCCCGGTCGTAAATATTGCCCAGGTTCGCACCGGCCTGCATCAAGTCTGCCGCAACATATAAAACTTCGGGGGTGACGCTGTTCGTCCGGAATCCGATTGTGTCTGTAATGAGGCCTGTCAGCAGGCACTCTGCGACGCCCTGGTCGATCTGCAGCCCCCAGCCGGGGATCTGAAGCTTGAGAATCTCGGTGGTTGCAGCGCGCTGCGCCTCGACCAGATTGAGCCGGCCAAACATCGTATTGGTTGGATGATGGTCGATGTTCAGGTCGACCGGTCGAGGGAGATCCATCACACTAAAACCAGTCCGCTCGGCTTCAGAGCAGTCGACCAGGATCATGAGATCGGTGGCGGAGGGGAGTTTTCCCGTCACCTGTGCAGCACCGGGAAGGAATGCGAAACGGCCCGGCAGTCCATCCCGCAGCACGGGCAGGACGTGTTTCCCTGCCAGCTGCAGTGAACGCGCTAAGCCCAGCAGCGAACCCACGGCATCCCCATCCGGTCGTTCGTGCGTCACGATGGTGATATTCTGTGCGGTCTCCAGCTCCCCCTTGATCTGGGCCTGTTCAGGTTTCCCGGGGTCCGCCATCGTCTACGTCGTCCTTCTCGTCCTGGATCTGCTCGAGCAGTTCCTCAATGCGGGCGGCGCGTATCTGTGTGAGGTCCCAGCGGAAGCGCAGCTGCGGAAAACTCCGCAGTTGAATGCGGGCTGCAAGTTGGCTGCGCAGAAAACCGCGTGCACTCTCAAGGCCTTCAAGCACCTCTTTCGCCCGGTCCTCAGCATCGGTTGCGGTGATGTAAACCGTCGCAAAAGCCAGCTCTCGATCTACATCGACGCCGGTGATTGTGATCGACTGCAAGCGTGGGTCAGAGGCTTGACGCATCAGGATATCAGCCAGTTCTTCCTGGATACGTTCCCCGAGCCGTCGGGCGCGTGCCTGGCTGGGCATATTTGGCTCCTTAGGCTACCGGTACGGTTTCCTCAACGTAGCACTCGAGGACATCGCCGGGCTCAAACTCGTTGAAATTCTTCAAGCCAACGCCGCATTCAAAACCTTCACGCACTTCACGCACATCATCCTTCTCGTGCTTCAGAGATGAAATCGAGCCGTCAAAGAGCACCTTCCCGTCACGTACGACCCGCATGCCCGCGTTCCGGCGCAGCTCGCCCTCCGTCACCTTACAACCGGCGATATTACCGATCTTCGGAATTCGAAACACTTCCAGCACCTGTGCACGTCCGAGCAGCACTTTGCGGGTTTCAGGCTCGAGCATCCCCTTCATTGCCTTTTCCACGTCCTCGGTCAGCCGGTAGATGATGTCGTACAAACGAATGTCAATCACCTCGGCATCGGCTGCCATACGTGCAGCCTGGTCGGCGGTCACGTTAAAGCCGATCACCACCGCACCGGAGGCAGCCGCCAGCATTACATCTGATTCGCTGATGTTACCGGTTCCGGCATGCAAGATGTTGACGGTGATTTCACCAGCGCTCAAGTCGCTCAAGGAATTCGTGATCGGTTCCAGCGACCCCTGAACATCCGCTTTGATGACCAGCCGCAGTTCCTGCGCCTCGCCAGCTTGAAAGGCTTCAAAGACCGATTCAAGAGTTGCAGCCGGACGTGGCTGGCGCCCGCTTTGTACGAGCTCCTCGCGCCGCTCACTGGCCAGCGCACGACCCTCGCGGTCACTCTCAACAACCGTGAAGAGCTCGCCTGCCTTGGGAACGTCTGATAAGCCGAGAACTGAAACTGGCGTGGAAGGCCCGGCCGCTTCGATCGGGTTGCCCTGGAAATCAAACATCGCACGGACATTGCCGTGCGCAGTGCCAACCAGGACGGCGTCACCGGTTTCCAGGGTGCCGTTCTGCACTAACAGCGTCGCCACTACTCCCTTTGATTTATCCAGTTCGGCTTCGATGACTGTTCCAAGCACCTTGCCCTTGGGATTGGCCTTGATAGCGGTCGAATCAGCCACGAGCAGGATCGCCTCCAGCAGGTCTTCCAGGCCGGTGCGCTCCTTGGCTGAAACGGGCACGACCATCGTCTCGCCTTCCCAATCATCGGGAATCAAGCCGACGTCGGCTAGCTCCTGCTTGACCTTTTCAGGATTGGCGTTAGGACGATCAATTTTGTTCAACGCAACTAGGACCGGCACTCGCGCTGCACGCACGTGCGCTAGCGCTTCCCTGGTCTGCGGCATGACACCATCATCGGCGGCCACGACCAGGACGGCGATATCCGCGCCCTGCGCGCCGCGCGCCCGCATCGCGGTAAACGCAGCATGACCGGGGGTATCGAGAAAGGTGATTGGCCTGCCGTTATGAGTGATCTGGTAGGCAGCGATGTGCTGCGTGATGCCTCCGACTTCACCGCCGGCGACATTCGTCGAGCGAATCGCATCGAGCAGCGTCGTCTTGCCATGGTCGACGTGCCCCAGCACGGTAACTACCGGCGCGCGGTCCTTGAGGGATTTAGGATCCTCGTCTTCGATCAACTGCCGCCAGCGCGGTAGCGCGTTCTCGTCCTCGGCGGCTTCGGCATCAGGCAGTTCCATCGGCTTGGCTTCAAAGCCAAGCTCGCCGATCACAATTGCAGCGGTGTCGAAGTCGATCATCTGGTTGATGTTCGCCATCACACCATTCGCCATCAATTGCTTGATCACGTCGATCGGGCTGGCATCGATCATGGTCGCCAGCTCACGGACGGTAACGGTGGTGGGGATTTCGATCGTTTTATGGCCGTTCTCGCTCATAAAGCACCTCCGGCACACGAGCACTCCGGCGTTGCCGAACGAGTCAGCCCAGGGGTAAACTACGGGGAACTGTTCAAGTCGGACTCACACCGGCGAAAAATAGCGAAAGCATCTGCTTCAGCCATTTTGCTCGTCTGTAAGCTTATTCATATGTTCTTCAAGTGCCTGGCGCGAGCTCGCATCAATCTCTGCGCGAAGTGCCCTGGCTAACGATCCGGAAAGTGCTTTCTTCCAGCAGGATCGCTGTTCGTGTATATAAGCCCCACGGCCAGGCAGCTTGCCGCTTGGATCTATCTCGACGCCTTCCGGACTTCGTACAATCCGGATCAGCTCTCGTTTAGCGAGTGTTTGCCGGCATCCGACGCAGGTTCGCTGCGGAACGTGCCGACGGCGCACAGGCTTACGAGCGGACATGATCCATCATCGGGTTTGAACCCGTTTCATATCCGGTGGGTTGGGGAGGCTCAGCCTTCCCATTCTCCAAAGTCATCGCGCTTGCGGCGGCGCTTCACGACCATCTCGCCCAGCTCCGGATCATATTCAACAACGCGCGTCTTGCGTTTCTTTTCCTTCTTGCGTCGCGCGATTTCTTCCTCGTCCAGTTCTTCTTCCTCATCTAGCTGAGGGACTTTCTTGGAGAATTCTTCAATCAGCTCTTCAAATGTCTCCCCAATTGCGTCCGGTGCAATGGCGACTTCTGGCTCTTTCTCTGCCTCACCGGCTTCGGTACCAACCTCTAGCGGCACCTCAATCGCGGCTTCGGCCTCGCCAGCCTCTACCATTTCGGGCTCGGCTTCGGCTTCTGCCTCGACCTCCCCCTCCAGCCCAGCTTCAACCTCCGCCTCCTCTGCGACGGCCTCGGTTTCACCCTCCGCGACAGGTTCTTCGACCAGCGGGTAATCATACGCAGCCAGGCTGTCTTTCAATTCCTGCAGCGACTTCGGGCCAAAGCCAGACAGGCCGAGGATCGCATCTTCATTGATGCCAAGCTGTTCGAGGACCTCTCCGGCAGTCTTATAGCCACCTTCTGTGAGCAAGTTGAAGACCCGAGTTGAAAGCCCAACGTCTTCCAGGTTCACGTCGTAGGCCGTGGCCGGGAAGGTATCCCGCACTTCGGCCAGCCGGTCCAGGGCCTCCTGGCGCCGTTCATCACGCCGCGATTCGATTTCCTTCTGCACCCGATCGACGAAGGAGGTCATCGAGCTGTATTCTTCCGGGGTGATCGGGCGGCCTTCTTCCTTTTTAGCCAGAATGCCCTCGATCTTCGCCATGGCTTCGGTTTCCAGTTCCGCAAACTCGGCGAAAGCTGGATCGGTAACCAGGCGATTGAGCGAGTCGGTAGCTGCCTCTTGCAGGCTCTTAATATCGATCCGCCAGCTGGTCAACTTGGCCGCCAAGCGGGCATTGACGCCTGCACGGCCGATGGCCAGACTTAATTGATCTTCTGGAACAACGACCATGGCCGTCTTGCCACGATCGGGATGCTCGTCAAGATACACGCCGGATACGCGTGCCGGGCTGAGAGCCTTGGCGATGAACGTTGCCGGATCAGGATTCCACTCGATGACATCAATTTTCTCATCGTTCAAATCGCGCACAATGGACTGAATTCGAACCCCGCGCAGGCCAACGCAAGCCCCGACCGGATCGACCCCGTCCCGCAGGGCTGCAACCGCGACCTTGGCGCGCTTGCCAGCCTCACGTGCAATCGCTTTGATTTCCACCAGGCCCTGGTTAATTTCGGGCACTTCCATCTCAAGTAAGCGGCGCAGCATATGTGGATGAGTGCGCGAAACAACGATGACCGGGCCGCGTGGGGATTTCCGGACTTCAAGGACGTAGGTTCGGATGCGGTCACGCACGCGGAAGTGCTCACCGGGAATTTGCTGGTTGCGGGGCAAAATCGCTTCCGCTCGGCCAAGACCGACCGTGACCGCGGAGGGCGTAATCGAATGCACCGTGCCGTGCACCATGTCGCCTTCGCGTTCAATGAACTCCTCGTACTGGGCATCCCGTTCGGCTTCGCGCAGGCGCTGCAGGATGACCTGCTTGGCGGTCTGGGCAGCTACTCGGCCGAAGTCTTCTGGAGTTGCCTCCACCATGACCATATCGCCCATCTGGGCTTCAGGGTCGAATAAGTGCGCCCGCGCCTCTTCGACTTCGGTCTGCAGGTTTTGAACCTCGTCCACGACCTCTTTCTCAACGAAAACCTCGACGTCGCCGGTCTCGGGATCGATCTTGACTTCGACATTCTGTGCGTTCGAAGCATTGACCGCTCGCCGGTACGCGGAGATCATGGCCGCTTCCAGCGCTTCCATTACGGTATCGCGCGGGAGGCCAAAACGTTCGCTGATTTCATTAAAGGCCAGGGCAAACTCACTCTTCATCTCAGTTCTTTCCTTCGTAGTTAGATACGGCCGTGCCTATACGCAGAAAAGTGGGGGATGCCCACTTTTCCAGACCAACGATATCACGGGACGATTGCAAGAAGATTCTAGCACAAGGGCGAATGGCGAGCAAGGGCAAACACAGAATATTTGACCGACAGTTTCACACCTCGAAACCGATTCGTATGTCGGTGCCTGGGCTGCTCAGCGTGTGAGCGACTTCCAGCGGTCGATGCTGCTCTGCTTTTTCTCCAGCCTCTGCAGAATAACCTTTGCTGATGGTTTCGCCCAGTCGGGTGTCGGTACGTCGTAATCAAAGCCTTCCAGGTGTGCCCGCTTGATCTTCTCGTCCAGCAGGTACTCGATCGAATTGATCAGCGGCTCATCTTCCGGGGTGACCAACGTCCAGGCGGCACCATCGGCGTCCACACGCGCGGTTCGCCCGATGCGGTGAACGTAATTCTCCGCCTCATCCGGGGCATCGTAATTGATAACGTGAGAGATGCCCTCGATGTCCAGCCCACGGGCAGCCACATTCGTGGCGACCAGGATACGTGAATGCCCGGAACGGAATCGCTCCAGGGCCTGATTGCGCTGTTTCTGCCGGAAATCACCATGGATCTCGGCAACGCTGTACCCGCAGTCACGCAAGCGGCGCGTTACGACATCCGCTTCAACCTTAGTTCGAGTGAAGACCAACGCACTATCGACCCCTTCACATTTCAGCAGCTCGATCAGGAGCGGAAGCTTCAGGTGCTTGGGAACCGGATACAGCCTCTGATCGATAGCTTCCGGGGGCCGAGCGGTGGCAATTTCAACCCGAACCGGGTTCTTCAGATAACGATAGGTAAGCGAGACGATCGGGCCTGGCATCGTGGCTGAGAAGAGCATGGTTTGACGCTTGGCCGGCATGTGGCTGACAATCTCGTCGATGTCCGGCAGGAAACCCATATCGAGCATTCGATCGGCTTCATCCAGGACGAGAATTTCGAGTTGTTTGAAATTGATATTGCCACGCCGCATATGGTCCATCAAGCGTCCAGGTGTTGCCACGACCAGGTCGAGCCCGCGCTTGAGCTGATCGATCTGGCGCTTGATCGGCGCTCCTCCGTACACTACCCCGGTGCGAAGTTTGGTATAACGCGCCAGGTTGCGCGCCTCTTCTGCGATTTGCATCGCCAGCTCGCGCGTAGGTGCCAGTACGACGGCACGTGGCCCGCCCTTTGACTCCGACGCTTGCAGGCGTTCGAGCGATGGCAGCAGAAAAGCCACGGTTTTACCAGTGCCGGTCTGCGCCGTTCCGAGGACATCTGCCCCACCCAGCGCGGCCGGGATGGCGACTTCCTGGACTGGCGTGGGCTCTTCAAATTCCATCGCCCGCACAGCCTGCAGCAGTGGCTCACTTAATTGTAGGTCTTCGAATTTCATGTATTCCTTCCAGTTGTTATAGCACGGCGCACTGCACCGATTTAAAGAAAACCGCTCCGATACTATGGGAGCGGTCTTGGATCCGATCCAGTAACTTATGTTAATTTTATCGCGAATGGGGAAGTGCGTCAATGCGTGGATGATAACGCCCACAGCTCCCCTGACCGTAGCCACAGATCGCGTCTAACTCAAGGAAACATTTGACGCGCTCACGCCAACCACTTATGATTGCGACGGTCCCAGCACAACCTTCGAGGTGATTTATGGAAGTCGGTCTGGTCAAACGCATCGACATCGATGCTGAGATGCAGCAGTCCTATCTGGACTACGCGATGAGCGTGATCATCGCCCGGGCTCTACCCGATGCGCGGGATGGACTCAAACCGGTTCACCGGCGAATCCTGTATGCAATGCACGCGATGGGATTACGAGCTGATTCGCCCTACCGCAAGTCCGCCCGCATCGTTGGTGAAGTCCTCGGCAAATACCATCCCCACGGAGACATGGCCGTTTACGATGCCATGGTGCGTATGGCTCAGCCTTTCTCAATGCGCTACCCAATCGTTGAAGGACAGGGGAATTTCGGGTCGATCGACGGGGATCCACCCGCCGCGATGCGTTATACGGAAGCGCGGCTCTCCCCGCTTTCGCTCGAAATCATGGCCGACCTGGAGAAGGAAACGGTACCCTTTGTCGACAACTTCGATGGCTCGCTGCGTGAACCGGGCGTGCTTCCTGCGGCCGTGCCCAATATGCTCGTCAACGGGGCGACCGGCATTGCGGTTGGCATGTCGACTTCCATTCCTCCGCATAACATGGTCGAGGTATGCGATGCGCTGATCCATATGCTTGAAAAGTGGGATCGGCTGGACGATATCACCATCGATGACCTGATGAATTTTATCCACGGGCCGGATTTCCCGACGGGTGGCATTATCCTGCGAAAACCCGGTGAGGGAGATAACCTGGCCTCGGCATACGGCAGTGGCCGTGGCAAGCTCACACTTCAAGCACGTGCCCATATCGAGGAGATGGGCCGGGGACGCTCACGAATTATCGTCACCGAACTTCCCTACCAGACGAATAAGGCAAGTCTGATCGAACGCATCGCCGATCTTGCTCGGGGCGGTAAATTCGACGGCCTTTCCGATCTGCGCGATGAGTCGGATCGCGATGGGATGCGCATCGTGCTTGAACTTTCCAAGTCCGCCGACCCGCAAAAGATCCTGGCAGAACTCTACCGGCGTACGCCGATGCAAACCACCTTCAGCGTGATCATGCTGGCACTTGTTGATGGCGAGCCGCGTCTGCTCAGCTTGAAGCAGGCTTTGCGGGTCTTCCTCGAGCACCGCGTGCAGGTGGTCCACAGGCGAACGGAATTCGATCTGAAGCGCGCCCAGGAACGCGAGCACATCCTGGCCGGCTTGCGGACCGCGCTCGATAACCTTGATGAAGTGGTTAACCTGATCCGCAAGGCCCGGGATGCGGAACAGGCACATCAACGGTTGATAACACGCTTCAACCTGAGCGAGATTCAAGCGCAAGCGATTCTTGATATGCCGCTGCGACGCCTGGCAAGCCTCGAGCGCAAGAAGATCGACAACGAGTACAAACAACTTCAGGTCCGGATCAAAGAGCTTCAGAGCCTGCTGCGGTCGGGCAAGAAACTGCGGGGATTGATCTCTACGGAATTGGAGGATTTGAAGGAGCGGTATGGTGATCGACGGCGGACGTTAATCGCCCAGACCTCTGGTTCGAAAAAGGGGCCGGTTCTCACCGCCTCCGACCTGGCGCCGGATAAGGAAACCTGGGTTGTGGTGAGCGCCGAGGGCATGATCTTCCGCACGCCTTCAGCACGCCTGCCGGCCATGTCCGGGCGGAGCGCGCCGCGTCTGATAGTTGGAGCGAACACGCGTGATCTGCTTTACTTATTTGAAAAGGATGGCTCCGCCGCGGTCGTACCGGTGCATACCGTTCCCGAGAGCGACGATGCCCGAGGCGGAAAGCAGTTTTATGGAGTCACGCCTTTGGGGACGAACAGCGAACTGGTTGCCGGCGTGGCCGTTTCACCCGCGCTGGTTGGCGGCGACGAAGGAATAGCTACGCTCTTCTTCGCGACGACGAACGGCATGGTGAAGAGGACCGATCTGGCTGCACTACCCGGTCCCTCGGCACACCCGTTTGAGGCGATTAAAGTCGCAGAGGACGATGGGTTGGGTTGGGTGCAGCTTACCCACGGTCAGGATGAGGTGATCCTGATCAGCCGGGTCGGGATGGCGATCCGCTTCAG
>Ga0315534_1003324_pt1 | contig 10389 bp, 8 predicted proteins | sample SalMarSW160240MG_FD_203094 | JGI IMG/M metagenome (GOLD analysis project Ga0315534, IMG submission 203094) | Salt marsh sediment microbial communities from the Plum Island Ecosystem LTER, Massachusetts, United States - Salt Marsh Sediment SW1602-40 ...
CATCATTCAGGATCTTGCGCCCAGAAGGGATTTGGTCATGGTCCTGGTGTACCCGGGCTTCCCGATATCCACGGCCCGGGCATACAGTTGGTTTGACGAGGACGGGGAGAGCGATCCACGCACCTCCAGCTCCGATGATCTCAAGGCGCAATTCGAAGAGAAATCCCCGGATTCCTGGACTTTTTTTAACTCCTTTCAAGCCACGATTGCGCGCCGCTATCCCCTCATCGGGCAGATCATCGGGGAACTGGAAGAATCAGGGGCCCACCTGGCTACCTTATCCGGCAGCGGATCCTCCGTGATCGGTGTATTCACGGATCTCAAGGTGGCTAGATCCGGGTACCGACGCCTGTGCCGCGCCTACCCCGGCGTGTGGTTGCTCGCACCCTTGCAAAGTGGAGGTATCGCAGATTAATATGTAGGTGCCCACGGGGTAAAGGAGGTCTGGAGGTGCACCATGGAGATTACGGACATTCGGATCAAGAAGGTTAGCACCGGGGGTAAGCTCAAGGCGTATGTGACGGTTACCTTTGATGACTGCTTTGTGGTACATAACCTGAAAATCATTTCTGGAAAAGCGGGAACCTTTATTGCGATGCCGAGTCGCAAAACCAAAACGGGGGAGTACAAGGATATCGCCCACCCCATCAATTCGGAGTTTCGCCACCGGATCCAAGGTGAAATCATCAGCGAGTACGAAAAGGTCGAAGACGAGCTGGAGTCGATGGCGGGGGAGCCTTTAGACTCTGATGAAGAGGAATCCGAACAAGAGCAGGGTTGAGGCGGTTTTATTCGCTGTCGACAGACGGCAGGTGGAACCTAGTTTCTCATAAGATTTAGCAACAATTGGGACGTAGGCAAGCGGTAAGCCACCGGTTTTTGGTACCGGCATACGCAGGTTCGAATCCTGCCGTCCCAGAAACGAATATTGCCTGAAAGGAGAGTGAGATATATGGAGCAGAAAACACTGACGGCCCAGTCGCGCAAAATTTACGGAAGCGCCGATTCCCGCCGCCAGCGGCGAAACGGAAAGATCCCCGCCGTGATCTACGGACACGCGGAACCCAAAGGATTAGTCATAGATGCCCATGAGTTCAACACGAAATTCATGACAATCTCCGAGAGTACGATTATCAACCTCCAGGTGGACGGAGACAGCCACGACGTGTTGATTCGGGCTTATCAGGAGGACACGATCTCTGGAGCCATCACTCACGTGGATTTCTATGAAATCGAGCGCGGGAAAGCTCTGCGGACGAACGTGGGCCTTCACCTGAACGGCGCAGCCGTCGGGATTCGGGAGGGAGGCATCCTGGAGAGTTTCGTGCATGAGCTGGAGGTCGAGTGCCTGCCCAAAGATTTGCCCGAGGCAATCGAGATCGACATTGCCAACCTCGAGATCGGGCACTCGATCCACGTCCGCAACCTGAACGCTCCTTCGGGCGTGCAGATTCTCAACTCCCCGGATCAAGTCATCTGTACGATCGTCCACAAGCGTGCCGAGGTCGAGGAGTTGCCCGAAGAGCTCGCGGAGGAGGAAGCTGCTCGGGAAGCGGAGGAAGCCGAAGAGGAAGCTGCAGAGGAGCAGGCCGAGGAGTAAGCCCTGGATCTCACCATTATCGGATTGGGGAATCCGGGAGACAGGTACAGCGCCACCCGCCACAACGTGGGCTTCAGAACCGTGGATCTGCTGGCCTCGCGATACAGGCGGGCTTTCAAGAAACCGTTTCTCAAAAGTTATCTCATCACCCAGGTCGATCTGGAAGCCGGGCGTCTGTTTCTGGTAAAACCCCTGACCTACATGAACAACTCCGGATCCATTTTCCCGGAGATCCTGTCTCGCACCGGTGCCGACCTGCAGTCGATCATTGTCGTGTGCGATACCATGGATCTGCCTGTCGGGCAGTGCCGCCTTAAGCGAAAGGGCTCGGCAGCCGGGCAGAAGGGGCTGGCCTCCATAATCCGTCGGCTGGGTCGGGAGGACTTCCCCCGGCTTTACATCGGGATCGGGCGTCCGAATCGCCGCAGCCACGTCGTGCAGTACGTATTGTCCGAACCCAAGGGAAAAGAAGCCGATGCCCTGGAGGAGGCGGTTCATAGCGCCGCAGACGGCGTGATCCGGCTCCTGGATGAGGAGCTGGAGAAGGTGATGAATGTCTTCAACCGAAGATCAGTGGACGGTTGAGCAGCGGGTCTACCAGTACCTCCGCAAAAACGGGATCGCCCCCGGATCGGCGGTTCTGGTCGCCCTGTCGGGCGGTTCGGATTCCCTGTGTCTTCTCAGCGTTCTTCACGACCTTCAAGATAGCTATCCACTGATTTTGAACGCCGCCTATCTGGACCACGGGATTCGCGCCATCCCCGAAAGGGAGGAGGAGCTGGAGTTTGTCCGCAGGACCTGCACCGCCATAGGCATTGAACTGACCTGGGACAGACTGCCTCAGGGATTTCTGGCAAAGCGGTCTTCAGACAAGCGGGCCAGCCTGGAGGAAACGGCTCGCCGGGTCCGCTACGCATTTTTACGCAGGGTGGCGGCACGCAGGGCCTGTGACTATATCGCCGTCGGCCATACGGCGGACGATCAGATCGAGACCGTGGTGATGCGTTTCTTTCAGGGCGCCGGCCTGGGCGGGCTGCCGGGCATTCCACCCATTCGCGGGGATCTGATCCGGCCCCTGATCGATTGTACCCGGGCCCAGATCCTGGACTACCTCCGCGGCCGCGGCCAGGGGTATCTAACGGACTCCACCAACCGGGACCAACGGTATCTGCGTAATGCGGTGCGCTGGCAGCTGCTGCCAGTGGTCGAGCGGATCTTCCCGGGGTTCCGGGGCAGCGTGCATTCCCTTTCCTATAAACTGGCGCAACTAAGGGACTACGTTGCCTCCGAGAGCCGGCGGCGTCTTGTCTGGAAGCGAGTGCGAGAGGGGTACTGCATCTCGGGAAAAAAGTTCCTGGCCGTTCCCGGTCTGCTGCGACTGCTTTCGGTCACCAGACTGCTCAACACCCTGGCCCCGGACAGCACGCGGGTACCCTACAGGTTCCTCTCCCGTGTCGAAGAGGAGGACATCCTGCGTTCGCGGCGGGTCGTGCTCCGCGGATACGGAATCCGCCTCTACTGGCGCGGGGAGAAGCTGATCTTGGCTGCGGATGTTGTCGGACATACCGAAAAAGGTTATTTTATAGAAGAAATGGATGCCGGCAGGGTGTTCGTGCCCGAAGCCGGTTTGCTTTTCGAGTTCGGCTCCCTGGTCCGGAACACCGACCGTGTCCTATTTCGTTCCTCCAGGATCGGGGATAGAATCAGACTCCAATGCGGGAGCAAAACGGTCAGGAATTTGTTCGCCCAGTGGCGGGTAGCCAGATCGGAGAGCTGGAAAATCCCAATCGTGGAAACCATGGCCGGAATCGTTGCGGTTCTGGGCAGTCCGTTCGGGTACCGGGATAGTTTTCAATCCGGCTTGCCCGATGAGCAGGGAAAAGCGTTGAAGAGTATGGTTCACAGATACGATGTGGAGGTAGAGTGAACGGCGACAAGAAAGACAACAAGCGGGGTCCGGAAGGAGGTCCGCCCCGATTGCAATTCAACAACAGAATTGCCCTGATTTCCCTGCTCGTACTCGTAGTGATATTTATCCTGTTCTTCGTATACAGCGACCGCGGCACGAGCCAGGAGATTCCCTACTCGGTGTTCCTCAACTACGTGGATCAAGGTTTGGTGGAATCCGTCAAGATCGTGGACAACACCGAAGTTCAAGGTACCCTCCAGAATCAATCGGGGCAGATGAACACCTTCCGGACCACGATTCCCTATCCCGACGCCACCCTGATGGACAGGCTGTTGGAAAAGAACATCCGGGTGACCGGCGGGCCCAAAAGCGTGTCCCCGTTCAGGATTTTGATAGACTTCCTGCCCTGGATCCTCATGATCGTGTTCATCTGGTTCATGTTCCGGCAGGTTCAGGGCAGCGGCAACCGGGCCTTCAACTTCGGCAAGAGCCGGGCCAAACAGTACCTGGACACCGGGAAAAAGATCACCTTCAACGACGTGGCCGGGCAGGAGGAGGCCAAGTACGAGCTCCAGGAAGTCGTGGAGTTCTTGAAAAGTCCTCAGAAGTTCTCCAAGCTCGGTGCTAAAATACCCAAAGGGGTGCTGCTGGTCGGCATGCCCGGAACCGGCAAGACCCTGATGGCCAAGGCCATTGCCGGAGAGGCGGATGTATCCTTCTTCCACATGTCCGGCTCCGATTTTGTGGAGATGTTCGTAGGCGTGGGAGCCAGCCGTGTTCGGGATCTGTTCGAGCAGGGCCGCAAGAGTGCGCCCTGCATCCTGTTCATAGACGAACTGGATGCTGTGGGGCGGGTCCGGGGTGCGGGCTACGGAGGCGGACATGACGAGCGCGAGCAGACCCTGAACCAGATGCTGGTGGAGATGGACGGTTTTGACACCAAGGACGGGGTGATCATCGTGGCGGCTACCAACCGCCCGGACGTGCTGGATCCGGCGCTGCTCAGACCCGGGCGTTTCGACAGGCAGGTGGTGATCGATATGCCCGACACCAGGGAGCGGGAGAAGATCCTGATGATCCACTGCCGCCACATCCCCCTGGACAACGACGTAGATCTCAACCGGGTGGCTCGGGCTACTCCGGGATCTTCGGGTGCAGATCTGGCCAATCTGGTCAATGAGGCGGCTCTATACGGAGCCCGGCGCAACAAGCAAAAGGTGAACATGGAGGATTTCGAGGACGCCCGGGACAAGACCATGATGGGGGTAGCCCGGAAATCCAAGGTCATTCCCCAGAAGGTGCGGCGGATGACCGCCTATCACGAGGCCGGCCACGCCCTGCTGCACTATTATCTGAAAAACGCCGATCCTCTGCACAAGGTTACAATCGTACCCCACGGACAGGCCTTGGGCATCGCCTTCTCCCTGCCGGAATCCGACACCTACTCCCGCAGCGAGGGCTGGCTGCACGATCGGATCACCATCAACATGGGCGGCTACGCTGCCGAAGAGATCATCTTCCAGGAAAATACCACGGGGGCGCAGAACGACATCGATCAGGCCACCGAGATCGCCCGCCGCATGGTTTGCGAGTGGGGCATGTCGAAGTCCCTTGGCCCCGTCGCCTTCGGACAGAAGGAGGAACCGATTTTCCTGGGAAAGGAAATCGCCCGTCATCGAGACTACTCGGAAGAAACGGCCAAACAGATCGACAAGGAGATCCGATACATCGTGGAGTCCGGCTTGAAAAAGGCCAAGGATCTGCTGACCGAGCACAAGGACAATCTGGAGCTGCTGGCTACGACCCTGGTGGAGAAGGAAACTCTCGATGACGCTCAAATACGGGAGCTGCTGGGGTTGCCGGCCAGAGAGAAGATGGAAAAATAATAAACGTTCGTGAATTGAAGCGTAAGCGAGTATAGACTCTTTGGTGGGGCACGGTTAACGGAATTATGGAACGCAGCCGGAGGACACAACGGGGCGGTAGCCTGCCCTCTATTTTTTTCTTGCTATTCCTCCTCTTCGGATCGGAAATCTTCGCCCAGGAACCATTCAACCAGTCGGCCGAGTTCAGGATCGCCCGCGGCTACTTTCAGCAGGCTCAGGTACTGTACCGGCAGGGAAGATACGAGTCTGCGGCCGCACTGCTCGAGACGTCTCTGGAGTTTTTTCCTGATTATTCGGAGAGCGCCTATCTGTGCGCCCGGGTGTATCTCCGGGAGCAGGAAACGACCTGGAAGGCGATCGAGTATCTGGAGACGGCTGTGCAGTCCGACACCTGGACGGAAACAGAACCGTTGACAGGTGCGGCGGAGCTGATCCGTGTTTACGTGCGCACCGGCCGCTTTGGGGAGGCTCGGCGGTTGTTTTCGGCATTCCAGGAGACGGGTCTGGGCGGCAGAGGCAATCCCGACCTGAGTGCTCTGTGGGCAAGAACGCTCATGGGCCGGGGGGAGTTGGCGGAAGCTCAAACCTTCCTGTCGGAGGCGGTTCGCCGCTTCCCCCGCTCACCGCAAGTTTACACCCTGTTCGCAGAGGTGCTGGTCCGGCGGGGGAATCGCAGGGCTGCCGGAGAGGTCCTGCAGCGGGGGATCAAAGAGATCCCTGAAGAGCCGGAGCTCGTGTATCAGCTGGCCCTTCTGGAGAGGGATTCCGTGCGGCGTCGACAGCTGGTCGAAGCTTATCTGGAAGCCGGCGGGAGCGATCCCGCAGCGGCCCTGCTGGCGCTATCCGGCGGGGGCGGGGCTCAGCAACGCTTCATCGATCTGTTCTTCCGTCTGGGCGGAAATACCAGGATCGACTACCTCGACGCACTCCTGGACCTGGTTGACCCGGGGGAGTTCTCTGATCGAACAGGGGAGTATACGGGAACCAGGATCAGGGACCAGAACCGCGACGGCTACTACGAGCAGCGCTACGAGTACCGGGAGGGGATCCTGACCCGGTGGGTCTCCGATCAGGACCAGGATGGGATTGCCGAGGCGATTGTCGATTTCGAGGAGGGGGTTCCCCGCAATGTGACGCTGCGCGACGGGGAAGGCTCTTCGGAGCTGGAGTACCGGTTCAACGAATACCCCTTTTTGGAATCCGCAGTCTTCACTTCCGGGGGGACCTCACGCAGGGAATACAGGATGGTGCCGTATACGGTCCGCCGGCCGGTCTTCGTTTCAATCTCGGGGCGGCACTACCTTCTGGAGATCCTCCCGGGCCTGTACGCCGACGAGGATTCGATACGGCGAAACGCCTATCAGATGACGGAGTTTTCCGGATACGAGGCATTTCCAGAGCGCAGGGTTCACCTCCTGGAGGGCCGCACGGTCCGGGTCGACGAGATGCCCGATTCTGCGGGCACCTTCACCCGCACGGTTTACTACGAAGCTTCGATGCCCGTGGAAGGGTTCAGGGATCTGGATGGGGATGGGAATCCCGAGATCAGGGAGCAGTTCCGCAACGGCCGCCTGTGGAAGATAACGTTGGATCAGGACGGTGATGGGGTGAAAGAGTTCGAACAGGTATTCGAAAGCGATTCAGATCGGATGTACTGGGACTACAACGACGACGGTCTGTACGACAGCCTGGAGCTCACCGGCTCCGACGGAACCCTGGTTCGGGGCTTCTCCTCCCGGCTGAACGGAGCCTACGATCTGACCGAATCCGGGGGGGAGCTGAGATGAAGCGGATTTTGGTACTTTTCACGGCTTTGGCTGCGGCGGCCTGTTCGACCATGCCGATCAGCGTTTCTACGAAGAAGGTACAAGAGCTGGATTCCGTACGTCTCGATTCGATCCGCTCGAAGATCGACGACAAACGGCTCGCCGACGCGTATCAGGATATCTCCTTTCTCATGCGGAATCCGGACGACAATATCCCGAACTCGGAACTGGAGGAGCTGTCCGAACTGGTCAGTGAGCGGATGGCAGCGCTGTTCACGGAGCAAGTCGATCGGGGAGAGTACACCGAAGCCTTCAGGAGCTACCTCTCCCTGGAGGGTATAGGCAAAGAGGACCTGGTTGGGGATTGGTCCAGACTTTCGCTTCTGCAAAGCATGGCGCAGTCCAGTTATGAGGAGGGAGACAAGCCCCTGGCCTTCTTCTACGCTCAGCGCGCCCTTGCCGAGGGGGCGAAGGGCGAACAGCTGCTCGCGCTGCTGCTTACCCTGTCACGGGAGCTGGAAAATGCGACTGTCTATAAAACGGTTCTCGGGGAGTTCGAACAGCAGGGGCTCGAGTTGCCTGAGCCGGGGGCGGAACCCGGGGGTCAGCCTGACGAGGTGCGGCTGCCCTCCGTGGATCGGATGGTAAGCGGAACCGTGACCATCTGGGTGAATCGGGGAATCAAGATAGAGGGGGGCATGGGTTACCCCGACCGGGTCATCGGCAGCGGTTTTTTCATAGATGGACGGGGCTACCTGCTTACGAACTACCACGTGATTGCCAGCGAGGTGGATCCGGAATACGAAGGATACTCCCGACTCTACATCCGTCTGTCCGACAGGGTGGATGAGAGGATCCCTGCCCAGGTGGTCGGGTACGACAGGATCTTCGATCTGGCCCTGGTCAAGGCGGAGGTCGATCCCCAGTTTATCTTCTCCTACGGAGGCAGCACCGATCTGAAGGTCGGCGGAAGGATCATCGCCATCGGATCCCCGGCCGGATTGGAGAACACGGTCACCTCGGGCATCGTTTCGGCGACCGGGCGAAGATTCCTGCAGATGGGGGATGCAATCCAGGTTGACGTGCCCATCAACTACGGTAACAGCGGCGGACCGCTTCTCGATGAAAGCGGGAAACTCGTCGGGATCGTGTTCGCCGGGATCGAGCAGTTCGAGGGGGTGAACTTCGCCATTCCCTTCGACTGGGTGGAGAAGATGCTCCCCCGGTTGTACGCCGGAGGGGAGGCGGGACATCCGTGGTTGGGGATGGCGGTCCAGGAAGTGGACAAGGGCCTGGAGGTCATCTATACGGTCCCCGACTCACCGGCTGACAGAGCGGGGCTGCGGGAGGGGGATATCATCGAGTCCCTGAACGGAGAGAGCTATACCAAGATCGGGGAGATCCAGTCGGCCCTTCTGGATCTGGACTACCCGGTTCTGGTCTCGCTTCGCTGGCGGCGGGAGGGTGAGTCCCTGGAGGGGGCTCTCAGTCTGGCCGAGCGACCGTACAGTCCCATCGAAGTGAGCCTGGAAAAGGATCTGCGGGAAAATGTACTCCTGCCCCTGTTCGGAATGAAGATCGAACGCACCAGCCGATTCCTCTGGAGGGCCAACTATTCGGTGCGCCGGGTCCTACCGGGCTCGGTGGCCGATGAGACGGGTTTGTCCAAGGATGACCCCCTGAGCATCCAGGGGTGGGAGTTGGATACCGAGAACCGCTACGCCCTGCTGCGGATCTACGTGAAGAAAAAGAAATCCGGCTTCCTGGAGAGCATCGTGCAGCTGGCGGCTTATCTGGAGACGGATATCTTTATTTAATGCTTTCCACGGCTACAACAGCCGGGCGAACTCCCGCACCTGCTCGTCATACTCCTCGCTGGTGAACTCGACTTCGGTCGGGGAGCCGGTGTTCACTTTGGCGATCAGATGCCCGACCGATTCGTCGGGGACACTGTGCATGTGCAGGAGGTAGTGGACGGTTTCCAGCCCGTAGGTGTCTCTGACATGGTCCAGGATTTCCCGAAGGACCTGCCGGGATTCATGTTCTCCCTTGCCGGACAGTTTGCCGCTTGAAATCCGTATCTCGGTGAAGCCCTCAGTGGCGTGCATGTGGCCCACCATCTCGACCACCCGCAGGCCGACGTTTTTCGTGAAATGCTCGTAGGTTTTGTCGAACGCCTCCCGGGGCTTCAACTTCGTCTTTACAGATAGATTTAGCATCTGCATCCTCCGCTTCCCTGATTATAGATTAGTTAAATAGTAATAATAAACATGCCATGGAGGCTACTTTCCGGGGCACCGCGCGGGATACCGCTCGGGTAACAAACCCACTTGGCCGTCATTGACTGTCCGCCAACGCCGCCCGGGTCCGCGCAAGGTAAAGGGAGAGCAGCCTGGCCTGCCCTTCGATCAGGGAGAGGTTCGGGGGGCTCAGGGTTCGCTCTGGATCCACCTCGGGAAGGGAAAGATGCAGATACTCCACGGGAGCGAGGGCTTGGGACAGTACCCGGTCGGATTCGCCGATCGATCGAATAACCGAGGCTAGAAATCCCTGCTCCTTCTGGCAGAAGCGCCGCACCGAATCAGACGTGGGTCTTGGGCGATTGCCTGACCTTAAAACCCTCCCGGCCTCAGCCGCTTCGGCCCCGGCCGCCCCGCTGCACAGGTCGATCAACTTTGCAAGCGTGTCGATCCGCTCCGCGCCCACGGGCAGACCTTCCGCCGACAGATCGTAGCTTCGCGAACTGTCCGCATTAACCGTACGGAGCTGGCGGGCGTAGGTATGAAGGACCAGGTCGCTCAGCAGTCGCCGTCCCCCCTTACCCCGCAGCCACAGCCGCGGGCGGGCCAGAAGGGTCTCGAAGACCTTCATCCCGCAGGGCCGCAAGCGGGTGCAGCTGTGGAGCACGGCCAGGTGAAACGGTGAACTGCGGGCGTGGGTTTGATTTTGGGGGTAGCTGAAATCCAGACCCGTGAACAGCACCGGGCCGGTGGTGAGAGACAGTGCCGCTTCAACGGCGGATACACCTACGGAGCCCCGGGGGGGCAGGGAAGAGGGAAGCAGAGCGGCGGATTCAAGCCTGTCAAAGAGGGACAGCGGATGAAAGCGGGTCGAGAAAAAGAACAGCCCGGGGAACAGCCGCAGGCTTTGGGGATTCGAAGTCAGATCACAGAGCAGGGTGATACGGCTGTCCCGGCAGGGGATAAAATCCTGTAACGTGTACAGCTG
>Ga0315534_1003325_pt1 | contig 10388 bp, 9 predicted proteins | sample SalMarSW160240MG_FD_203094 | JGI IMG/M metagenome (GOLD analysis project Ga0315534, IMG submission 203094) | Salt marsh sediment microbial communities from the Plum Island Ecosystem LTER, Massachusetts, United States - Salt Marsh Sediment SW1602-40 ...
ATCATTATTGAGGAATCCAAAGAAATAACGACCCTTATGAGGATGACCAATAATATTGAAAGGATTGGTGACGAAATAGAAGACATTGCCGAGGCACTTGAGCAAATGATTGAAGGCAAGCTTTATTTCTCCCATATGGCAATTCAAGATTTTATGACCATATCGTCAGAATCTAAGAAATTTTTTACGCTTGTTTTTGAAGGAATTCAAAAGGAAAATAAGCAGATTATGCAAGAGGCAGTAAAACTGGTAAACAGTGTCAATAAGATGACCGAAGAAATGAGATTGAGCCATCATGATCGATTAATCGAGGGAGTATGTGAGATAGACAGGGGTATGATTTTTATTGATATCCTTAATGCCTTTGAGAAGATGGGTGGTTGTTGTTATAATGTGGCACAGGCAATAGCAGGTGTTAGATAATAACAGAGATACGATCTGGGAGATAAAGGATGATCCATCCTCTGCAAAGTCTTTCGCAAAAAAATTAGGGATATCTGAACTGCTTGCCACTCTCCTGATACATAGAAATATAACATCAAAAGATTCAGCACAATTCTTTCTTTTTCCAAAACTCGGAGCCCTAAGAGATCCATTCCTTTTAAAGGATATGGACAGTGCAACTAAGCTGATAAAAAGCTTTATTAAAGAGAAGAAAAAGATAACAATTTATGGTGACTACGATGCAGATGGAATAACTGCTACCGCTCTTCTGTATGATTTTTTCTCTCACCTAAACATACCAGCTTCCTTTTACATTCCACACCGGCTTGAAGAAGGCTACAGCCTTAATGAAAATGCAGTAAGAGAGATAGCACAAGATGGTACGGATCTCATTATTACTGTTGATTGCGGTATCAGTTCTTTTCCAGAGATTACCTTGGCTCACAAACTTGGGATGAAGGTCATTGTAACAGACCACCATCAACTTCCTTCAGGTTTTAACCCACTCTGCCCCACGATTAATCCATTGAGGCCTGATTCCTCTTTTCCTTTTAAGGATCTTTCTGGTGTGGGGTTGGCCTTCTATTTAGCCATAGCCATACGAGCAATTTTGAGAGAGAGTGGTTTCTTTAAAAGTAAAGCTGAACCTGATTTGAAATCATATCTTGATCTCGTTGCCATTGGTACAGTTGCTGATATAGTTCCTTTAGTTGAGGAAAATAGGATTTTTGTAAAAAGCGGGCTTACTGTGTTGAAAAAATCTCGAAAACCCGGAATCAATGCCCTATTACAGGTGTCAGGCATTAAGAATAATAAAGCAATTACTGCTGATGATATAGCATTTAAGCTGGCACCAAGACTTAATGCTTTGGGACGATTAGAGTCAGCTACACAAGCAGTCTACCTGCTCACAACTGATGATGAGGCTGAGGCATCTTCAATTGCCACTCAGATGGACACCCTTAACGCTCAGAGGCAGAAAATACAAAATGGAATTGTTTCAGAGTGTAGGCAAAAGATTGATGAAGTGGAGGACTTAGCACAACATCGAACAATTGTACTCTCTCATCCACAATGGCACCGTGGAGTGATAGGTATTGTGGCTTCAAAGATTGTCGATGAATATTATCGTCCTACCTTACTATTTACTGATGAAGGAGATGTGCTGAAAGGATCAGGGAGAAGTATAGAGGGATTTGATCTCTATAATGCTCTCTGTAGTCTGAATGATCTGTTAACGCAATTTGGCGGTCATGAATATGCAGCAGGGATTACCCTTGAATCGAAAAATTTTGAAGAGTTTTGTGATAGATTCGAGGAGCTTGCCAGCGAAAAATTGGGCATAAAGGACATGGCTCCAAAAATAGAAGTCGATGCCAAATTAGGATTGGAATCTATTGATCCGCAGGTATTACACGAAATTGAGATGTTGGTACCATTCGGTCACAAGAATTCCCGACCTATCTTTTGGACTGGCCCTGTAAAAGTTGTCTTTTCCACAGTGGTTGGGAACGATCACTTGAAACTCACCATAAAAGAAAAGGGAATCACTTTTGACTGCATTGCATTTGGCAAGGCTTCACTACATCCTCTGGAGGGAAAAGTAGTGGATATCCTCTTTCATGTGGAGATTAATACATGGCAGGGAACAGAGTCCATTCAATTGGTGATAGTTGATTTGAGGCTTAATTAGGTAAGCAGTTGAGTGGTATGCTGGTTAAATGGTTGAATAGTTTCCCACGTAACCAATCAACGGTTTAACTCAATATGCTAAGAGTCAGGAAATAGTTTGGCAGCCTCTTCAATATCTTCCGGAGAGAATATAAAAAGGGATTTTTCTTCACCCTGTATAGCAGAGCCATAAACATAATTGATGTTTATTCCTTCTTTGCCAAATTTTTCTGCCATTTTGGCAAGGGTACCAGGTTTATTATCAATAACCAAGGCTATAACCGGCATCACATCAAAGATGTAATCACCCTTGGCTAAGAGATCAACTGCCTTATCAGTCTGATCCACCAAGAGCCTGATAAGAGCAAACTCTGCTGAATCTTTCTTCATTGATCCATAGCTGGCAGCAGGGGCAATCCTTTTAAGGGATTTTCCTCTACCCCTAAACAGTTCCTGAACATATTGTGATGCATCCTGAATAGTGAGTGCATCGATATTAATTCCAGCTTGAAATAAGGTTGTGGTAAGTTTTCCTAATTCCCCCGGAACATTCTTCAAGAAAAGCGATATCTCTGTTCTTACCATATGGTAGCCCTCATTTATCTCTCTCCCATGTACCCTTTAAAATATTTAAAAAATTCTGAATCTGTTGAAAGCACAAGGGTGCTGTCTTTATCCATGGTCTTTTTGTAGATATCAAGTGTATTAGTAAAGGAATAGAAATCAGGATCTCGTCCATATGCCTGAGCATAAATTTTTGTTGACTCGGCATCTGCCTTACCCTTTATTTCCTGGGCCGTTCTATATGCCCCTGATGTGATCCTTTTCATCTCCTTTTCTTTGTCACCTTCTATCTTCCTGGCCTCTCCTTTCCCTTCTGACCGAAACTTCTCAGCTATCTGTTTTCGTTCTGCAATCATCCTGGCATAGACTGATCTTTGCACCTCTTCAACATAATTTAATCTCTTTATCTTGACATCTACCAGCTCTATACCGAATTTGGCCAGCTTTGGTTGTGCCTGTTCCATGATGCCTTTGGTAATTTGAGCCCTCCCTGTTTTGACCTCACCTAAGGGACTTAGTTCCTTTACCTCATCCACTCCCGCCTCACGGATATCCAGTTCTCTGTTGGTCATCCTCACGGTTTCAATTAACGGGTAAGAGGTGATAAAGTTTCTTACTGCTGGATCTATAATGTCATCAAGCCTGCCGAGACCAGCGACCACATTGTTGACTGTTTCAAAAAATTTGAGGGGATCAACAATCTTCCACCTTGCAAAGGTGTCTACCCAAATGAATGTCTTATCCAGAGTTGGGATCTGCCCGGGATCCCCATCCCATTCAAGGAGGTTTTTTGGAAAATAGTTTGTAGTATCAATAATAGGAAGCTTAAAGTACAAGCCAGGACTTATTTTTGGTTTCCCGATAGCCTCGCCAAACCGGGTAACAACCACCTGTTCGGTCTCATCAACAACATAGAATGCCCCAAAAAAAACAAAAATAATAATAATGATCAAGGCATAGATTAATCCCTTTAATTTCATTTCTCAACCCCCTTCGCCATCCCTAAATTGAGTAAAGGAAGGACATTTTTTTGCTCTGCATCAATGATATATTTGTTTCCCAGTTTTGGAAAAAGATCCTTCAAGGTCTCAAGATATATACGTCTTCGGGTTACATCCTTTGCCTTTGAATACTCGGCATACAGAGCAAGAAACCTGGCTGCATCACCTTTGGCCCTGTTGATCCTGTCAAGGGCATACCCTTCAGCAGCCTTGATAGTCTTTTCTGCATTTCCCTTGGCCGCTGGAATGGCCTTATTATATTCCTCCCTGGCCTGATACACCATTCTCTCCTTTTCTTGAGTTGCCTGATTTACCTCATTAAAGGATGGCTGGACTGGCTCAGGGACATTTGTCTTTTTCATTTCGATGGTGACTACATTTATACCGGTCTCTGCTTCATCTAATTCCTTTTGTAAGAGCACTTTTGCCTGGTCAGCAATTTCCTGCCTCTTGCTAATAACCTCATTAATGCTTCTGTCTCCCACTACCATTCTCATCGTAGACTCAGTTAAATCCCTCAAGGTAGAACTTATATTCCTGACCTTGAAGAGATATTTATAGGGATCCTTGATCCTGTACTGGACTATCCAGGGAACCACGGCTACATTGAGATCACCGGTAAGCATGAGGGCCTCATTGAGATAGGTGCTCGATCTGGCATACTGAGTCCTGACACCGGCCTGTATGGTCCTCAGCCCGAATTCTTCCTTGTAGACAAGCCTTACCTTTACCTTTGTTAGTTTTTCTATTCCCCGCGGGAGCTTGAAATGTAGTCCCGGAGATGTTGTTCTGACATATTTGCCAAACCTCTGTATTACACCCACCTCATTGACACCAACGGTATAAAAGGATGAGGATAAGATAATTATGATGATTACTATCGCAATGATAATCCAAAGGCCGGGTAATTTACCCTTTAGTCCCTTAAACTTGCTAATGACCTCATCCATTTGGGGAGGATTACCACCCTTTCCAGCCTTCTGTTTTTGTAATTTATCCCAGTCCCAAGGCATAATTTGTTCCCTCTTATATAGATTATGTAAAAATGGTAATAGAAAAAAAGAGTTGCGTCAAGAAATAAAATTAGTGATATTGTCATGGATATTTTTAAGGATACATATGGAGAAGAAAAAAAAATCGACCACCTCTTTAAAGAGAGGGCCTCGCAATGTATTGCGGGGGAAAAAAAATAATAATTTTCAACGCTTATCCACACATGGAAAACTACCAGGATATACCCCTATAAAAGAGGTAATCGATACTATTTTTGCAACATCTACTCTGCCTATTAATTTTGATGATATGAGGATCTGGAAACTCTGGGATGGTGTGGTTGGAAAAAAAATTGCGGAACATGCCAGACCTTTTTCGATTAAGAAAGGGATATTATTAGTCATGGTTACTGATAGTATATGGCTGCAGGAGTTAGAGTTCAAGACCGAAGGTATAAAAGAAAGACTTAATAGCAAACTTCAAAGAAAGGCAGTAAAAAAGATACGCTTTCGAGTAGGTATGCCCTGAGAATGGAAGGTAATGAAAAAAAGATTGTTTGTAATAACAAAGATTTTTAAAAGAAATCACTGAAAAAAGAGGGAATGATACCTTTTTTTACGTGACTGTTGGGAGGACGCTGCCTTTTCGTGACGTATCTATGGGGGAAGCCGCAGCTCACCCGCTTAATAAAGCGGGGGAGAATGCGAAGGGGGCACAAATCCCTCATTGATACGTTACTGAAAAGACCAGTCCGTGAGACTCGTAACGAAAGAAAAGGTATCATTCCCTATAAATAGGATTGATCTTTTAAAGTACATAAAGTTTTTAAAGGAGTTGTTAATTCTATTGTGCCACGGACAACAAACAACGGACAACCTACTATACTGAGTACCGCCCCTGCCCAAATAACGGAGGAAGGATCTTTAGACCAGATTTTCCATGAAGCCTTCCTTCTATCATTGCAAGCTTGGCATGAGAGGATGGATTGGGAAAGACGATTTGAAGCTTTTTAGGCTCTATATCCTGAATTCTCATTTTTGCAAAAATCTCTGCCAATCTATTTGCCGGATAAATCAAGGCCAATCTACCCCCTTCTTTGAGAAGCGCCTTACCTGCAGACAAAATATCATTGACCTTTGTTGATAGCTCATGTCTGGCGATAGCCTTGCTGGAATCAGGATTAATTCGCCCGCTTTTTTGTCTTCTATATGGAGGATTACACACTACTATATGCGCAAATGCAGGACCAATCGGGAGGTGTCTCAGATCTCCACGGATTACAGCAATTTTTTTCTCTAATTTATTAAGCGCAATATTCCGCTGAGCCTGAGAAGCGAGCTCCTCTTGAAGTTCAAGACCCACAATAAAGCCTACTTTCCGTTTGACAGCCAAAAAGAGGGAGATTATTCCACAGCCGGCACCGAGATCAATGACAATATCCTCATTCCTTACAGAGACAAATTCGGCTAAAAGCAGGGCATCGACTGAAAATCTATATCCCTGTCGAGACTGGATGATTTGTAATTTACCATTCAAAAAACTATCTATCGTCTCATTTGATTTCATACGCCATTTTGTAATTGTTTATTACCTGGGTGTATAGACGGTCTCATAGGGATCTATTTTGTTGAATACCAGTCCACTTACAATCTTGGGATGAAAATAGGTGGATTTCCGGGGCATTATAAGGGAATTTCCTGTTATTTCCAGAATCTGCTCTATTTTTGTGGGATTTACCAGAAATACCATCTGATAATCCCCTGAGTGGACGGAGGCGAGAGCCCCGTTGGTGTTACTTTCGTATTGAATTATCTTTTCATTATCCAGTTCATCCCTATTAATGCCAAGTATTCGTTGTAATATAAGGCGGGATAAGACCAGAACATCAAGTTTTTTGATTGAGGGATGTACATCATCACCTATCTCTTCCCTGGCCTTTGATTTCAAACATAGTACGTAGTAATTTTCAGTTCCTGAGTGATAAAAGCCGATAGCAGTAGTATTTTCGCTATATTTTTTCAATGTATCAAGAAAAACGGTTGTTACGGCTTTTTGGCTATGAGCTGCAAAAGGGAAGGCAGTAACTTCAAACCATTTTTTCGCAGAGGAAAGAAATTTTTCTATCTTGAAATTAGGGTAGGATTTAAACAGCCGATGAGTTGGTAAGATTGTCAAACCCTTGTCAGTTATATTCGTCAAATACATCATTACATACTCATACACCCTGTTAAGCTGATGATTGCCATGTCTTGCCCGCATGGAGTTTCTGAAATTACGAGCTGATTCATAGCGATGATGACCATCGGCAATTATAATTGATTTTGATGACATCTTTGTAACGATATCCTCTATAATTGAATCACTGTTGATCTCCCACATTTTATAGTAATCTCCATGGAAATCTCTGAAAGAGAGTGCAGGAGGAGAATTAGTAACAGTCGTATACATACTCCCAATTACATTTCCCTCATCCTCATAAAGACCAAACACAGGACTAAATTGTGCATTGCATGCCCTCATCAGCCTTAGCCTATCCTCTCTATAATATGAAAACGTTCTTTCATGAGGCAAAATGACGGATGAGTCACTTTCTTCTATACGTATCAGGGCTATAAATCCCCATCGAGTTTTTGTTTCTATGGTATCGGGCGATTCATATTCAATGGAGGTAAGATAAATGGAGGGAAATTGGTGTCGAACAAGAACCTCCTCTGATTCCCATCTATTCAATAGATCTGCTGCCCTGGTATATCTATTATCCCAATCAGAATCACCCATCTTTCTCTTTCCCAAAATAAGCCTGACTATATTATAGGGATCCTTGTTATAGTAAGTATCCTGTTCATTATCTGAAATAATATCATAAGGTGGACATACGATCCTTGCAATGTTTGTAATCTTATCAATATTATAGGTCACTCCTCTGAAAGGAGCTATAATAGCCATATGTACAATTCCCTGATGTCAGCCCTGATAGCGCTTTACTTTTAATTGTGTTATTCTGTAAATTATATTTATTATTATAGGATTAATGAGCAAAAAACAATGGGAGGAAACAAAAAAAATAATACTATTGTTATAGAAGGTGGCCTCCTTTTGTCAATGGTGGATGGGCAGGAGCCGTTGCATGATGCGAGGGTGGTTATCTCTGGTAATACAATTAAGGATGTCTCTGCCAGCTGTAATAGCTCTCTCCCAGAAACAAATGAAATTATCTATGCAACAGACGCCATTATATTACCTGGACTCATAAACACCCATTGTCATTCTCCTATGGCGCTCTTCAGAGGCATGGCAGATGATCTTCCTCTGAAAAGCTGGCTCTTTGAGCATATATTTCCAGCAGAGGCAAAACATATCAACCCGGATACGGTTTACTGGGCGTCTCTTCTTTCATGTGCGGAGATGATCGCATCAGGCACTACTACATGCATTGACAGCTATTTCTTTGCTAATGAGATAGTTGAGGCAATGGATAAGTCCGGAATGCGTGCCCTTGTGGCTCAGGGTGTTATTGATTTTCCTGCCCCAGGTGTTCCTGACCCCAAAAAAAATCTTTCTGTTGCATTGGCATTTTTGGAGAAATGGATGCATTTCTCTGATCGTATTATACCAGGCCTTTTCTGTCATAGCCCGCTCACGTGCTCGAAAAGAACCCTGCTGAAGGCTCAAGAAATATCGATCCAATTTGATATCCCCCTTCAGACACATCTAGCTGAAACCCATGAGGAGGTCAAAGAAATAAAGCAAAAGACTTCTATGAGACCAGCTATTTATTTAGATGAGCTTGGCCTTTTAAAGAGCAATTTAATTGCTGCACATGCAATTTATCTAAATGAGGAGGAGATCGATCTTTTAGCTAAAAGGGAGGTAAAAATTGCACATTGCCCTGAAAGCAATATGAAGCTTGGCTCAGGGGTAGCAGCAGTAGCACAGATGCTGGAAAAAGGCATTACGGTAGGCATTGGAACAGATGGCTGTGCCTCGAACAATGATCTTGATCTTTTTTTAGAGATGGATACTACAGCAAAACTGGCCAAGGTAGCCAACCTTGATCCAACTATTATTGATGCACATACTGTACTTGCAATGGCTACCATTAAAGGAGCCAAAGTCATTGGATTGGAAAACAATATAGGCACCATCGAAGAAGGAAAAAAGGCCGATATTATTATTATTGATACACTGAGCCCTCACATGACACCCATGTATAATCCATACTCCCAGCTCGTATATTCTGCTACTGGAGGAGATGTGAGGGATGTGATAATAAATGGGAATATCGTGTATAGAGATAGACGCTTCACAAACCTTGACAGTGCCCAGATTATGGATGAAGTTACAAGACTCTGCCAGCGGATAAATGCTTGAAGAGAGATGGTAGCATGCTCTTTTATATGTAGAGTTTCTCAGGAGGCTTACGAAATCTTTTTCATTCCACAATTCATTACAGTCCCTGAGCAGAAATGAGTTCTGCTACAAAACTTCCGACTATAACTTTACTCTTTATTTTCACCGGAATTTTTTTGGTATCAGCCGTGACCCATATTTCCAGTTTGGCTTTTTTGCTTTTTTCAAATACACCACCAATATGCTTTAAGTCAGGTTCCACCAAGAAGGTATCATATGTTCTATCTGCTACCGTGATTTTTTCTCTTTTTATTACAGTTGCAACCCCATCCACACATTTCTTTCCATCAGTGACAGGGAGTTGGAGCTTTTTACCTGCTATTAAATTATAAAGGCGAAAGGCATAAAAAACAGACAGGGGGTCATATGAACCAGGCTTTATCACAACTGGTTTTGCCTTATTTCCTTGGTTAGAATACTGAGTTGTTTGTTTTTCCCAATCGAACGTGACAGTGACATTTTTTTTTCTTTTACCTTTTTTCTGTTTTTTGTACAAAATTGTGTGGGTCATCCCTGTGTCTGTAAAGGCATCGATTCTGTCACGAACCTTATAGAAAAGATCCACAAATGGATACGTTTTTGCCATCATCACAAAATGATATGATGTAACACCCTGTATGCTCTCTATTGGAAGTATTTCAAGAACAGCCTCTCCAGCTGGTATAAGGCTCCATCTAACCTGAAATGTCAGTTTTTCTCCAGGCTGAAAAGGAAGTGCTCTCTCGAGGGCAGTAATACGTTTTGCAAAGCCGAGCGTGGTTATGAATACAATTGCAATGAATAGTATAAGCGATGTTATAGTCGCTCTTTCGCTATAAGTTTCAGCAGATAATACTTTCATATTGTATCTCTTTTTATATCCAATAATCAGCAAACCAATAACAAGAAGGAAATTGCTTGGAAAGCAGTATAAAGTATGATAATAGGCGAAACCTGGATTACCTATTTCTAAAAAATTCTCTCAAATAAAAATGAAATTTTAAAAAAAAACTCCATCTTGTGCTACGAGAGAGAAAGTATACACTGAATAATTATGATACACAATGACAATACGCATCACTTGAATTTTGAAGAGAAAAAAGTCACTCTTATTGGGACAGCCCATGTTTCAATTGAAAGTGCTGATTTGGTACAGAAGGTCATTGAGGATGAAAAGCCGGATATGGTGTGTGTGGAACTCTGTGAATCCAGATATCAATCGATCATGCAAAAAAGTAAATGGCAAAACACAAATCTTCTTAAAGTGATTAAGGAAAAGAAGGCCTTTCTCCTCTTGTCCAATCTGATGCTTGCCTATTTTCAGAA
>Ga0315534_1003328_pt1 | contig 10381 bp, 11 predicted proteins | sample SalMarSW160240MG_FD_203094 | JGI IMG/M metagenome (GOLD analysis project Ga0315534, IMG submission 203094) | Salt marsh sediment microbial communities from the Plum Island Ecosystem LTER, Massachusetts, United States - Salt Marsh Sediment SW1602-40 ...
CGTTATCAAGATTCAAATGTTCATGAGGATTTTTTACACCTACCTGTACTCCTTCTATACTAAGGAGAAAGGTAACATTATATCCTAAATTTTTTAGGCTTGTTGCATCAGATATAGCTATAGAAGCCCTCCATGGGTCATCATTTGTTAAATGGTACACAATTGGATTGGCATTTTTAGAGATGTTTTTTGAAATATCATTTTGTCTATCTTGGCCGTAAACACTTGAAGGGAAAGACAATCCTGTAACTAAAATACCGACTAATAAAATCAGTGAATAATTTTTCATAATAAAAAAAGGCATACTCTACTTTATTTTAGGTTTTCTGATATAAACAACAATCAAAGTTTGAAAATATTGTAAATGAAAGATAAGTAGAATTATAAAAATATGATGAACTTTAAACAACAAAAACAGCCGAAATTTCTTTTAATCAAAGTTGATATATTACAGTACCATACCCAATACAATAATTGTTATTTAGATTACATACCCAATGTTTGCATTCATTCATGATTTTACTCTGACTACATTGATTATGATTACTCTTGAATATCTTTGATCTAACGTCAAAATGTAACTATTTTCATAATTAGATTATCTTGAGAAAAAAGATGTTGTAACAATTGAGAAAATTAAAAAAGAATAATTGGAATATTATTATATTAACATCTATGGGTCAAAAATCACTAATATGTATTTATTCAAATAAAGACAGAAATGAATTTGCTATTGGATTAAAGGAAGATGAAAAGTTTAGAGCAATGACAAAAGATGGCGAATTTTATACAAGATTTGTTGATGCTTTTGAACAAGTGGTAGATGAGAATGAAACAGACTGGAAACAAGAATTAAAGAGGTGGATTGATGATGCAAAGAAAAATGAAACAATATTTGTTGAAGTTGACCTAAGTGTAATGTAATATAATAAGAGAATTATAGTAGAAATAAAATACATTAAATTTTATTGGCAATAATAAGGATGTTTATCTATAATATTTACCTAATTTCTAATCATTGTATTTAATAGCATCAATTCTTTGAATTTGCCATTTCTTGGCTTTATTCTTAACCGGAAACCACAACAAGGACACCATATATCTTCCCACTTGATATAGATTTCACAAACCTGACATCTTTTTTGTCCTGTTATATAACGTTGTCCGCCTCTTGGTTTGATAGCTTTGTGACGTATACATATTCCTTTGCATACCAATAACTATTCAAATCAGAATTAGTCTTGAATCTATTTAAATTAAGATGATTATATCTTTACATACTTTTGTTACCACAAAACTTAAAATTAAAAATATAATTGGTTATAGTGGGATGGTTTTCAATCTATACTTGAACAAATTATCTTAATTCTAATGAAATAATATTACTTTAGATGAACGGTTAAAAATAATAAAAGACTTACAATAAATAATATTATCAAATGGAAGTAGATACTAACAAAGATGAAATTCAAGATATCAGTGATTCCTTGGATATTCTTGAACATATGATATCCACAACTCTTGAACTATTAACCGAAAAAAAGATTATCTCATCTGATGAATGGAAAGAAAGAATGTACGAAAAAGTTATGAAAGATGTAGATAATTTTAATCCTTAATCAATTTTACATCATATTCAAAATTGCATCTAAATTAGTTTTAAATCATCATTCGCTTATTTTTTCTTTATTTTTGAATACTTTCTTCAATTATTTTGATTTCTTCTTCATCTACATCTTCCAGACATTCAAACTCTGAAACTTCTATGTTCAATTCTTTTTGTAGATTTTGTATTCTATGTGCATACATAATTTTCTTAAAATCTTCACATTTATCTCTGGCTATCCAATATCCTACCCAACATTTTTGAAGTGCACCCCATGTCTGGTTTTCATAAAACCAGGAATCCAGTAGTTTGTGATATTTTCGACCTATCCTGTAATATTTTGTAGGATCAAATCCATGTTTTTGGAAAAATGTATTATAGTTTCTTCTGTATTTATGGGACCTCATTCTATTTAGTATTATTTTGTCATCAAAAATATTTAAAATTAAAACATATGGATGATTTTTTAAAAATGATAAATACTAACCTAATTTATTAGAAGGAGAAATATGAACCAGAACATCTCTAATATAACATTCTAATTATAATTTTTTAGATAAAATTTTGTATGTATAGTTCCTCATACAAAAAATATATTTTTAAATCTTTCCCAACAAAACATAATCTTAAAATAATAGATATATATGAAATCTATTCTCATTAAGAATTAAATAGTATTATTATCTTTTCATTCATTTTTTCTATTTGTATAATAACTTTTATTTTTCTTTCTTCTATTCTTTCTTGCTAAACTTAATCATTTTATTCTTTATGCTTTTGGATATGGTTTTTTGCTATCAATTTGATATAATCCTCAAAAAAACGTAGCTGAAATTATAAAAGTATATAGTAAATGTGTTTTATTAATATTGTTTGTCATCTTTCGTTAAAGGAATATACACTATTACAAACAGTTACAATCTAAGATAACAGATATTGATATTGATAATAATTAAAAAGTCTTGTAATTTATTGCTGTAAAAATAGGTCTATATTTTGACATCTTATTATTTTCCCTATTTTTAATATTAAATGCTACTCTCTTTAATGTATTACCTGATGGTCTTATATTATATTTTTTAATCAATACTTTCAAATACTCATCATATTCCCTTAACACTTCAAAATAATTGTCAATATTATTAGATATGGTTTTTATTTGTTCATCTTCTTTTGTAATCGGAAAAACTTTATGATTGAATTCACAAGTATAAATATCAAAACCATACGATCTTACGATTTTTTCATAATAATCCAAGGTATTTTGTAATTCTGAAAGTTTGTCATATTCCTTTATATCATTTAGAAATATGGTCGAATAACCTGGTAATTCTAAATTATATTCATGAATAAAATCTACTCCTTCTTTTTGCTGATTATTATCATATTCTTCATCTTCATCATTTTCATCTCCCTCTATAGAAAAAGGAAATGCTCTTATTTCATCTTGTGTCATGAATTTCTTAAATCTTGCTGCTCTTCTTAGATTATCTTCATAATCTGATCTACAAATTGGATCAGACGGATCTGTGAGATGAATCTCACAATATTCTTCAAAATCATCGGGTACATCTGCATTTATCCTAATCATCCAAAGTATTTGTTCAAGACTTATCGGATGGATTGGTTCATTGAATTTTTTTTCCTGCAGTGAATCTAAAGAATAGTATTGTTTTATATGAGCTCTTTTTTTAGTACCTCTTTTTAAAATCCAAATTTTGTAAAAAAATTCATCTCCTTTTATAACAGGTTCAGTAGATATTTTTATATCAAATGTTAATACTATTTTCATAAAATCTTTCTTTTCTTGTTCATGTTTTAATACAGAAAGATAATAATTTACGGTTTCATTAGTTACCAAGGATTTGTATTGAAGTCTCACCATTTTATTTTTCCCCTAACTCATTTTTTCTATTTATTGTAATGATTGTTTTATTTACCAGTAAAAAGTACAGGTTATTATAACTACTGTCGATTTTAATTCTCTCCCAAGACATTGGACCAATCTGTTTAGTTTCAGCAATTTTTAGAGACCGTTTTATTCTATAACTTAAGTTTCTGGGATTATCTAATCTCCTAACTTTATCACATTTATCTAACCACTTTCTAATTATGCTAAATGATTCGTCAAACGGTAGTTTTTTGATATTTGTTAGATATGGAGCTAAAATTAAGTCAGTTATAACTTTCCTGTGATCTTCTACTCCTGATTCTAATAATCTATCTATCCAGTCATAATAGTTATTTGGATAGCTACAGGTATTGTTATATCTTAGATTGGATTGTTTCTTCTTATTCTTTAATCGGTATTTGAATATTTTTTGTTGTAACAAATCTTCATCTATTTTCTTCTGGATTAGGTATTCTTCAAATAGAATAAATAATTCTTTTGTTAATTGTGGTCGATATCCATTCCATTCCCTAATTATCAGGACCGGTTTACCGTTCTTACTGTTTATGGTATTAGGAATTCTTAACATACAAGAGCGAAAAGAGGGATTATTCTTTCTGTCTGCTCTACCACCCGACAAATAAATTTTGGCAAATCTCAAGAACTCTTCTGCAGGATTACCATTTACACAAAATTGGCTAAAGTCATGGAATTTTTGCCTTATCAAATAATCGGTAAACAGACATTCTACGGGTTGTAAAATATGGTAACCATTACCAGACATTATAACAGTAGGTTTTGCATGTGGACCAAGATACCTTGTAATATTTCCTAATGTATTGATTAATACTGAATCTATGGATTTTTGTGCGTCAATATCTATGAAAAGTAAATCAGGAATCCATGATTTACCTTTTTTAAGTAATGGAAATCCGTTAATTCTGCAATCTTGATATTTTGAATCACTGAAGGCAATTAAAGCCTTATCCGTACTTTCTACCAAGAATTGACCATCATGTGTTCTAAATGTGGATATAGTTCTTGGAAATTTAGGATTTGATAAATGAGATAGTACAAACTCTAATCCAGATTCTAATCCAGATTCAACACTGGTAGATAATGGTATTGAAAAGTTTGAAGTTAACATTTTAGGAAATTCCGCCATCATATTTTTCGAAATTGTTTTTTATGTTGTTCTTACATGGGTGATTCTTCATAAAATAGATGTCGTCACTCAATTTGCAGTTATTACATATCCAAACATCCGACTTAGGTGAACGTCTTCTTATGTTCTCAGGAATTTTATTTGACATCAATGCTCCACTACCTCCACTACCTCCACTATTTTCCTCAGTATTTTCTTCTTGATTTTCAGAAAGTGGAGCAAGTGGAGCAAGTGGAGGTATTTTGCGAATTTTTATTAATGTAGTATTCTTTAATTTTGTATTTCCTTTACCTGCAGTAATCTTATCTATAATTACTTCAATTCCAAGTCCTTCCCTAAGATTGGACCTTATTCTGTTCAAACGTCTTGAAACTGCTGTTGGGTTCTTGGGGAATTTACTAGAGTCAATATTATTTTTGTCTGCGAATTCCCTTAAATATTCAATAAAGACTTTTGGTGAACTTACCCAAGATATTCTATCATAATTAAGGAACTTAGAAAGTGCTTCAGCAAATGGATTGGATTCTACTATTTCTATATTTTGTTCTCTAATATTTTCAAGGTAAGCGTTTAGAAATTCTAATGGTTCATGTCCTAATGCCCTAGAAATTGCTTCACCATATTTAGCAAAATCTGCCATTCTTGGACGTATTTCAAGTTGTACCGAATCTTTGATTTCTAGGGTTTTAGATAAGATATCAAAAGCATATCCTAAAACTCCAGGGATTTGCCTTTTTATTTCTTCGTCTATTTCAGTATCCGGTTTATTCTCTTTCTCATCAATTCGCTTTAGTTCTATCTTTATACTGCGATCCAAGGCGTCTTCCTGCGTAAATATTACATTAATTCCTGTAAATCCTAAAATTTTCTTGTATTTGTATGGAATGTCGTCGTCATCTGAATATAACTGTCGTTTGCTGAATGCTCCTCCAGTTACTGCTCTGCATGACTCATCCGATAGCCATCTAGGTTCAAATCTTACGTTATCATAGAAACATAAATAGTGATGTGATAGTTGTTGGATAAATTCCTCCTTTCTACCGGATATAGAGAATAGATCAAGAGAACTTGGGTCAATTAGTAGTCTTATTTTTCTAAGCAGAGTTGATTTAGCTGAACCTTTTTCACCAAAAGGGAATAAAATAGGGTGAGCTATTGCAGGTATCAGTAATGATATAATCCAAACCTTGATTATTAGCTTATGACTCTCATTTTTAATATTTAGTGAGTTAATAAATGTATTAAATTCCTCAGAACCAGCATTATGTAAAGGTTCGACCTGTGGTGATTGGTGTCCAAATCTCCTAAACAGAATTTCTATTTGATTTTCAACAATTTTCCATCCTTGACCTTTTGTAATCTTTATACATCTACGTTTTTTATCAACTATATCGTAATAAATCGAATTCTTTGTATCTGGATTTGACCACGCTATTCTAATATGTAATTGTATTGTTTCACCTTCAAATTCTGCTTTTGCTGACAGTGTATTTTTAGTGCTAATTATACTCTCTGGAGTCGCAACGGTTCCATATTGATCATAGTATAATTTAGATAGATATTTTGAAAACTTTCTACTCCTTTCTATACTTAAAACATCATAATGGTCATCAATTTTAGTTAATGCATGTGCTTCACCGAATTCATTTTGAAATAATGTAACATTTTCCAAGGCTAAAGCCATTATTTCATCAGCTACTGAGACTGCTGAACTACTAGAAGTTCCCTTTTTACCAGTTCCTTGGTTCTTGTCACTACAATCCTTTAAAATTTCCTTTTGATTAGTGTTTAGAAATCTCCTGAGCAGTAATTTCTTGTCATTATCTTGTTCTCCATATTCTATTATTTGTTCCCATAAAATTTGATGATTCTTTGGCCAGTTGTTCCGGTTTAAATTGCAAACAATAGGTCCGTTTATTTTACTATTTACATAGATTTCAATAATCTCAGTATCGGGATCAAATGATCCATATTTAAAAAATCTACTCTCTTCAACATCTTTCGGTTTCTTTAAAATATAGATTTCTGAATTACTGTTATTATTATTGTTATCTTCTTCTGTGGACATTAAATCAATCTCAGCTCCTGTAGCATTGTCTCCACTAAAAGGGACTTAAAATAAATCTGGTTAATTCGTCGACCGAACTCTTTTCGACTAACATCTAAATTATCTGAATCAGAATAAAAATTATTTAATTCATTAGTGTTAAATTTAACGAAATATTTATTTTTGACTATTTCTATATAAATAATTATCATGTTTTATCTCCTCAAGACTTAAAATATGATGGGTGGTAGTATTGGAGGACTTACCAGATCTTTCCAATACTGTATATTTTTTATTATGACAAACACATCTGCAAATTATTTCGAATCCAAGTCCATTCCAATTATTTGAACACTTCTGATGCTGATCTTGTTTACATTGTTTACTTGTAAAATCGATTATTGTTGTGTTCATATCGATGTCATCTCCTCCTTTTGAGTTTCTTGGTTATTCAATGCGTAATTGAGCAAAAAATCGACAGTTTTATTCAGAGAGAGCTCTTTTATCGTTGCAAAATATTTGACTTTGCCCCAAGTGTCGTTATTAATATCTATTAAAGTTTTCATATAGAAAGTTTAATAATCTTAATAAATTAAATGTACGCTATTGGTACAAACTGCAGATATAACCGTACATTTAGCGCAAAATTGGTATTCTAAAAAAAGACCAAAGCTACAATTTGACATCTTAGCATGTTTAATACTAAGAGGAACATTGACAAAGGGAGAAACTGAGAATATATTAAAAAAAAGACATGGTGATGTTATAAAATCATTTGATATATTAGAAAAAAAGAATCTTATCAGGAGGGGAGAACGGATAGTTCGTAAAGGTAGATTGCAGTACAAGTATTCAATTACAATGGAAGGAATTAAGGCCTTAATTAATGATAATTTCACAAATCCCCTAAACTTTTGGAAAATAATTTATGGATTTTGCAATCATTATAATAAAGAAGGCAATGCTGAGCAAATAGATAAATACTTTGATTTATTTTTACAGAAATATCTCTATTATTCAAATTGCAATTATTTATATCTGCAAGATATTTTTAACAATATATCCAAACTTTGGTTTGAAGAATATCCTGAAAATCAGCATGGAATTAGTTCTGAACAAAAAATTCTGGAGGTTCTTGCAATAAATTCTCCATTGACAATAGATCATTTGGTAAATAAAACAAACTTAGATAGAGATACAATTAATAATATTTTATTGAAGAACACAGGAGAATTCTTTATTTCTGAGATTCGTCCATCAAGAAAATATCATATTTTTAATAACACGACTCAAACAAATAAAAATAAACTTTATACATTATATTTTAGACATAATTTAATTAAGAAAATTGAGAATGAAAATAGTAATACACAATATACGTTAACATTGTTTGGAGTTATTTTTATACTCAAATTGATCCGCTATTATAACATTGAAGATAAAGAAAAATATTATTTCAATAAGCTTACTTTTTTGGATTATTTTGATAAAATATCTACCTTTTATAGAGAAAAAATTCCATTAATTTTTGGAAAATGGAATATTTTAAAAGACATATTAAAAAATTATGCAATCTATAATTTTGACTTGATACTTGATCCTAAAGATATATTCAAGGAAAACCAACTTTCTGTATCTTTAGAAGGAAGTAAGGAGTTATATGATGGAATTAAGGAAATTATTTTACAAACACGTCAACAAATAGGAGAATTTGTCAATTTAGAAGCTCAGTATAATATGGAGTACATCTTTGATATCGATTTTTCTGACATGAAAAATCAAAATGATGATTATTTATCTCAGAATACTGTTGCAGTAGGTTCAAAAATGTTCAGTAATTATATCCACCTAAAATTCAAGATTAACCAAATTGAAAAAATTCTTAATCCTCTTGAGCTAGGTCATACGGATTTTTTTGATTTAAACAGCATCAATAACCCTGTTAATAAACCAGCATACGAAATTGAAATATTTGAAAAAATGTTTGCTGAAGAGATTTCTGCTATATATTATTTCAATCTACATAATAACAAACCTTTCAATTTTGAATCTCATTTAGGATTAGCTGAGAAAACCTATAAACAAATCATGCTGATTGAACCAACTAAATGTCTTTATCAAATTCTTATTAAAGATAAGGATATACGTAATTTTTATGTAAAATGGAAAAGTGATTTAATTAAATTAAATAAAAAGACATTTAATAATATAAACAATCGTTTTGATTCATTTCAAATTTTTTGAAATTCATAACACCAAATAAACTTACTATATGAGATATTAATATAAAATAGTTTAATATTTATTTATTTTTATTAGATATAAAATTATTTGTAGGTTGAAACTGCCCTGAATCTATTAAGCTTTGTATTAATAATTCAAATTTTTCTTGTTTGTCATTTAGTATCTTTATTTGTTCATCCTTTTCTTGTAGTTTAGCTTTTATAATATACTTATCATCTTCGTTCTTTTCCTCTAATTTGTCTATTCGTTTTTTAAGCTTATTTCTTTCATCTATTGTAAGTGAATCCATTGCTTTAAGATAATCATCAAATAATTCTTGCTCTGTTGCTCTATAATATGAATCTGAAATCCCTGTAGAATGAGATAGTAATTTTTCTATGTTAATAGGTTTCATTCCACCAATTTCACAACGGGTTTTGAAGAATTTTCTATATCCATGATCTACCTGAAATTCATGTCTCTTTTTCCCTTTTGCAAGTGTTTTTCTTATTCCTTGTGCAAATAAAGCTCTTTCCATCAATCTTTTGATGCCAGATGATTTTAGTTTTACTGGAACCGTAGCAATGCCTTTTCCTGTTGGGGTTGTAACGTCCCAGAGATTTCTCATCAACCAACTATCTTTAGTTATCAATTCTCCTGCATTTGAACGATAGTCCATCCATTCTTTTAAATTATAATAAGCTTCCAAAGAGATAAACGAAATGTATTCTTCTTCCTCTTCTGCATATACAATAATTTTTGCTGCAATAACTTCATTATTATCATTTCTTATTGTAATAATATGTTTCCATTTTAAATAATCCCAAGCTCCTAACCTTACGCCTGAGGAACACATTGTATAAACTATAGGTTTTATTCGTCTATCAGGGTATTGAACAATTTTTCGTATTTCAGCTACTGTTGGTATTCTATCATTTGCAAAACGTTTACCTCTTGATATTCCTCTTGTAACCTTTTTCCAGTTTATTGAAATATCAGACATTTCACAGAATAGTTTGATAGCTTTAATATAGTTGATTAAAGTTGCACCAGAAATCTCTTTTTTATCAATTCTCTCTTTATGAAATAGTACGAATCTTAAAATATTTGTATATATCCAATTAATATTTTTCTCTCCATAATCTACAAAATATTTGCAACGATCATCCATACTTTTACCAGGAATTTCTATAAAATCAAAAAACATTTCAAGACGTCTGATATATTTTTTCTTTGTAACTGAAGATTTCATTGAGTGTAAAAATATTGAATATGGATCAATTTTCATACTATTTTTATCTTGAAAACCATAAAAATTACAGCTATGATTTTCAGATTCTACATCTAATATCTTTACCGATTCCACTATATTTCTCACCATTTTATACGATGGACTCCTATTTTAGCACTTATATCGGTACGGGCCCGTCGGGAGTTGGGCCCTGATTA
>Ga0315534_1003329_pt1 | contig 10376 bp, 6 predicted proteins | sample SalMarSW160240MG_FD_203094 | JGI IMG/M metagenome (GOLD analysis project Ga0315534, IMG submission 203094) | Salt marsh sediment microbial communities from the Plum Island Ecosystem LTER, Massachusetts, United States - Salt Marsh Sediment SW1602-40 ...
TCGCGGGCACGGTGTGCGAGAGGATGATCGATACGCCGGGAGCTCCTCCCGTCAAGGTGCTTGGTGACCAGTGGGCGCTGGTGGACATGGCGCTGGAGAAGGGGCTGATCAAGAAGGCCGACTCCATCGACGAGCTGGCCCAGATTATGGAAGTCCCTGTGGAGACCTTCAAGGCCACTGTAGGCCGATACACCGAGTTGGCCAGGAGCGGCAAGGACGAGGACTTCGGCAAGGACCCACAGAAGCTGACCACCATCGAGAAACCACCATTCTATGCCTGCAAGACGGCGCCGAGCATCTTGGTGACCTTGAGCGGTCTCAAGATCAACGCCAGGATGCAGGTTCTGGATACTGAACGCAACGCAATCCCAGGGTTGTACGCCGCGGGGAACGCCTCCGGTGGCTTCTTCGCCAATGACTATCCTATAGCCGCGATCGGCGTGAGCCACGGACGAGCCTTGACCTTCGGCCGGTTGGCGGCGCTGGACATCGTTGGAGGAAGCAGCTAGTCGGGTATTCGAGCAGCGTGTGGGACGCTGCCTATCAGGTTTGAGGGAGAGCTCTACCGCGAGGGCTCTCCCTTTTCTTCGAAGCTTCACCCTGGCCAGGGTGGGGCGAGTGGAGTAGGTGAAGCGAGGTTCACATTGAGGAGGCACTGTTGATCCGTGGCCAGGAAGCGGAACGTGTCGATCGCTATGCTTCTGGCCGTGGTGGTGCTGGGTTGGGGGGCAACTTGACAAAGTAGACCCAGTTGCGTATCTTCTAGGTGTTCTTACGGTAGACGAAGCAGTCGTTGCTGTGCAGTGGTCCCTAGTCAGGGACAGAGTTGCGAAACTTGACAAGCTGTCTCATATTAGGTATAATGCGTTCCGTGTTCTGATGAGCGAGTGCGACTGACGTTGCCACAGTGACTCTGCCGCCGTCGAGCGGCCGGGCTCAACGGGGGATACTGTAGTGGGCAGGGTCTGGACTGGGTAGATGAAGAGCACTCGACAACAGGTTGAAGTGTAGGGAAAGATAGCAGAGATGGGTTGGTCACCCGATGGGCTGCTACGTGCGAGCCAGAGGGGGACATGGTAGTTTGGAGAGGCTGCTGAATCATGTCGAGGAAGCGGGTTGTAGTGATCGCATTGCTGGCTGTGGTTGTCCTGGGCGGCGTAGGCGCGGTGGGCTTGTGGCAGTACCACGAGCGGCCGGAGTTCTGCGGGACCTGCCACATCATGGACCCGTATGTCGCGTCTTGGCAGGAGTCTGACTACGGCGCGTATGCGCACGCGATAGAGGATGTGACCTGCCTGGAGTGCCACGTGCCAACCCTTGACCAGCAGGTGAACGAGCTGGTGGTGTACATGCAGGGCGACTACGAGATTCCCCTGGAGGAGCTCGAGTACCCGATGGACTTCTGCTTCGACTGCCACGAGCCCAACGACCATACCAGCTATGAAGAGGTCGTTGAACTCACGGCAGACCTGGAACTGAACCCGCACGGTTCGCACCTCGGCGAGATAGAGTGTGACATCTGCCATAAGATGCACGGAGTCTCAGTGGATTATTGTGCTCAGTGCCATGGTGCCGTGGCGACAGGGGTAGGGTGGACGACCGAAGTGACCGGAACAGCGGAGGTCGATCTGTGGGACCCTGACATGGATTGTACTGGCTGCCACGTGATGGACCCATATCTTGAGTCGTTGGACAACCCCGACCTGCTGGCGTATGTCCACGCCCAAGAGGGGCTGAGCTGTCTGGATTGCCACAATGACCTGGAGGCAGTGGAGCAGGTACATGAGGAAGCCGTGCCTGGCAAGCGCATCGTAGGTAAGACGGTCGACAATGAGTTCTGTTTCGACTGCCACATAGACAACGAGCACACCAGCTACGAACAGGTCATAGGGCGCACTGAGGGTTACGTCATAGAGGACATGCAAATCAACCCCCACGACCCGCACCCGGATGCGGAAACAGTGAAGCCGATCGACTGCTCTACCTGCCACCAGATGCATGAAGAATCGCCGCTGACGACGGCATGCTACTCCTGCCACCATTCGGGTACCCTCGAGAATTGCAGCGTGTGTCACGACTGAGGTTAGGTCAGGTATTGGCACTGACCCAGACAGAAGATCTCTTGGATGGCCCCATGGATTGGGGTTGCATAGGGTAGTGTGATGGTCAAGTCCACGGAGGTGGAAAGTGAACTGACTGCAAACATCCAACGGCTTCAGAAGAGCACGCTTTGGCCGCATTGCTGGAGTTAGGTGCAACAGTGGACAAAGGAGGCTGGATGATGCCCGAGGAGAAGTCGATCAGAAGCCCGATGTCAAATAGTCAATCCATATAAGGAGGATCAAATGTCAGAAGAAAAGGAACAACCGAAGAGGCTGTCGAGAAAGGAGTTCGTGAAGGGAGCAGCCGTTGGGGCAGGGGCGCTGGCCGGTGCTAGCGCGTTGGCCAGTTGTGGGCCAGCGGCGACACCTGCGGAGACCGCAGAGCCATGCCCTACGTGCTCACCTGCCGAAGAGTGTCCGCCGTGCGAGGCCGCCTGGATGCCCACGTCGTGGGATGAGGAGGCCGACGTGGTCGTCGTTGGGGCAGGCTTCGCTGCTCAGGCGACGGCGATTACCGCCCACGATGCCGGGGTTTCCGTACTGATGCTGGAGAAGGCGCCCGAGGAGTTTCAGGGGGGCAACAGCAGAGTGTGCGGCCAGGGTTTCCTTTCCCCATCGCCGGCCATCTGGGAAGACTACTACAAGTATCTGGCGGCCGCGACCAGTGGTTTGGGATTCCCCGTCAGTCCGGATAAGGATTTCAGCGATGAGACTCTGAAATTCTACACAGAGGAAAGCGCCAAGAACGTGGAGTGGTTCGAGAGTTTGGGCGCCACGGTCATTGACGACACGGTCGCCTTCGGCGGGATGATCGGGAGTGCTTTGTGGATTCCCTTCTATCCCCAGTTCCCCGGGGCGGACGCCATCGCATCGGAGCCAGGCTGGTACAGGGTAGGGGGCGACTACGACGGACCGGGCGGCAACTGGTACTTCCTTGAGGACCAGGTCCTTGAGAGGGGTATCAAGAAGTTGTTCGAGAGCCCAGCCAAGAGACTGGTCCAGGACCCGGTGACCAGGGAAGTCCTGGGTGTGGTAGCCGAAAGCGGCGGCAAAGAGATATATGTGAAGGCCAAGAGGGCTGTTGCGGTCTGCGCCGGCGGTTGGGAGTACAACCAGCAGATGGTGAGAGACTTCCAGGGCATTCCTGTCCTCTATAGCGTCGGCAGCCCGTACAACACGGGAGAGACCATCAAGATGTGTTGGGCAGCGGGGGCAGACATCCGGAACATGAGTGCTATTGCTGCTCCTGCGGGCTGGTCGGCCGGCGTCTTGCCGGGATACGAAGCTGCGCTGATGCTCTCCCCGGCGCTCCCAGCCGGCGGTTGCATTACAGTAGGTGCAAACAACAAGCGGTGGCGCGACGAGTATGAGATTGAACTCTATGGTGGCCTCGGGGGGCTGTCGTATGAGGAAAGGAAGGAGCTTGCTGGACAAGAGGGTACGGTAAGTACCACAGGCCAGAAGATCGAGAATGGGGTATTCGTGAGGTGGGATCGCCCGGTGCCTATCCACCTGATATTCGACGAGGCGGCCAGACTGAGCGGCCCTCTCTTTGGCTTCATGGGGATGGGTTGGGCCGCAGGCGTGGAAGGTTATCAGGCCAGTGCCGATAACAGCGCTGAGTTGGAGGCCGGCTGGTTTGTCGTGGCGGACACCATCGAGGAGCTGGCTACGAAGATCGGTCGAGACCCCGAAGCGCTGGCAGCCACTGTGAACGAGTGGAATCAGTCCTGCGCGGCTGGTGCGGACGCGGAGCACGGCAGAACGGCCAACTTGACAGCCATTGAGGGGCCCCCGTACTACGCCATAGAGATGTTCCCCGAGTGCCTCAATACACAAGGGGGCATGCTGCGCAACATCGAGTCCCAGGTGCTGGATATCGAGGGCAAAGTCATTCCGCGGCTATACTCCGCCGGAGAGAATGGCGACATCTGGACCATCGTCTACCAGTGCATGTCCAACGTCGGTGGTGGCTGCTACGCCTATGGCCGAGTGGCTGGCGCGAACGCCGCTGCAGAAGAGCCCTGGGAGGCCTAGAGCATACTAGACCAAGTTTTCGAGTGAGCAGACAGACAGAGGGGTCCGGGTCAGACTGGACCCCTCTGCAGGTCTAGCTGTCAGTAGTAAGGAGTGGCTCGTGACGGCAGAAGTCAAGGTACATGAGACGACCACGTCCGTCGTTGAAGCACCTCTGGCGGAGGTCGATGGCAGCGCCGACATGGCGTTGAAGGTCAGGGTCTCGTGCTCTTCAGCCTGCGATCTGTGGGGCAGAATGGTCAGAATCGTCGCTCACGATGATGCCCTAGCAGGGGAAACCGCGCTGGTCTTTTTCGATGGGACCGCAAATGAGACAGATGAGTTTGTCGTGAGCGCACCATTCGAGCCTGGTGAGTATACGTGGACGGCTGTGTTCCCGGGGCAAGAGAAGCGGGGCACATTGCATGAAGAGAGCTCCGCGTCGTTCTCGTTCACCGTCGAACCGCACGCCACCAGCGTCGAGGTTTGGGATGTGCCTTCTCCGATTGCCTTCGGCGACGAGTTCAAGATCAAGGTCGGTGTCCGGTGCTCTGGTGAATGCAGCCTGGCTGGCGAGAAGATCGAGATCTACGACCACGAGGGGACCGAAGTGGCTACCGGCATGCTGGGCGAAGAACCCCGGTCCGGTACCGCCGCCCTGTATTGGGCTGAGGTGGAGCTCAAGGCCCCCGGCACAGAGGGAAGGCACAGGTGGACTGCTAGGTTCCTGAAGCCAGACCCGGAATCCCTTCACGAGGAGGCTTCCAGTACCTTCACATTCGTCACTGCACGCGAACCCGAGTGTGCGGTAACGATAGAGGTAGTTGACAAGCATACCGAGACCCCCAACGAGAATGCTCATGTTCGTCTCCGGCCACTCGTGTACAGGGGCTCCACATACATGGCGCAAACAGACGAAGGTGGAGTAGCCACGCTGAGAGTACCCAGAGGCAAGTATCAACTCTATGTGTGGGGTGACGAGTACGAGAAGGTCGTGCCGAGTGTCAAGGTGGACGGTAACCTGACCAAGAAAGTGGTATTGTCAGCCCCGCTGAGTTCTTGGAGGCAGTTGCCTCGATAGTTCTCAGCGTGGGTGGGCTTGTCTGCGCGGGAGCCCTGGGCATAGCGCGCGAGCACAGTGTCATACCCAACGCAGTAGTTGACCAGGGAGGGCCCGAGCAATCGGGCTCTCCCTCTTTCTCAGCCTGACGGCCCTTGTGCAGGTCGTCCTCCCAGGGCAGCCTCTGGCGGCATTGTTCCGTGAGTTGACAAGCGGTCCCGTATAGTGTATAGTGCGGGGTGCTATGGCTGCGCATTCGCCGGGCCGGGGTCGAGCAGGCGTCGCCGGTGGGGCAGCCACGGTGCTCATGGTGTGTATGTCTTCCGTGTTGGCTAAGGATCCAAGTGGCGACAGTGGAGCACTTGCATGGGGAGGTTTTCCTGAAGCATGTCGAAGAAATGGATCACAGTGATCATTGTGCTATGTGTAGTGGTGGTCGTAGGGGGCGGTGGAGCGGCCTATCTGTGGAACTACCACGAGCAGCCGCAGTTCTGCGGCACCTGCCACATCATGGACCCCTATCTCGAATCGTGGCAGTCTTCCGAGCTAGGGGCCAACGCTCATGCGGAGTACGATATCGCTTGCCTGGATTGTCATGTGCCGACCTTGGAGCAGCAGGTGAACGAACTGGTGGTCTACGTTCAGGGCGACTACGAGATCCCGCTGAGGGAACTCAAGTACCCTAAGGAGAGCTGCTACGAGTGCCACGAGCATGGCACCTACGAGGAGATCGTGGAGATGACCGCCGACTTGGAGGAGACGGCAGGCGCCAACCCCCACGCGTCTCACTATGGAGAGATGGAGTGCCGTCTCTGCCACAAGATGCACAAGGCGTCCGAAGACTACTGCGCCCAGTGCCATGCTTGGGGGTGGCAGGTGCCGTAGTGGTACGGGCGGCATTGCTGGAACGGATTTGGAGGAGGAAAAACACTCTGATAGGAGGTCAGAATGACGCAAGAGGATAGAACGCGGATTCAAGTCTCTCGTCGTGATTTCGTCAAGGGAGCGGCGGCAGGGGCGACGCTCCTGGCGGGCGCGACCGCCATGTCGGGCTGCGGCTCGGCGGCCCCTATCCCGGCATCCGGCATGCCGGATGCGTGGGATGGCGAGGCAGATGTGGTCATCGTGGGCTTTGGAGGCGCCGGAGCGGCTGCTGCCCTCGAGGCGGCTGAAGCTGGAGCCGAAGTGTTGGTCCTGGAGAGGACGCCGACAGGCGGCGGCAGCACGGCGATATGCGGTGGCATCATCTACATGGGAGGAGGCACGCCGCTACAGACAGCGCTGGGCTTCGATGACACCAGAGACAACATGTACAACTACGTCCTGGCATCGGCGGGAGACGGGGCGGACGAGGAGCTGGTGGGGCTCTTCTGTGACGAGAGCCTCCAGTTGTACGATTGGGTGACCGGCATCGGTGTCCAGTTCAACGAGTCATTCATGGAGATGAAGGCGGCTGGGGATCCCACGGGCGATGGCTTGCTCTATTCGGGCAACGAGAAACAGGCCAACTACAAGGCGGTGGCCGATCCCGCCCCCAGGGGCCACGGCGCCTTTGCTGACGGATACGTGGGTGGCCATGCCATCTTCGCACCGCTCAAGGCAGCGGTGGAGGCATCCAGCGCCGAAGTACTCTATGAGGCACTGGTCAGCAGTCTAGTGGTCGATGCTGACGGCCGCGCCGTGGGCGTGGAGGCCGAGATCGAGGGCGAGAAGAAGTACTTCAAGGCCAACAAGGGCGTGATCCTGTGTGCGGGGGGATACGCCGCGAACGCGGAGATGGTGGCACAACACTGTCCAGAGTGTCTGCGATGCGCGGTCAACGTCGGGACACCCGGCGATGACGGCAGCGGGATCAGGATGGGGCAGGGCGCGGGGGCCGACGTACGGATGTTGAGCGAGACCGCGCCTTTCGCCTTCGTCTACGGGTCGGCCGAGTGCCTGTGCAGGAGCATCCTGGTCAATGGCAAGGGTCAGCGCTTCATCGGCGAGGACAACTATGGTGAGTGGATCGGGGACATGATCGTCAGAGACCACAACGTAGCTTTCCTGGTGCTGGACGACGCAGTATGGAGCATGGTTCCCGAAGCGGCGAAGGAGAGCCTGACGGTCGTGGCCCAGGCGGACAGCGTGGGCGAGTTGGCCGCCGGGCTCGGCATGGCGCCGGCGCTGCTGGAGAGCACGGTGGCGCTGTACAACGAGTTCGCGGCCAACGGTGAGGATCCGCTGTTCAAGAAGAACAGCGCCTATGTGGTGCCCCTGGAGACGCCTCCCTTCTATGCTCTGTTCTTTGGCGTGGAGGCCACGGCCTTCTTCACCAATGGCGGGCTTCGAATCAACGCCAAGAGCCAGGTTCTCGACGTGAACGGTGAGCCGGTTCCGGGTCTCTACGCGGCGGGCCGGAACGCCTTTGGCATCCCGGCGCGACACTACGTCGCCAGTGGCGTATCGGTAGCCGAAGTTCTCACCTTCGGCAGAATAGCGGGCCAGACGGCGGCTGCCGAGGAGGTTTCGGCCTAGGCTGTCACCGCCACTTCGTGGTGGCATAGAAAGGCAAACGGGCGCCTGTGACATCGGGCGCCCGCTCTTGTGCCAGGCCACTCTTTGGTGCATCGAGCGTCGCGGCGGACCTCACTGGTGGTGTGGATGCTAGCGAACGTGGTGATGAGATGAGTTCCAGTTCGGAGGAGCAGGGGACACAAGGGCAGACCCTGCACATGGGTTGACACCGTTCTGGTATAATACATAGTGTCTATCGTGTGCTAGACCGCTGAAGCGCCCAGAAGGGAGGGTCGACCTATGGACACTGAGAAGAAGGATCCTGCGCTCACGAGTGCAGAGAACAAAGGAGGCAACATGACTGAAGAGAAAGAAGACGTCATCAAGATGTCGCGAAGGGACTTCGTGAAGGGTGCGGCTATAGGGGCGGGGCTGCTGACCGGGGCCAGTGCGCTGGCCGGATGCGGAACTGCCGCCGCGCCAGCCGCTTCCGGAATCCCGGACCAGTGGGACAAGGAGGCCGACGTTGTCATCATCGGCGGCGGGGGAACGGGCATCGTCGCGGCTATCGAGGCCGCCGAAGCGGGATCCAGCGTGCTGGTTCTGGAGAAGGCGGCTGTAGTAGGAGGTACCACGTCTCTCTCCGGCGCTGTGATCCAGGCGGCCGGTACCGAGTTCCAGAGGGCGGCCGGGATCGAGGGTGACACGCCTGAGAAGCACTACCAGTATTGGATCACGGCAGCCGAAGGGCAGGCCGATCCGGAGCTGGTGAGGGTGTTGGCCGAGAACGCACCGGCCAATATCCAGTGGTTGGTGGACCACGGAGTGGAGTATGCGGGAGTGTACCCGGTCGATCCTATACCCACGGTGCCCGAGGAGTTGATGGCAGCCCGCATCCATATCCCAGGGCCTGCAGGCTCGCAGCCGGCAGCCGGCGCTGGCGAGCAGTACCACATCAGTATCCTGTACCCGGTAGCACAGGACAAGGGGGCCGAGTTCATGTTGGAGACGACGGTCACCGGTCTGGTGCGCGACCCCGAGAAAGGCGTGATCGGCGTGAAAGCCGAGAGCGATGGCGAGGAGATTTATGTGAAGGCCAACAAGGGTGTGATCCTGGCTACCTCCAGCTTCGACCACAACGAGGAGATGGCGCGCGCTTTCTCGCTCCAGCAATTGTGGGCCATGGAGAAGGGCCTGGTGGCCACCGTTCCCACCGACACCGGCGATGGCATCAAGATGGCCATGGAGATCGGTGCGGACCTGGCAGGTATGGGGGGTACCATCGGAGTGCCCTCTCCCGGAATAGGCGGTGCCGCGGCACCTGGCATCTGGGTGAACAAGTACGGTCAGCGCTTCGTCAACGAGGCCGCTCACTACGCCTTCAAGTCGAGGGCCGTATTCAACCAGGAGGAGCACATCGCCTGGGCCATCTTCGACGAGAAGATCAAAGCACAGGGTGGTACAGCTCTTGGCTGGAGTGAAGACCTGAGCGAGGAGATCGCGTCCGGCGTGGTGAAGACGGGCGATACCCTCATGGCTTTGGCGGCGGCCATTGGCGTCAACGGTGGAGAGCTGGAGGCCACCGTGGAGAAGTGGAACGAGGACGTCGCCGACGGTGAAGACACTCTGTTCCACACCGCGACCGGGTTGCAGGCGATAGACCAGGGGCCCTACTACGCTGCACAGATGTATGAGTGGAACCTGGGATCACATGGTGGAGTGAGGATCAACACCAATGCTCAGGTGATGGATGTGCACGGCGAGGTCATAGCCAGGCTATTCGCTGGTGGCATGGCGGCAGGCGGAATCGTGGGACCGTACTACCCGGGTAGCGGTACGGCCGTCGCCACCACCGTTTGCTTCGGGCGCATCGCCGCACAAGGTGCCGCAGCAGAGGAAGCCTGGACCTAGTTCGATTGGATCAGTTGCGGTCTTCAAGCTGTTGGCTGAGTGGAGAGCCCCGACCAGGGGCTCTCCTTTCTGTTTGACGGCGGGCACGCTATCCGGACCGACACCGCTTTTCCAGAGCACTCACCGTGTCCCGGCAGCGGAGGTGACGGCGCCGCCAGCGTGTCTACCGGGAAGCACTCTCGCGGTGTCGGGAGCGTCATCAGGGCGCGGCAAAGCGACCTGCCACCGGCGCCTCACTCGACTCCACAGCATAGGACTGGGCCGCGGTGCACTCGCCCGACCAGGGGCCAATGTAGGGGCAGGTCTCAGACCCGCCCCTACATGCCCGCTTAACCAGGGCGCCAGGCTTGTCTCGCTGCGGTTGTGGCGCAGGGTCTGTCTCCGTGATTGACACGGCTTGTGAGCGATGCTATACTCTTAGGTCGCTGTCCAGACGTCGGGCGGAGAGTCCGAGGCCTATCGCGCAGGTCTATTAGGAAGGAAACCAGATGACGACTTGCACTGTGACTTTTCAGCCGCATGGCGCCGAGGTTGAGGTTCCTCGGGGCACTCTGATCAGCGACGCGGCCACCAAGGCCGGCCTCGAACTGAATATGCCCTGTGGCGGGCAAGGCCGCTGTGGCCGGTGTGCCGTCATCGTGGAGGAGGGAGAGTGCGACCGTAGGTCCACCACCCGCCTGTCGCCGGAGGCGATAGAGGAAGGGTACGCTCTGGCCTGTCAGACCGCCATCGAGAGCGATCTGATCATTACTATTCCTCCTCAGGAGAAGATCGAGCGACGTCTGCCCGCC
>Ga0315534_1003334_pt1 | contig 10367 bp, 9 predicted proteins | sample SalMarSW160240MG_FD_203094 | JGI IMG/M metagenome (GOLD analysis project Ga0315534, IMG submission 203094) | Salt marsh sediment microbial communities from the Plum Island Ecosystem LTER, Massachusetts, United States - Salt Marsh Sediment SW1602-40 ...
TGACTGGCGTTGATGCGTCCTTGTTGGAAGTCCTGCTCGAGACGCGCGATCTTCTGGTCGAGTGCCTCCATGCGGTCGCGTAATTCAGGATCCTCGATGTCCTCGGGTGAAGGTACCTCAAGATCCTCAGTGATGACCGGCTGTGCGGAAACCGGCTCAGCGACAGGCGCTGGTTCGGGCGCCACTTGCACTGGGGAGGCAACTGCCGGGACATCATCCATGAAGGGAGACGCCTGGATTCCACCCAGTGTATCAATCGTACGCTCCTGCTCACGCAGGAGTTCACGAACTGCGCGCAGCTGGCCGGCACTGATCAGACCGTCGCAGAACGCGATCGCAGATGAAAGCATCCGTTCCTGGGCGCGTTCAAGCTTCTGGAGCGCTGCCAGATATTCAGCATCCAGCCTTGGACTGGATCCCGCTGCGGGAGGATCAACAGGCATATCAGCCTCCCGGTTCCGGGTGCGAGTGGGGGCGAGTGCCCCCGATTCTGTTCCCATACAGGTGCATCATAGCACGACGACCCCGACAAGGTGGAGAGGAAACTTGTACCACTGACGGCAGCCAGGCCCGAGCATGGCCAGAGAGCCAGTGCTTGGGGTATACTCCCCCCGTTCTTCAGCGTGCAGTTTGTATGCCAGTGCGCGCGCTCATGCTCGGTCTGGGAGTGGGTTTATCAAATGTGGCAGTCGATGAAGCACATGGCACCCCTGGTCATAGCCATCAGTCTTGCAGGATGTTCCGGTGACGCCGGCGCAGCGCTAACCGAATCTCCGGGGAGCGAGGCGGTACTGGCGACCGCACAGGCCAAGGCCGAGTTAACCCAGCGGGCGACCTTCCAGACACCGCCTCCCACGCCGGTCACCCCTTCGCCAACACCACCGCCAATGACTCCAACCCCGACTGCGACAGCTACCCCGACCCCTAGACGGGCTAACGTTGTTGCAGACTACAACGCCTACGTGCGGAAAGGACCCGACGAGACATACAGTCATGTCGACTTCCTGCTCGAGGGGCAAATAGGGTACGTCACCGGCCGCTTCGAAAATATCGTTACCGGTACTTGGTACTTAATCGAGCGAGCGGGTGAAGGTAAGGATGGCTGGGTCTGGAGTGGGGCAGTCACCTTTTCCGGCGACGCTGCCAGCATTCCGGAGTTGGAACCTCCACCCAAGGATTAGTATCAGAGAATGTAAAAAAGTCCCCTCAGCGGATCCTTGCCTGAGGGGGCTTGTTTGTTAATCCTGATCCTGGTTCAACTGGCTCAATCGCCAAAATGGATGCCCTGAGCCAGCGGTAGTTCATCGGACCAGTTAACCGTGTTCGTCTGCCGGCGCATATAGGCTTTCCAGGCGTCCGAACCCGACTCACGTCCGCCGCCGGTTTCCTTTTCCCCGCCAAAAGCACCGCCGATCTCAGCACCGGATGTGCCGATGTTGACGTTCGCGATACCGCAATCCGAACCGCCCACCGAGAGGAATTTCTCGATAGTACGCATGTTGAGGCTGAAGATCGCACTGGATAGACCTTGCGGGACGCCGTTATGGATTGCGATTGCATCCTCGATGGTATCGTACTCAAGCAGGTAAAGGATGGGAGCGAATGTTTCTTGCTTTACGATCTCCGTTTGTGAGGGCATTTTCACAATCGTGGGCTCGACAAAATTAGGTCCAAGTTCCGGCAGCATCTTACCGCCAGATACGATCTCGCCTCCGTCTTTCCGTGCCTGTTTCAGCGCTTCAAACATTTCCTCCACAGCTGAGGAGGTCACCAGTGGACCCATGAGGGTGTCATCCTCAAGCGGATCGCCGATCTGCACCTGCGCATAGGCGTTTTTCAAGCGTTGGGTGAGATCAGCGGCGATCGATTTTTGCATGATGATCCGGCGTGTACTCGTACAGCGCTGTCCGGCAGTGCCAACGGCTCCGAAAAGGATCGCGCGTGTGGCCATATCCAGGTCTGCATCGTCAGCTACGACGATGGCGTTGTTCCCACCAAGCTCGAGAATGGCTCGACCGAAACGAGTAGCGACGGCTTGAGATACATGCCGGCCGATCCTGGTCGATCCCGTGAAGGAGATCAACGGGACGCGAGGATCGTTTAACATGAGCTCGCCGACATCACGCCCCGACCCAATGACCAGGTTGAAAATCCCATCGAGTTTGTGATCGGCCATAATCCGATTGGCGATGTGCTGGACAGCGATGGCGGTGAGCGGTGTATCGGAGGATGGTTTCCAGATCACTGGATCCCCGCAGACGGCCGCGATGGTCGTATTCCACGACCAGACCGCTACCGGAAAATTGAAGGAGGTGATGACTCCCACCACCCCGAGTGGATGCCACTGTTCAAACATGCGGTGTTCGCTGCGTTCGGAGTGCATTGTGAGGCCGTACAACTGACGCGATAGCCCAACCGCAAAATCGGCGATGTCGATCATTTCCTGGACCTCGCCATGCCCTTCGGCCTTAATCTTGCCCATCTCGAGTGTGACCAGGTCCCCCAGTGGTTCCTTGTAGTCACGCAGAGCATCCCCTAGATCCCGGATCAACAACCCGCGCTTGGGGGCTGGTATCTCCCGCAACTTGAGGAAAGCTTCGTGGGCATGTGTCAATACGGTCTCGTAGGTCGCCGGTGTGGCTTGAATGATGCTCGCCAGCGGCTCGCCCGATGTCGGGTTGTAGGAGATGAGCTCCTTGCCTTTCGGATCTCGGATCCAACGGTCTGGGCCGGTACATGCCCCGGCGTTGACATCTTCAAGGTTGAGCTTCCTGAGCAAGGATTTCATAATTCCTCTCCTCGTGGTGAGGTGTGTACACCTGCCCTTGACCCTTCAGCCATTTCCGAATATAAGGGTCGCGGATCTAGGCGCCTTTGCCCGAAATTTCACTCGCCGGGTGGGAGCTCGGGCTCGGAAAAAGCCCCATTCCCCCTTTTTGGTAAGTGCAACCATCCCCTATGGTCTGGGATCTGGCTGACGCGGCTCTTTCAAGTAGATCGATTCACATCCTCTTGGCCGTTGACCCTACCGGTGATGCAGTTTACGGGCAGCAATAAAGGCTAATCCCTTTTCTGTTAGTGCCCAGGCCGTTTTATTCAGAGCATCGAATTTATCCATGAAGTTCGAGGTGAGGTAGTCCAAATCGCCGGCCTCGATGATCTCGGACTTGTCACGGAAGTAATCCAGGATGTCACTTGGGTGTTCACGCGTGCTGTCGATTTCGGGATCAGCGCCTTCGTGCTTGGCAGAGATGTTGGCAACATGGTCGGCGATTTCAACCAGCTCCGTTCGCCGGTTATAGGGCTGCCGAACGATGCTCTTGTACGTTTCCGTGATATGGTGCTCGAAACGGACGATATCCTCGAAACCAAGATCGTGCCGGAATTGCGCAGTGATCTCCATCGATTCGTTGTTGACCGAGTTGCTCCAGTTGAAGCCGATTAGCGGGGAACTGCCGTCGTCCCGGCTGAAGAGCTTGGCCCCGAGCAAGGTCCAGAGCGCAGCATAGGGGTTATCGTTCCCCATGTAGACCGAAATCTTGAATTCAATATCAACCCCAATCCTGTGCAGCAGATAACTGAGCAGTACGGTCCCCGGGTTGACATTCAGGACCTGGCGGACGCCATAGTTTGTGTAGTAGTACAGGTATTCATCGAGCCACTTCAATGCGTATTCATTGGGTTGGCCGACACCGCCAAAATACCCGGTTATCGTTTCGGGCCCTCCGAGATGGACGTTCGAACCATCGGTACCCTTCGTGTCGAGGGTTTCCACATAGCTGGCGCCGATGATTTGCATGGCTACGGCGGTGGCCAGGAGATCACCGTCTTCCTCCTGCTCCTTCATCTTGCGAACCCTGATAAAACGCCCGGGCATGAGCATGCCGTCTGAGATGGCTCGTTGTGCAATGTCCACGATCCATGGAAAATACTGAAACGCGCTGATCTCGAGCGTGACGGCGAAATCTTCAGCGAATGTCATCGCGGCGGCGCGATCACCAAGGACCCGTTCGCGGTAGTCCGCCACAGTGATAAATGCCGCCTGATCGCGTTGTTCCGTCAACCAATCCAGATGTTCGATGTATTCAGGTTTGATCTGCTCGAGCCGTTCCCGGAGCACTCCGGGTTCGAGTGCTGCCTTAGCCTTTGCGTTGATGGCCTGTGGGGTCCCGTATTTTTCTACAACCTTGAAGAAGTCATCAATCACCCGGGTTTTGGGATCGAGAAGAATCTTGTTGATGGCATCCAGCCGGGAATATGGGATTTCGAGCAAGCTGCGCAGGTCGGAGGTCATTTTATTAAACTCCCTTCAGGCTCGTTCTTGATATAGGAATGCTATGTTCAGCCGAGCAGCTTGATCAGTTCGTCGTATTCTTCATCTGACATACCGAACCAATTCTCAGGCTGCGGAAACGATCCATCTTCCACTTCTTCGACGTATTTCTGCAATCCTTCCAGGATCACCTTGCCTGCCTCACCGAAAACCTTCGCCATGCGTGGCTTGAATTTCGGGTAGAGGCCGAACATGTCATGGTAGATCAGGAGTTGGCCGTGAGCATGAGGACCCGATCCGAGGCTGATGACAAAACAGCTGCGGACTCGCTCGGTGATCAATTTGCAGAGCCTTTCGGGGATCATCTCGAACAAGATGGCAAACACACCGGCCTCTTCCAGGTGCAGCGCATTATCGATGATCTTCTTCGCTTGGAGCGCGCCCTTTCCCTGGACCCGGAACCCGCCCAGTGCACTCACGCTCTGGGGTGTCAACCCGAGGTGGCCCATGACTGGAATCCCGGCTGAGACGATGCCCCGCACCCGCTCGATGATTTCAACACCCCCTTCTAGCTTGATCGCATCGCAGCTTGCTTCCGCCATGAAGCGCCCGGCATTGCGAATCGCACTCTCGGTGCTAGCCTGGTAGCTCATATAGGGCATGTCGCCAATCAGCCAGGCGCTGGGCGTTCCACGCCGGACGGCCTGGGTGTGGCGTATCATGTCTTCCATCGTGACGGGCAGCGTCGAATCATAGCCGAGCATGGTCATGCCGAGGCTGTCCCCCACTAGGATCATGTCCACCCCGGCTTGCTCCTGGAAGTAGGCCGTAGGGTAGTCATAGCAGGTCAGCATCGTGATGGGTTTGCCCTGTTCAACCTTTTTGAAGAGTGCTGGCAGCGTAACTTTAGATCGCTCGCTCATGCGAAGCCTCCTGGCTTATTCGAGATAATCTTCGTTCGATAGGTGTAGGAGTGATGTAATTGGATATGTGGCGTACGTGGACATGAATACGCACCCCGAACGTGTGCTGGATCCGGGTACAGTCTAGGCCAAACACCAAACCTGGACAAGTTACGTCTATCCATGTTGAGGAGACCGGAACCCACTTTCTGCATGGCTCCCAACGGCGGTCTTTTAACTCATGATTTGGGTGCCAGATCGCTCCCCTAACAGCACCCGGGTCAGGCTGCCAACTGAGCTGGGCGCGAAGATGATGACCTCTGTTGCTGGATGTTGGTGTGCGAAGAGGCTTGCCTGCTCGACCTTCGAGCGCATGCCGCCGGTTACATCCTCTCCTCCCGGTGGGCTGAACTCGAGTTGACCGAAGTCAACGGGTTTAATGACGTCCAGGATCTCGCCGTCCGGGGTGAGCACGCCCGGTTCGATCCCTGCTAAAAGCATACGTTCCGGCTCCATCCGCCGGCCCAGTGCAATAAAGACCTGTTCGGTCGAGACGATCGATGCGCCTTTTACCGTATCGAGCACAGCGTCGCCATGGACAACCGGGATGAGCCCAGCGTCGAGGGCGAGCTGGATAGGTTCAGAAAAGTCGGAGGCAAGCTTCCCTTCGTGGGTGATGATCATGGACGAGGGTGAGAACGACATCACCGGCAGATCGCGCACCAGCAGGGCTTGCATCACAAGGCGATGAAGCTGGCGGGCCGCATCAGCGACTATGCAAAAGCCCCACCAATCCTCGCTGGATATTGCCCCATTTTGGGTGCCGAAGCGAGCGGCGGTGTGGTGGCCGAAGGAACCAGACCCGTGACCGATGACCATCTGCAGGTCGGGTCTGGACTGCACTGCATCAGCGATCTCCCCTGCAAGACGTTCGATGGTGTCCAAACGCGGGGTGAGAGGTTTACTTTTCTCAGTTATGAGCGAGCCACCAAGTTTCAGGAAAATCATGCGTGGACCGATACCTTATGGAGCTGGCTGGCTCCGGACTCTGCTAGCGCATGGAAGACAGCTTCCGCATCATCCGCGTTGACAAGAGCGATGATGTACCCCCCTAAACCTGCACCGGAGAGTTTTGCTCCGTTTGCCCCTGCCACAAGCGCAGTCTCCACGAGCTGATCTAACTGTGGAGAGCTCACACCCAGGACTTTAAGCAGGTCATGGTTCCGGTTCATCAACTCACCGAGCTGCTCCAGGCCACCCTTCATAAGGGCCTGGTAGGCGGCGAGTGTAATCTCGCCGATCTCTTCGAAGCATGCATTGGCGAGGACAGGATCGCGTTCCCGGAGTTTGCGGACTTCTTCAACTGCGATTGCTGTTGGCGTCGCTTGGCCGCTATGGGCCAGGATTACCGTAATGGGCTGCCTAAGGGTAAACAACTCCAAGGTTTGCCCCCGGATAAAGAAGACCGGGCTCTCAAACGCGATGACGGTGTTGTCCACGCCAGAGGGTGAGCCGTGGTGGATGACTTCGACTTCATATGCCAGGGCTGAAAGGGTCTGCGGGTCAAGCTCAACGCCGAAATGGCGGCCAAGCGCACGTGCAACTGCCACCGAGACGGCTGCACCTGAGCCGAGTCCAGCGGCGACCGGGATCGTCGAATCGATCGTGATCTTCAGAGGGCTTGGGGAGGTGCACTCGATTTTTGCAAGAGTATTCGATGTGATAGCTGCAAGTGGATTACCCGGGGGCGCTTCGTGTAGCCATATACGGATCTCCGTAAGCGGACTGATGAGCTCGATTTGCCCTGCTGCTCCAAGATGATGTTCTTCAACGACGGCTGAGGCACGCAGCTCTGGGATAGGGACAGCAATGGCCGGGCGTCCGTATACTACGGCATGTTCCCCGAATAGGATCATCTTGGCAGGGGCGTCGGCACGCGTCATAAAGGTAAATACAGAACAACCACGACGCTTATCGCCCACAATGCGGCTGTGGCCATCAGGGAACGATCTCGTAGGAGCAGATCTTCGGGTGCACCACCCTCACCTTCAACGTGGATCAGGTACAGGTAGCGGAAGATTCCGTAGATCACAAATGGGATGGTAAGCATCATCAAATGATTGGCCGGAAGGTTATCCGCTGAAAATGTATACAGGGAGTAGGCAACGATTGTTGTGCTCGACACAATTGTGAGCAGGTGGTCGATGTAGGGCAGGGTGTAGCCATCAAGAACACGGCGATGAGAATTGGCTGAATCGGCCAGGAGTACCATTTCTGCCCGTCGTTTTCCAAGTCCAATGAAGAGCGCCAGGAGCGTCACGCACACATACATCCACGGTGAGAAGCGCTGCACTGTGATCAATACGACGCCTGCAGCGACACGAAGCACAAAACCTGAAGCCAACACGAGGACGTCGATGATGGGGATGTGTTTCAAGTAGAAAGAGTAGAGCAAGTTCGTACCGAGGTAGGTCAGAAGGATCAGACCAAAACCGGGACCGAGGGCGAACCCCAGGCCCAACGATCCCACACCGAGTATGATCGCGGCTGCCCGGCCAACTGCCATCGAGAGGGCACCGGAGGCAAGCGGCCGAAGCCTCTTCGTCGGATGCTGACGGTCTTGTTCGAGATCCGCAAGGTCATTAATTAAATAGACTGCACTGGCCGCCATACAGAGCAAGACGAATCCGCCGATTGTCCGCAGGAGAGGTCCGACCTTGAAGAGCTGCTGGTCGAATACCAGCGCAGAGAAGATGATCCCATTCTTGATCCACTGCTTGGGGCGCACGGCCCGCAGAAAGTTTTTAGGCATAGAGCGGATGATAGCAGGGATGGAACCATGCGGCAAGGAATGGCGTTGTTCTGCTCGATCAAGTGCTGGCGCACACCTTCAGGTACAATCAACGTTTGATATGGACAAGAAACGGATTGATCAAGCCCTGGTGGAGGCCGGTCTCGCCGAATCACGCTCACTGGCGCAGAAATTAATCATGGCCGGGCAAGTGCGGATCAACGGGGAACTGGTCCATCAAGCCTCCCAGCGGGTCGAACCGGGGTCAAAACTTGAGCTAAAGCACGGCCCCGAGTTTGTCTCGCGGGGTGGTGAAAAGCTCAAAGCCGCGCTCTCGACCTTCGAACTATCCGTAATGGGTTTGGTTTGTGCCGATGTTGGCGCGTCGACCGGCGGGTTTACGGACTGCCTGCTCCAGCACGGTGCCGAGAAAGTGTATGCGGTTGATGTCGGTAGGGGTCAACTCCATTGGAAACTTCGGCAAGATCCACGCGTGATTTCCATGGAAGGTCAAAACGTGCGCTACCTGGAATCACTGCCTGAGCAGGTGGGAATGGCTGTGGTTGACGTCTCCTTCATTTCACTCGGCCTGGTACTTCCTGTCGTCGCACCCTGGATGAAGCCTGGTGGGGATCTGATCACACTCGTAAAACCTCAATTTGAGGCAGGTCGACAATTCGTGCGCCGGGGTGGGGTCGTGAAGGATGATCAGGTGAGGCGAAAAACGGTCACGGATGTGATCGGAACGGCAGCCTCCATCGGTTATTGGGCGCATGGCCTGATCCGCTCGCCACTGATTGGCCCGAAAGGGAACGTGGAATACTTGCTCTGGCTGCGGGATACGGGGTACCCCGAAAGCAGCGGTATGCTGCTCGACGCCGTATTCGGCCTTCCATCTCCTGAGCCGGGCACAGAATCGATCTGAGAATTACAACGAAGATGAGAACTTATTCCTGGCATGATGCCTTAATCCATACCCGCACCTCTTCCACCTGCCTGCGAACCCCACGAAGTGTATAATCCCCCCGCCATGCTGAGACCCCTTTCACGCAGCAGAATAGGGATTGCGATCGGTATCCTGGTGAGTGCGGCTGCACTGCTCCTGGCCGTACACTGGAGTGGTTGGGATGCACTGCGGGACGCCTTGTCCCGGGTCGATCTGCGCCTGGTCGGTCTTGCGATTCTCCTCTTCCTGCTCTCAATGTTTGCCCGCGTGTTCGCCTGGCGTGCGCTCCTCGATTGGAGGTTCACATTCAAACGGGTCTTCAAAGTCCTGAATGAAGGCTACCTGCTCAACAACGTCTTGCCGTGGAGGCTAGGTGAGATTGGGCGGGCGGTGCTGCTCGGGCAGGGGAAAGATGACTCCGTCCTGACCGTCCTTTCAAGCATTTTCATCGAACGCATGTACGATCTGCTGCTCGCAGCCTCCCTCCTGCTGATCCTCTTTCCCTTTGCCGTCCGCCTGCCAGGCGCAGTGACCGTGGCCATCATCCTCGGTATCGGAATCGGCATCGTGATCATCGTTATCAGGGTTGCTCTCGATAAGCCGGCCTGGCATCACGCCATTGCTTCACGTCTTCCGGGCGGAGAAGCTCGCTGGCTGCCGCTTGTGCGCCAATTCCGTGAGGGCGTACGTGCGCTTGAAGATTGGCGAGTATTCCGGGTTAGTGCAGGCTGGATCATGCTCAGTTGGGCACTCGCCGGGATCCAGTACTGGCTCGTCGTGCGTGCTATTGTCCCCGACGCTGCCCTACTGTGGGCTTATTTCATGCTGCCGGTTTCATTGTTGGGAGGTGCAATCCCTTCCTCTCCGGGATCAATCGGGGTCTTTGAAGCTGGTGCAGTGCTCGCACTTTCGGCATTTGGCGTACGGCAGGCGGATGCGCTGGCGGCGGCCCTCATCTTGCATGCCATCAACTATGCCATCTCATCCATCATCGGTGCGATTGCGCTCATGAATGAAGGGGAGACGCTGAAGAGTCTTTATCAATCGGTACAGGCCTGGATCACTAACAGCACCCGCAGGCAGGCTGAATGAAAGTCCTTAACTCTCTTTACTACTACCGCCCCCATTACTCCGGGCTGACGGTCTACACCGAACGGCTAGCGCGCGAGCTGGCAGAGCGAGGTCATACCGTCTCGGTTCTGACTTCCCGCTATGACCCAGCACTTCCAAGTCTGGAGATGTTGGAAGGAGTGAACGTTCGGCGGATCGACGTTGCGCTTAGAGTCAGCAAGGGACCGATCATGCCCGGCCTGCTGCCGGCCGGCTGGAGAATGATCAAGGACCACGATCTCCTGCACCTGCACGTACCGCAGTTAGATGCAGCCCCTCTTGCACTGCTCGCCCGACGCATAGGGACACCGGTAGTTGTGACATATCACTGTGATTTGAGCCTGC
>Ga0315534_1003338_pt1 | contig 10362 bp, 11 predicted proteins | sample SalMarSW160240MG_FD_203094 | JGI IMG/M metagenome (GOLD analysis project Ga0315534, IMG submission 203094) | Salt marsh sediment microbial communities from the Plum Island Ecosystem LTER, Massachusetts, United States - Salt Marsh Sediment SW1602-40 ...
CGTGACCGGGGAGATTGCAAGAGACATGAATATCATCCCAAGCAGCATATCCCATAGCCCATCCTCGAAGTTGAACAGTTGTTGGGTACGCTGCTGGATCTTGCGGAAGTCGGTTATCTCTGACATGTCGTACGCTCCTTCATTACTTTGTTGTGTAAGTAACTTTGCATTGCAAAGTTCTTGGCTACAATATACTCTTATAAGGGTCTGGTGTCAAGCCTTTATCCTGACGATGTGATTTGAAATTGAAAAGTGGACTCCATTTGAAATTCAAAACTGGACTCCGATACTTGGTTCCCTCAACCACGATCGGAGGGAACCATGGCGCAGCTTCACAGACGTTTTTCGGATGAGCAGATCGCTTTCTTCTTCCAGGCCTATCAGCAGGGCTTGATGAGCCGGGAAGAGATCCAGGAAACCCTTGCAATCGGCAGGGCGCGCTTCTTCGACCTCTGGAAACAGTATCGATCAAACCCCGACTCCTTTTGCGTGGCCTACCGGCGTGTCTCGTCCGGGCGGCTGTCCGGGGAAGCCGAGCAGGCCATTGAGGCGGAGCTGCTGCGAGAAAAAGCCCTGGTAGACAATCCTGACCTGCCCATTTCCGGATACAACTATTCAGCCCTGCGCGACCGGCTTCAGAAGCAAGGCATCCGGGTGTCAGTCAACACAGTCATCGACCGCGCCAGAAAGCTTGGCTGCTATCAACCTGGCAGGAGGAAGAGGAAAACCCACGACCGGGAGGTGCTCACCGCCTCCATCGGCGCCCTGATCCAGCACGACGGGTCCACCCATCTCTGGTCACCCTATGCCAGCGAGAAATGGACCCTGACACCTGCCCCGAACGCAGGTGCGGGGTCACGTCCATCGACGACTACAGCCGCATGCTCCTGTTTGCCGATTTCTTCTCCGTGGAAACCACCTGGGCCCATATTCAGGCCACCCGAGCGCTGGTGTAGACCTTCGGCTTGCCTCTGCGGTATTACAACTCCCTGGGCGTCTTCCGCTTCGTGCAGGGACGAGACAGCTTCCCTGGACTGTCCGCCCAGGACAGGCTGGCGCAAACATGTCCTGCAGACCGACGACGTCGAGACCCAGTGGGGCAAGATGGTGGCTGTGCTCGGCATCGACGTCACTTTCGCTCTGTCGTCTGAGGCCAAGGGCAAGATCGAGCGACCCTACCGCTGGTTGCAGGATCGCATCGTGCGCACCTGCGCCCTGGAGAAGATCGACCAGATCGAAGATGCCAGGGCCGTCCTTCGGGAAGAAGTCGACCGCTATGACCACCATCAGGTGCACTCCACCACTCAGGAGATACCCGCCCTGCGGTTCGCTCGGGCCCTGGCTTCCGGCAACTCGCTGTTTCGCCCCTTCAGCCTGCCCGCGCCCTACACCTCCCCGGATGACGTCTTCTGCCTGCGCGAAACGCGCGTCATCAATGGCTACGGTCGCATTTCACTCTTCAATCACGAGATCCGTGTGGCCAATGTTCCCCTGCGGGAGCAGGTCGACGTGCATCTCGTTCCGGATACCGACACAGACATCATGCACATCCGAATCTGGCACAAGGACACCCTGGCTCACACCGTGGATCTGCCCCTGAAAGGGTTCCGAGTCCACCTTTGAAGTGAAAACAGTCTAGTTTTCAATTGCTCCTAACAGCCTTTATCCTGACGAACTAGCGGATGCTTGTTCGATAGCTCCGATCAACGGCAATAACGCAGCGCCTGAGTTTGGTCTTGCGCTCCTCGAATCAACGCCATGTACCTAGCGGGCGCGCGGCGGTACGAGCAAGTTCCACCAGTCAGGACGTGTGGTATACATCAACGTGTGGGCGCCGATCAACGATCACACACTGATGGGAGCGGGTGCCATACACTCCTAACGCCAGTAGACTTTGATCAACTTTGTGGTACCAAGGAAAGATCATGACAAAAGGTGAGATGAAGGTGGCATGCATCAATTGCGATCGAACCGAGGCGGACATCCCCCTCCTCCGTCTGCAGTTCAGGGATGATGGCTTCTGGTTGTGTTCTGGATGCCTGCCCACGCTCCTCCACAGGCCCGAGAAACTCGTCGGATGTCTACCCGGAGCCGAGGACATCCAGCCCGTTAACCACGACCATCACTAGCAGAGGTTCATCAAAGCTGAAGCTCGTCCCTGGGTTGGGTAAAATATGGATGATCCGCTCCTAATCGATCCCGAACGCACAATTGCCCTCATCCACGCCTACATTCGCGATCATGTTTCACAATCGCACGCTGCTGGCGTGCTGCTCGGCTTGAGCGGCGGGATTGACTCCGCACTCCTTGCCAGTTTTGTGGCGGACGCAGTCGGTGCAGATGCGGTCCATGCCATGTACTTATATGATCAGCACAGTTCCACATCGCTGCGTGACTGTACCCGAATTGTTGCTGACCAAATCGGCCTTAAATTAACTGAAGAATCAATCGCACCGGCAATGCGGAGGCGCGGCCTGTACGCAACGCCTGGTATGCGTGTAACCGGCTTATCGAGACTCATCAATCGAGGGTTGCATACTCTGTATTGCCTGATTTCAGGGGAGACAGCCTTTCTCTCAAGCCTTAAATCCGGCTCGGAGAAAGATCGGGCTGGAACCCCGCACAAGATCAGCCTGCGGGGTCTCATCCAGCAACCTGAGGCGGGGATGAACGCACGCCATCGCTACCGGCGGACTGTTCTTGAAGCGCAGGCGGTTGAGAAGAACCTGCTGCTGCTCGGCGCCGCCAACCGCAGCGAGTGGATGGTGGGCTGGTTCGTCCAGGGTGGTGTCGATGACCTGCCGCTCCAACCCTTGCTGGGGTTATACAAGAGCCAGGTCCGCCAGCTTGCCCTTCACCTTGCACTCCCTGATTGCGTATTCCAGCATCCACCTTCCCCCGACATGCTGCCTGGCATCACTGATGAGTTCGCGATCGGGCTGAGCTATGCCGAGCTCGATCTTATCCTCGATCACCTGTCAGGAGGGGTGAGCCCTGGCGTCCTCTCTAACTCTGGCATCCGGCAACGACAGATCAACTATGTAGAGGATCTAATGCGCTGGTCGAGCTGGAAACGGCGGGAGCTTTCCCTCCCGCATGCGATCGATGGAGGTCCTACCGGCCTACTGCGAGGCTTACGTTCTGTATAGATTTGGCTCTATCAGCGGGTCAGGTTAGGATTGATCGGACAGGGAGAAAGGATCTACATCAATGAAACGGATGCTGGGCAAAAGTGGAATTGAAGTCAGCGCGTTGGGGATGGGATGCTGGGCGATCGGTGGACCCTGGACATGGGCTCAACCCGGTGAAGAACCATTCCCGGCTGGTTGGGGCAGGATCGATGATGGCGAATCGATCCGTGCCATCCATGCTGCGATCGATGCCGGCGTTAATTTCTTCGACACCGCCGCCAACTACGGCGCCGGTCACAGCGAACATATCCTTGGTAAAGCTCTGCATGGCCGGCGCGGACAAGTGGTAATCGCCACAAAATTCGGTCATATCATCGACGAGGCGGAGAAAACCGTCTATGGCGATGACACGCTAATCCTCGTAAACCTGCGCCGGGATATCGAAAACAGCCTGCGTCGCCTGGATACGGAGTGGATCGATCTTTACCAGCTTCATGCGAGCACGTTTGAGCCCGAACCGGCGTTAGAACTCCGGGGCATGCTTGAGGATCTCGTCCAGGAAGGACTGATCCGAAGCTACGGTTGGAGCACCGATCAGGTTGATCGCGCTGGCGTTTTCGCTACCGGTGAACACTGCAGTGCCATCCAGTTCGGGCTGAACGCCCTCTTTGACAACCCGGCCATGCGTCAACTATGCGAGGAGCGCAAGCTAGCCGGGGTGAACAAGGATCCGCTCCATCGGGGGGTGCTAACAGGTAAATTCTCGAAAGCCCCGACCTTTCCCCCTGACGATATCCGATCGATCCGCGATTACGCTGGCGAAGCAATGGCCCGCCGCCTGGACGCTGTCGAAGCGCTCCGCCCCGTGCTTACCTCTAGCGGGCGCGCGATGGCGCAAGGGGCATTGGCCTTCATCTGGGCCCTGGACGAACGCATGATCCCGATCCCGGGCTTCAAGACCGTCGCCCAGGTCGAGCAAAATGCCGGAGCCCTGGCCTTCGGCCCGCTCTCGCCGGACGAACTCTCCCAGGTTCAAACGATCGTGGCTGGTTTTGATCTGTGAATCAAGATGAGCGTATGACTGAGAGCCTGCGCTCCGACAGCAGCATAGGTGGGATAGATGCCATTCGGCACCCACGTATGAATCGCAGGACCTTCCTCAAGGCGCTTGGCGGCATCGCCCTAGGCGCAGGGTTCGGCAGTGCGATGGGTGTAAAGTATGCCTTCGAAATCGAACCCCGCTGGCTGGCTGTTGAGAGCCTATCCATCCCGATAGCTGCACTCCCTAGTGCTCTCGACGGTCTGCGCATGGTCTGTTTAAGCGATTTTCATCTATATCCCTACACGCAGATCGACCTGATCGAAGATGCAGTCCAGATTACGAACAAACTTTCACCAGATCTGGTTTGCCTGCTTGGTGATTATGTATTTGAGGATGCGCGCTCGATCCAGGAATTAGCACCCGTGTTGGCACAGCTCCGCGCACATGCCGGCATCTTCGCCATCCTCGGCAACCACGATCTGTGGACCGATGCCGAGGTCGTACGAAGCGGACTACGATCATCTGGCATATCCGTTCTTGAGAACGAGCATGTTCAACTCGATCTGGGTGACGGCACGCTCATCCTGGCCGGTCTTGAGGACGGCTGGAGTGGCAGCCCCAATCTTGAGCGTGCTTTAACGGGTGTCAATCCACGCCTGCCAGTCGTCCTGATGATGCATGAACCCGATTTTGCTGACACCCTCTGCCTGGACAGCCGGGTTTCACTTCAACTCTCCGGACACAGCCACGGCGGCCAAGTTCGAATTCCTGGTCTGGGGGCACCGTTCTTGCCGCGCTACGGTGAAAAATACGATCAGGGTCTGTACAACATCAAGGGAATGTGGCTTTACACGACACGTGGCGTGGGGGTGATCGGACCACCGGCGCGTTTCAACTGCCGTCCGGAGATAACGCTCATGACGCTGCGTACAGCCTGACGAAATTCTGGCTGCATACGAGTTCGCTCTGTCGGTGATGGAGACTGATATGAGTCTTATCAGCAAGCTACCACGCCGGATCTGGCGCCTGCTGCGGCTTCCGCCCCGGTTTGCCTACGCGGTCGGGCTGGGACCACTGATCGGCCGTTTCGTACTGCTGCTGACAACTACTGGCCGCCGGACAGGTATAAAACGGATAACGCCGCTGCAGTACGAAGAGATCGACGGCAGCTACTACATCGCTGCCGCGCGCGGCACACGCACAGACTGGTTGAAGAACATCGAGGCCGATCCCCGGGTGGCCATCCGGGTGGGTTCGCATCAGCTACAGTGTCACGCCGATGTCATCCGAGATGTGGAGCAGATCGCCGATTTCCTCACATTCCGGCTGGAAAGGCACCCGCGCATGATCGGGGCGATCATGCGGGCGGCAGGTCTCCCGCCCTCCCCCGATCGAGAGCAGCTACGAGAGTACGCCAGAGAGCGTCCGCTCGTCCGGCTGCGGCCGCTCTAGATTCCACCCGAACCGACCAGGGCTGTTCTAGATCCGGCGATCCTTCCAGATACGCCGGCCTGCAACTCGGCGTATCACGCCTTCCAGGTTCACGATCGCGATCAGCAACATCGAGAGCGGAATCAGAGCCAGGTAGATCAATGGGACATGATGCCGCCTCAGTTCAAGCCCATGGGCTGTATACCACAGGATGGACCCCAGGCAGGCGAGCAGCAATGCCGGCAGCAGTAGGGATCCTGGTTCCTGCCTCAAAGCAAGCCAGATCGGGAAAAGGAACGGGAACACCGCCATAGCGGTCGAATTCAGCACTGCCAGCAAGGTGAGCGGGATCCCGAACAACTCAGAGCCACCGCGCGCCAGTCCCTGCCACACTGTGCTCAGTTTGCTGTACATGCGGGTCCGGATGAAATCTCCTCCACCGACCAATTGCAAACGGTAACCCGCGCCTTTCAAGAGTTGGGCCAGGCGCACGTCCTCGAGAACCTCCGCCCGGATGGCTTCATGGCCGGAAACCGCCATGTACGCTTCCCGCCGTACGAGGATGAATTGCCCATTCGCCATAGCTTGCCTGCGCTCTGGGTCATTGATTACGCCGGCATCCATCAGCAGCATCAAGGTCATGAAAGGGATCGGCATGAGCAGCCGCTCCCAGAACCCCAGCATTTGCTGCTGAGGGTGGAGCGAGAGCACATCAAGTTTACCTGCGAGCGCTGCAGCCAGAGCTGTCTTGAGCAGATCCGGAGCGGTGTGTGTATCGGCGTCCAGGAAACACAACCAATCTCCTTGGGCTGACCTGGCTCCTATCCAGCAGGCGTGCGGCTTTCCGAGCCATCCTTCGGGAAGCGGCCCTGCATCGATCAGTTGAATCTGCTCATAGTCCCTGGCCAGGACGCCAACGATTTCTCCGGTTCGGTCAGTTGAACAGTCGTTCACCACACTGATTGTGAAGCGATTCCGGGGGTATGTCTGATCGAGCAAGCTCCGCAGGCAGCTCTCGATGTTCCCTTCTTCATTCCGGGCCGGGATGATCACGGTCAACGAGGGCAAGGATTCCTGCTCCGGGTATGCAGGTTCGAGGGTTTTCAGCGCTCGATGGCGCTGGAGAAGAATCGCCAACGCCGCTCCCGCAATGAGCGCCCAGGCGATTGAGATCAAGAGGTATGTCATATGTGCTCCCACCCTAATAACTTGTTTTCAGGATTGATCTCAGATCTTGCTTAATGGGTGATGAACTTCGCACTTTCTATGCAAATGTACACTCGGAACGTGCACTCTATAATCGCTGTTTCCTAGCTTGGGTCACTCCCCATGAAACCATTCAGCCTTCCAAGAGCATCCCCCTTGAACATTTGCGAGATCAGATCGGCATCCTCCAACTTGCTCGATCCAGATAACATATTCCGATCTTACCCTATAAGTTGGGTTACCCCCTGGGAGACTGCCCCCCTAAGTTTTATCAAGGGCGCGCTCGGGCGATCAAACGACCATGTCACTCTTCCCCGTGCTTTCAGCACAACCTGGACGGCTTCCTGTACAATCATCGCATGCCCACGATTCCATGTCATCCAGGCGGGGATCCTGAAAATGAGCTCCAGGTACAGGCCTGGATCGATCGCGCCCTGCTCCCCTACGATATCCAACGCACCACCCCCCTCAAGACGTTTCACATCCGACCGTGGTCATGCATCGCTCGTTGCGGGAGCAGCGCCGGTGATTTGTATTTCAAAGGATGTGAGGAACGGTTCCGCCACGAGATCGGAGTCACCCAGTTGCTTTCAGAACGGCATGCAAACTGCTCCCCCGTGGTACTGGCGGTCGATCTCCAGCGTGGCTGGCTGCTGATGGAAGATGCAGGCTTACGCCTGCGTGAGCAAATCCAGGAAGATAACTGGCTGGATCATTGGAAGCGAATTCTCACCCGCTATGCTGAAGTTCAAATCGATCTGGCTTCACATACGAACGAATTGCTGGCCATGGGAGTCCCAGACAGGCAACTTACACATCTCCCAGACCAGCTCGAGACGATTCTGGGCGAATACGATCTGCTCCTCCTTGGAGAACCCGGCGGTGTTACAGCAATCCAGTTGGATCAACTTCTGGGTCTCCTGCCCACGATCCGGGCACGCTGCGATCAACTGCAGCGAGCAAAAATCCCATATTCTCTCAATCACGGCGACCTCCATGATGCGAATATCTTCCTGCGTGGCGAGCAATATGTCTTCACGGATTGGGGAGACGCCAGCCTGGCCCATCCCTTTTTCTCACTCCGCACTGCATTCGTGAGTGTGGAAAATACGCTCGGGTTGGAGGAGAATAGGCCGATCTTCAGCAGCCTGCGGTATACATATCTCGAAGCCTGGAGGGAATTCGATAGTGAGGATAATCTTGTCACCGCGTTCGAACTTGCTAGCCAGTTGTGGTCCCTCAGTTCACTCTTTGCCTGGCATCATTCCCTCGGCGTACTTCCCCCGCAGGATCGTGGCGAAGACCAGGAGGCCATCCCTGCCTTGCTGATCGAATTACTGGAGGCCAATTCCGGCTGAGAGAACAGGATAGGTATGCCAGATCCAGCACTATCGCCAATCCTGCAAGGATTATTTCTGGGCTTTTCGATCGCGGCGCCGGTTGGCCCGATCGGCGTTCTCTGCATCCGACACACGCTTGAGCAGGGCTGGCGAACCGGCTTGATCGCTGGTTTGGGCGCGGCTAGCGCCGACATGGTCTACGGCGCGATCGCCGCTTTTGGGATCACCTTCATCTCGAACCTCTTGATCGAAGGCCAGATATGGCTGCGCGCCAGTGGCGGGCTCTTCCTGCTATACCTCGGCCTGCGGACGCTGATCCGCCGGCCCTCGGATCCGTTCCAATCCCTCGGCCGTACTGAAAGCCGTAAGGCGTATTGGACGACATTCGGGCTCACTCTGACCAATCCGTTGACCATCCTCTCCTTTGCAGCGATCATCGCCGGACTGGGAACATCCTCGGCAGGTCTCCTGCCGGCCATGCTTCTCGTCCTGGGGGTTTTTCTCGGATCGAGCGCCTGGTGGTTGCTGCTCAGTTCGTTTGTGAATATATTCCGCTCACGCCTAACCCCCAACGCATTGACCTGGATTAACCGTCTTTCGGGGGTCATCATCCTGACCTTCGGTTTGCTCGTGCTGCGCTCGATCACCCTCGCCTGAACCCGATTCATCAAGCGATCCCCCAATCCGGGGGATCCTGCAACCTTTTGAAATCTGCTATCGTATAGATGGATAGAGGTGCAAAACCTGGTCAGCTCAAGGTTGTGAGGGGCAATGCCCTCTCCGGCCTAGGCGGGGAGCTATCATGAAGGGCAAACGTTTTCCACTCCTGAGGACTCTACTCGGCCTGACGCTTGGCTTGGTCCTGGTTGGACTGGTTCGGATTATCCAACCCGTTGTCCGTCACGCACTGCGGGTTTCCGGTTACCAGCACTGGGTATCGACTAAGTCCTGACCCGTAATCCATCGTGACATGTGGACATCCCCCGGCCGAACGGGTATGCTTGCCGGACCTGGATGCCCATGGTCACAATACCCCCTGTTCACTACCGATTGAAAGACGGCTCGCAGCTTATGATCCGCGTTGCACGCGAGGGAGATGCGTCCGCCTCGCTCGCACTGTATCGTGCGGTGCTTGAGGAAGGTCCCTTTACGATGCTCGAACCCGATGAATTGATCCGCAGTAAAGATCAGGAGGAGCAGGCAATCCGCGCCGATGCAGAACATCCCACACGCTTGCGTCTTGTTGCGTATGCCGGCGATCTGGTTATCGGGATGGTCCGTGTTGCATGCGGTGACCTTGCGCGGACATCTCATTTCGGCGATATCGACTCGATGCGCGTCCTGCCCACTTGGCGCGGACGAGGTGTCGGGGGATCACTCCTGGACAGCTTGATCGCGTGGGCTGGAACACAACCCCAGATCGAGAAGCTTGGTCTTTACGTTTTCTCGACGAGCGAGGCGGCGATCCAGCTCTACCTGAGTCGCGGATTCGTCGAAGAAGGATGCGGGCTCTATGACATCAAGTTCGGCAATGGTGAGTACGCCAATACGATCATGATGGGCAAACTCCTCGATCGTAAGCCATCCTGAACAAGGACCTCCCTGGTGAGCCAATCCAGTTTGATACCAAGCGAGCCGATACAGTTTTCTAAAACCACTAATTCAGAGTAAACTAGTCTTAGTTTTTGATAGCAATGCACCAAACCGATAATTGCCGGAAGGGAAGCTCATCGACTCGTTAACACGAAATGCGCGCAGGATAACCCTGACCCTCTTCATCAATCAAAGTATCGGGTCGGCCGGGTTCATCGCCGCTGCCACGCTGGGCTCGATTGTTGGATCCCAGCTTGGCGGATCGGACCGATGTGCCGGTGTCCCTGCTACAGCCTATCTCCTTGGCGGAGCGGGCGCCTCGCTGCTGGGCGGCTTCCTGATGGAAGCCATCGGCAGGCGTGCCAGCCTGCTCGCAGGCCTTCTGCTTGGAGTGTGCGGGGGTGTGACCGCGTTCCTTGCGGTCCGGGATGGTTCGCTGCCCATCTACCTTGGCGGGTTGGCATTGATCGGCATCAGCTTCGCCATCGTACAGCTCGGCCGGTTTATTTCGGCAGAGGTATCGGTCCCGGCGCAGCGCGGTCAAGCGATCTCAATGGTCGTCTTCGGTGGCACGATTGGCGCTGTCTTCGGTCCATTGATTGTCGGGCCAGCCGGCAAA
>Ga0315534_1003341_pt1 | contig 10357 bp, 4 predicted proteins | sample SalMarSW160240MG_FD_203094 | JGI IMG/M metagenome (GOLD analysis project Ga0315534, IMG submission 203094) | Salt marsh sediment microbial communities from the Plum Island Ecosystem LTER, Massachusetts, United States - Salt Marsh Sediment SW1602-40 ...
CAAACGCTACGGCTACTTCGACAGCGACGAGGACTCGCAGAGTTTTTATGACGAGCTGTGCTACATGCTGGCCCACCAGATGGCCGCGCCTAATTCACCCCAGTGGTTCAACACGGGGTTGTTCGCTGCCTACGGCATCAAGGGACCCGCCCAGGGCCACTACTACATGGACCCGGACAGCGGGAAGCTGAAAAAGGCCGATAGTGCCTACGAGCGTCCTCAACCCCATGCCTGTTTCGTCATCTCCGTGAAAGACGACCTGGTAAACCAGGGCGGCATCATGGATCTGATCACCAGCGAAGCCCGGCTGTTCAAGTACGGGTCCGGGACCGGGACGAACTACTCTCGTCTGCGGGCCAAGCAGGAACCTCTGAGCGGTGGCGGGATCTCCTCCGGTCTGCTGTCCTTTCTTAAAGTAGGCGATCGTTCCGCATCGGCGATCAAGAGCGGTGGGACCACCCGCCGGGCCGCCCGCATGGTCACCCTGGATGCGGATCACCCCGATGTGGAAGACTACATCAACTGGAAAGTGGAGGAAGAGCAGAAAGTCGTATCCATGGTGATCGGCAGTAAGGTGTTGAAAAAACACACCCGGCTGATCGAACAGGCGGTGACCGGCGCCCAAGGTCCCGATGCGGACAACGCGGTTTTCGATCCGGATACCAATCCCAAGCTGCGGGAGGCGATACGCCGGGCCTTGGCGGAGACGGTCCCGCCGGGATACATCTACCGGGTTCTCCAGCTCCTTACGCAGGGGATGCGGAACCTGGACATCGAGGAGTACACCACCGAGTGGGACGAGGAAGCCTACAATACGGTCAGCGGTCAGTCTTCCAACAACTCCGTTCGGCTGAGCTCGGATTTCATGCAGAGGGTGATCGAAGACGGACCCTGGCTCCTGACCGGGCGGGTCGATCCCTCCCTGAAGATCGAAATCAAGACCCGTAAAATTTGGGATCAGATCGCCTACGCAGCCTGGAACTGCGCCGATCCGGGGATACAGTATCACTCGACCATCAACGAATGGCACACCTGTCCCGCGGATGGGGAAATCAGGGCCTCCAATCCCTGCTCGGAGTACATGTTTCTCGACGACACGGCCTGTAACCTGGCCTCCCTCAACCTGATGACCTTCTACGACACCGGGACGGGCCGCTTCGATGTCGATGCTCTGCTCCACGCCATTCACATCTGGACGATCGTGCTGGAGATCAGCGTGCTGATGGCCCAGTTCCCCACACCGGAGATCGCCAGAAAGAGCTACGAGTACCGCACCCTGGGATTGGGTTTTGCCAATCTGGGCAGCCTGCTCATGGTGATGGGCATCCCCTATGACAGTGAACAGGGACGCAGCCTTGCCGCCTGTCTGACCGCGCTGCTCAGCGGGCAGGCCTACCTGACATCCGCCCAGCTGGCCGAACAGCTCGGCCCCTTCCCCCGCTTTCAGGCCAATCGGGAACACATGCTGCGGGTGATCCGCAATCATCGCCGGGCCATCTACAGCGCAGAAGAAGGGCAGTACGAAGGCTTGACCGTGTTACCCAAGGCTCTGGACCCGGAAGCCTGTCCCTCCCAGCTGCTCGAGGCGGCCAGGCGCATCTGGGATCAGGCCCTACAGCAGGGAGAGAGCCACGGCTACCGTAATGCCCAAGTTACCGCGATCGCGCCGACCGGAACCATCGGGCTGGTCATGGACTGCGACACCACAGGGGTGGAGCCGGATTTTGCCCTGGTGAAGTTCAAGAAGCTCGCCGGTGGCGGCTACTTCAAGATCATCAATACCTCGATCCCGCCGGCTCTGAAACGGCTCGGCTACGATAAGAAACAGATCGATGAAATCACCGCCTACTGCCTGGGCCGGGGAACCCTGAAATCCGCTCCTGGGGTATCCTGGAAAAAATTGAAGGCCAAGGGGTTCAACGAAACCGTGCTCAAGGGCATCGATAAGTCCCTGGAAGGTGCCTTTTCCATTCACTCTGCTTTTGTCCCCGCCGTGGTGGATGAGGAGATGCTGGAAAAGAAGCTCGGCATTTCGGGCCAGACCTACGGGAAGCCCGGGTTCCAACTACTGCGGCACCTTGGTTTCACTCCGGAGGAGATCGAAGAGGCAGACCGCTTCGTCTGCGGAACCATGACCGTCGAAGGTGCCCCTCATCTGAAGCGGGAGCACTATGCCGTGTTCGACACGGCGAGTAAGGTCGGTCGTGTCGGCACCCGCTTTATCCCCTGGCAAGCCCATATCGAGATGATGGCGGCGGTTCAGCCCTTCGTTTCCGGGGCGATCTCCAAGACTGTAAACATGCCCAACTCCGTCACCGTAGAGGATGTCAAAGGAGCCTATTTTCTGTCCTGGCAGCGGATGCTCAAAGCCGTCGCCATCTATCGGGACGGCTCGAAGCTCAGCCAGCCTCTGTCCTCCCTCAGTGCCTCCGGGGAGCGTCTGGCCGAACAGATACTGGCCCTGCAGCGTCGGCTTGAGTTGAGCGCCGATCAGCTCGGCGAGCAAGCCGCCCCTGCGGCGGAGGCGGACAATCCGACGGTCTCGATCCCGCACACCCCCGCCCCTTCTTCCCGGCACGAACGCAAACCTTTACCCAGCCGCCGCAACGGCTACACCCAGAAAGCCAAGATCGGCCGACACAGTCTTTTCCTGCGCACCGGGCAGTATCCGGACGGAAGTCTCGGGGAGATTTTTTTGGACATGCATCGGGAAGGTGCGGCCTTCCGCAGCCTTCTCAACAGCTTCGCCATAGCCGTGTCCTTGGGTCTGCAGTACGGGGTTCCCCTGGAAGAGTACGTGGATGCTTTCGTGTTCACCCGTTTCGAGCCTAACGGGATCGTCCAGGGTCACGACAACATAAAGATCACCACTTCGGTTCTGGACTTCATCTTCCGCGATCTGGCACTGGCCTATCTGAAGCGTACCGATCTGGTTCAGGTCAAACCGGACGATCTGATCGCCACTATGACCAACGGCACCCGAGAGCTCGAGGAGGCCGGCGGCAATGGAGCGGGAGAGCCGGAAGAGGAAGCGGCCGAACAGAAAGCGGAGCAGGCGCTGGAACACGCGGCCGGCGGCAACGGCGGCGCGGGCGCGTCCAGGCCAAAGCCGGTGCCGGTCGGCGCAGTCAATGAGCAGACAGATGCCGCCGCCCTGGACAGTGCGGCAGAAGCCCTGAATATGGCCCGCATGCAGGGCTACGAGGGCGACCCCTGCCCCGTCTGCGGACATTTCACCATGGTGAGAAACGGAACCTGTCTGAAGTGCTTGACCTGCGGTTCTACAACCGGCTGCTCGTGATATTACTGTTTCTGCGATCTTGTTCCCAAAGCCGGGCGGGGTGTAACGTCCGGGATCAGGCCCCAAAGGCCTCCACATCGGCCATGGAGTGAAATGGGGACAGCTCCCGAAGCTGGTCGACGATTCCGGGAAGAACTTCCAGAACGTAGTCAATGTCCTCTTCCGTGTTGTAGGTGCTCAAGGAGAAGCGCACCGACCCATGGATGCTGGTGAAGGGCACGCCCATGGCCCGCAGCACGTGGGAAGGCTGCAGACTGCCGGAAGCGCAGGCCGATCCGGTAGAGGCACAGATCCCGCGTTTATCCATTGCCAGCAGCAGGGCTTCCCCTTCGATGAAGTGGATGCCGATGTTGGTCGTGTTGGGAACGCGATTGTCCGGGTCGCCGTTCAGCTCGGTGTCCGGGATCCGGGAGAGAATCTCATTCTCCAGCTTATCCCGCAGTGCCCGCACCCGGGTGTCTTCATCCTCGAGCTTGCCGCCGACCAGCTCGGCCGCTTTGCCCATGCCCACGATCAAGGGCATGCTTTCGGTTCCTCCGCGGCGGCTGCGTTCCTGATGACCGCCGATAATGAAGGGACGGATCTTCAAGCCCCGCCGAATGAACAGACCGCCGATCCCCTTGGGGGCGTGGAATTTGTGACCGGAGAAGGACAGGAGATCGACGGGAAGCTTCTCCATGTCTAGGGGCACCTTGCCCACCCCTTGTACCGCGTCGGTGTGAACGAAAACCCCCCGCTCCTTGGCGATCCGGCAGATCTCCCGGATGGGGAACATGACCCCGGATTCATTGTTGGCTAAGATTGCCGAAATCAGCAGCGTGTCTTTGGTGATCGCTTCCCGCAGCTCCTCCAGATCCAGGTTTCCCTTGCTGTCGACCCCGAGCTCGGTCACCTGCAGGCCTTTTCTGCGCAGGTAGGGCACCTGGTTCTTGATGGCCGGGTGCTCGACTTTGGTGGTAATGATGTGACCCTTTTCCGGGTAGGCGTCGACGAGTCCTCGAACGGCGTGGTTATCGCTCTCCGAGCCGCAGGAGGTGAACACCACTTCGGTCGGATGGCAATGGAGCAAAGCGGCCACCCGCTCGCGGGCCGTATCCAGGTCTCTGTGGACGTCGCCTCCGAAGCTGTACATGCTCGAAGGATTGCCGTATCTTTCCTTTAAAAAGGGAAGCATCTCCTCCAGGACTTCGGGGGCGACCCGGGTGGTCGCGTTGTTGTCCAGGTAGACTCTACGCGCTTTCATCTTCCACAACCTCCAAAGTTGGATCGATCAGCTCGCGGAGCTTGTCCTGAACCAGACCTTTCAGGGTTAAATCCGCGGCCAGGCATCCGCGACACATGCCCATCAGACGAACCACCACCTTGTTATCGGCCAGATCCACCAGCTCCACATCGCCGCCGTCCCGTTTGAGGATGGGGCGGACCTCCTCTTTCAAGACCTCTTCGATCTTCCTGATCTTTTGAACCGTGGTCAGCCGTATACCGGAGGATCGCTTCTCCGTCTCGCCCCTCCAGATCTCTTCCAGGAGATCTTCGATCCTCGGGATGCAGGCGCCGCATCCGCCTCCGGCCTTGGTGTAGTTGGTTACTTCCTCCACACTGTGGAGGTTGTTTGCCAGGGCCACCCGCTTGATCTTGGCGTCGGTTACACCGAAACACTTGCAGACAACCTCCCCTTCATCCTCTTCGTGAGCCCCGAGCTTGATTCCTTTGAAATCGGCGATCGCCGCCTCGAGGGCTTCCTCCCCCATCACCGAGCAGTGCATCTTCTCCGTTGGCAGGCCGTCCAGGTAATCGGCTATGTCCTGATTGGTGATCTTGCCCGCCTCCTCCAGGGTTTTACCCTTGATCATCTCCGTCAAGGCGCTGGCCGCGGCGATAGCACTGCCGCAGCCGAAGGTCTTGAACTTGGCGTCCCGGATGACCCCGTCGTCTATTTTCAGCGTGAGTTTCAGAGCGTCGCCGCATACGATCGAGCCGACCTCTCCCACCGCGTCGGCGTCGTTTATCACCCCCACATTGCGAGGGTTTTCATAATGCTCCATTACTTTTTTCGTGTAGTCCCACATGGCCCTTTCCTGTCAATCCATTGTCTTTCTATAAAGTAATAACCTGCTGGTGTTGTGTAAAGAGAATTGTATCCGCCCGCTGTGTTGCGTCTTTCGAACGCACCTGCTCCGGGTGTAGCGGTGCGCTCAGAGGGCAGGACTTCCTGTCAGCGGGAATCGGGCCGGGGAATGAAAAAAGTGGAGACCCGGTACCCTTCGTAGTCGCGAGCGCTGTCCTGGTTGATCGGATCGAGAACCCGGTCGCCGTTCACGACGAAGTAGTAGAAGTGTCGGCCCGGGGGCATCTGGACGGTCAGACGGTACTCTCCGGGTTTGGTTTCCTGCATCCGGTGCCAGAATGGGTCCCAATTGTTGAAGTCCCCCGCGACGGACACGGCCCTGCTCGGCAGGGATTGGAAGAGGAAGGTGACCCTTCCTTCCCCGATCTCCGGGCTGATCGCGTGCCGGGGCGGACGGTCCTGCAGGTGGAATACGGAAATACCTCGGCCGAAGGCATCCTTCTGCTGCTGGGGATTGAAGGGATCACTTGTCCACAATCCATCCACAACGATCCGGTAGTGCAAAGCCTCCACCTCTTCCGGTATGTCGAGGAGCAGGAGGAACACACCGTTCTCGTTGCGGAGGTAGACGTGAAAGATCCGGTAGTCTTCATGGGCAAAGCGAGCTCCCACCAGGCGTACTGGATCATTCGATTCGTAGCTGAGCAAAACCTGTTGCTCCAGATACTCAGGTGGTCCGGCCCGGTCGATGCCCTTGATGCGAATGTCCATCAGGTGGGAGTCCAGGGTGTACAGGGGGAGTACCGTCAGGAAAAAAAGCGGGATCACGATCGAGAAAATAACCCGTTTATGATTGTTCATAGGTCTGCTATACTTCTACCACTTCTGCCGAATACATTTTTCATGAAGCGAAGCTGTTTTCATACATTCGCCAAAGATGTTTTTTGCCATCGGGTGTACACTAGTGCTTCGACATCCCAAAATGTCAACTTAAGCACAGGAATCTTAAACTCCGCCCCTGAAAAACCGAAATTCAAGGGTAGAAACTAAATGCCCAGCCTACAAGAGGTCGAACAGTTTAAATATCTCCTCAACGAACTGGGGGATGAGTCGGAAATCCTCGCCGAGCGGGACGAAGAGATCGAGGATATCCCTCCTCCCGAGCAGGGTCTGCCCGAAGGGTTGAGCGACCTGCTCGAAACCCCAGAAGGCATTCCTGAGGAGCCGGGTCCGGAGGAAATGCCTGGAGTGGTGCCGTCCGAACCTTCACTGGAGCAGCCGGTTGTGCCAGGCGAAGCGCCGGCGGCAGAGGCGCCCGAGGCTGCTCCGCCGGAGGCCGGCGAGAGCGAGGAAGGCCCCTCTGAAGCCGCAGAGTTTGAGCTGTCCGAAATCGAAGCAGGTCCAGAGCCTGAAGCTCCCGCTGAAGAGATCCCGGTTGAGGAGTTGTCTCTCGAAGACCTCGGCTTGGAGCTTCCCGAAGCCGAAGCCGCTCCTCTCGAAGAACCGGCAGAGGAAGAGCCTGCCGGGGAAGCGGACGAGTTCGCTATTCCGCCGGGATTGATCGAGCCAGGAGAAGAACAAGAGGTCGCCGAAGCCGCCCCCGGAGAAGAGGCGGAAGGGATTACTGCGGAAGAACCCGGCGGGGCTCCCGAGTTTGAGATGCCTACCGAAGAAATCACGGAAGAGGTTCCTGCTGAAGCTGTCTCCGAAGAAATCTCGATAGAGGAGGCCTTGGCGGGTTTGGGGCTCGAGGAGACCCCAGAAGCTTCTGAGATGGAGCTTCCCGAAGAAGCGCCGCCGGCGGAACAAGAGATCAGTGCTGAAGAGCTCCCGGAAATGCCGGGATTCGACCTAGAAGGATTCGATGCGGATGCTTTGGCAGCGCCGGAAACACCTGAGGCACCTGAAGTGCAAGAAACGCCGGAACTGCCGGAAACCCTGGAAGTGCCGGAAGTACCGGAAGCGGAGGTGGAAGCTCCGGCAGAGGAAGCCTTCGGTGAGGCGGAGTTCGAACTGCCAGACGAGTTTCAGTTGCCCGAGGAAGCCTTCGACGAGGAGGCGGTCCCGGAGGAGCCGGTGGAAGCGGCTGAGGAGGAAGAAGGCATCGCCGAGCCCTCGGACGATGAGGCTGAATTTCTCAAGGTTCTTCAGGATGAGATCTTCCCGGGAGAGGAGGCTGCCGCGGAGCAACCCGCGGAGGCACCGGGTGTTGAGGAGGCCTTTGCAGAAATTTCTCTGGAGGCCGAAGCTCCGGTAGAGACGCCTCCTGAGGAGGAAGTGCCCGAAGGCATTCCCGCGGGAGAGGAGATTTCCTTCCCCGAAGGTGAGCAGATCGACCTGGAAGCCCCCGCGGAGATAATGGACGGGGCTGAAGAGTACGACTTGGACGAGTTCTCCCTGGAGGGATTGGGAGAAGCCTTCCATGTAGAGGAGGAGGTCGAAGCTCCGCCTGCCCCGGAGGAAGCGATCCCAACCGAACCGTCCGCGGTGGAGGAACAGTTCCCCGAAGAGATCGCCTTTACCGGAGCGGAAGAGCTCACCTTCATGGACAAGCAATTTGCGGCCATCAAGCGCACTATGGCGCACCTGCCCCGGAACCTGAAAGTCGCCATCGAGGAGCTGATCGCCGAGAAGGGTCTGGAGGGTGAAGATCTGCGTTCCCTGCTGGCCCTCCTGATCGAAGGAGCCCCGCCAACGGCCATCGCCGAACGGGTGTCCCGATTGACCGGCCAGCGCATCGCGCTTCCGAAAAGTTACGAGCGGCTTACCGGTGTTGCCTTCGAGGAACGGCGACGGACCTTCGGTTATGCTTTTCGGGAAAACATCCTTCCCATCCTGCGGGTGGTGGTGCTCAGCCTGGCTTTTCTCGGTCTACTCGCCTTTCTGGGTTACCGCTATGTATACAGGCCCCTCTATGCGAACTACCTCTATCGTCAGGGCTACAGTCAGATCGAGAAAGAGCGTTACCGCATGGCCAACGACAGCTTCGACAGGGCGACCTCGGTCTGGGTCTTCAGGAACTGGTTCTATCGCTACGCCCAAGGATTCACAGAGGAGGATCAATTTCAGCTGGCTGCGGAAAAGTATGAGCAGCTTCTCAACCGGTTCCCCAGGGACAGGACGGGAAAGCTCTCCTACGCCTCCCTGCTCACCTTTCATCTTGCCGGCTATGAGAAGGCGGACACGCTTCTCGATGAAGTGCTGACGGAGGACATGAAGGACTACGACGCCCTGCTGGCCAAGGGAGATAACTATCTCGAGTGGGCCCAGGAGGAGCGTTTGCGCTTCGAGGATGCCCGCTTCGCCTACGCATCGATCATCGATTATTACGGTGAGAAGGACGAGGTCCTGTTTCGGATGATGCGTTACTTCATCCGTGCGGATAAGTTCGACGAGACCCGCACATTGAAAAACTATCTGGACGACAAGAAGAACCTGCGGGTCGAGCCGGAGCTGTACGCCTCGACCTACGCGGAGCTGGCCGGATACTGGATCGACAAGGGACACTACGATTCGATCCCGTCGATGCTCTTCAAGGCGATGGAAGAGAAGATGAATGAGCCGGGCATTCACTACCAGCTGGCCCGCTACTACCGCTACGTACAGGATCCCGGGGAGGAGGAAAAGGCTCTGGCCGCGGCGATTCAGCTCCTGGAACGTATGCAGCCCCTGGACAAGCAACACCTGTCCATGGTGATCGATTCGTACAACCGTCGAGGGGAAACTCTCTGGCGAAAGGATGAGTACCTGGAGGCGGAGGAGTACTTCCAGAAGGCCATCGACAGGATCGAGGATGCCCAGAGACGGAAGATCTTCGGTCTGCAGGAAGAGTTCGGACTGGTGTACAAGAACTACGGGGACCTCTACTACTATATCAGCCATGACCTCGAGCCGGCCCTGGATCTGTATCTCAAGGCTGTCAACAATCGCTACGAAACTCCGGACCTGGATTACAAGATGGGCTACATCCACTACGCCAAGGACCGTTACGAGGATGCCCTGCTGAACTTCTCCAAGGTTATCGACCAGAGACCGACCAACACGAACGGCTTGTACGCGCTGGCTAACAGCCTGTACCTGCGGGGCTACTACTCATCTGCTCAGGGGTATTACCTCCGGCTTCTGAACCTGCTGGAATCGCGGGAGGAGCGTATTCCCTTCCTGCAGATCTATGAAAACCCCGAGCACAACGCCCTGGTGGAATACATCATGAAGGTGTACAACAATCTCGGAGTGACTTTGAAGCAGCTCGCCGACAGGAGCCGGGATCCGGAGAAGGAGTCCAAGGCTTTGGTGAATATGACTTTTTCTTCGGAGCGCTTCGATCTGCTGTCCCGGGATCCGGTGACCGTGGAAAGGGGCTTGACCAAGAACCTGGCCTACCTCAACCAGGGTGGGATCCTCTACCCGACTTCGGATTTTCAGCTGCAGATCTACACCCGTCTGCCCATCGACCTGGAGGCGGTTCGCTTCTAGGGGGCGCGGGGCGTTCAGACCGGGACGACTGCCGGCGCACTCAGACCGGAAGCATCCAGCCGTACGTGTCTTCCATTAAACCGTACTGAATCCCCTTGAGGGTCTTCAAGGCGTGAGCGCTGAACTCACCGATCTTGCCGTCACCGAACACCACCTCTTTGCCCTCGTGTGTGATGGACTCGAAAAAGGTCACTCCCGCCGCAGTACCGCTGGCGAACACCTCTTTGGCTTCTGCGAAGACCTCGTCCACGGAGATCCTGCGCTCCTCGGTCTTGAGGCCTTTGTCCTTGGCGATCTGCAGAACAGACAGGCGGGTGATCCCGGGCAGGATCGTGTCCTCCAGAGAGGGGGTCACCAGGGTGCCGTTTTTAAGCAGAAAGAAGAGGTTGCAGGAGGAGCCTTCCTCGAAGTATTTCTGCTCCTCCGCATCGAGGAACACAGCCTCCATGTAGCCCTGGCTCTCCGCCTCTTTCTTGGCCAAAGCGCTGGCCACGTAGTTGGAGGCGCATTTG
>Ga0315534_1003342_pt1 | contig 10356 bp, 10 predicted proteins | sample SalMarSW160240MG_FD_203094 | JGI IMG/M metagenome (GOLD analysis project Ga0315534, IMG submission 203094) | Salt marsh sediment microbial communities from the Plum Island Ecosystem LTER, Massachusetts, United States - Salt Marsh Sediment SW1602-40 ...
ACGGGACGATCTCTTCCTTCGGATCCCCATCTAGGATGATTTCGCAACCATCGGCGTATTTCATCCAGATTTTCCGCCAGGTGCCGCAGGCATCCGGATGCTGCTGCGGGCAGTCGGCTTCAATCTCCACAGGACTGGTGTTGTCCTTGTCCAGGACATACTGGACCGGGTCCAGATAGTGCATGCCCATGTCTCCTAAGCCTCCGCCGTCATAATCCCAGTATCCGCGAAAGGTGTTGTGGACGCGGTGGGGATGGTAGGGCTTGAAAGGCGCGGGGCCGAGCCACATGTCATAATCCAGCTCCTTAGGCACGGGTTGAGGAGCTAGATTCTCCTCCCCCACCCAGTAAAACTTCCAGTCGAATCCAGTGGCTGCACTCACGGTCACTTTGAGTGGCCAGCCAAAAAGCCCGCCAAGAACGGCTTTTTTTATCGGTTTGACCGTCGTTCCGAAACCATAAAAACGCTCATCGAACCGGAACCACGTGTTGATCCTGAAAATTCTTCCGTTTCTTTGGACAGCCTCGACAACTTTTTGTCCTTCTCCGATTGTCCGGGTCATCGGTTTTTCACACCAGATATCTTTGCCGGATTCGGCGGCTGCGATGGATATCAACGCATGCCAGTGGGGGGGTGTGGGTATGTGAACGATGTCGATGTCGGTCCGTTCGAGAACATGGCGGAAATCTTTGTAACCCTGGACACCTGGGCCTGCTATCTCCAAGGCCATGTTCAAGTGGTTTTCATCCACATCGCAAACGGCCAGCAAACGGGCTCCTTCGTAGCTAAGATGAGCCCTTCCCATGCCGCCGACTCCGATCACTGCTTTGGTCAGCTCGTCACTGGGAGCTGTGTAACCCTGACCGCCTAAAACAAACCGAGGAACGATGACAAAAGCCGCTGTCGTGGTAACGGCCGTTTTGATAAAATTTCTCCGGGTAATGGTTTTTCTCTTTTTCATGACCGACTCCAGCAAAACCCTATGGCCAAAGTCAGTATATTACAAACAGGAACACTCCTCAAGACAAAGAGAAAAAGAGGCTGTCCCCTTTTTTCTCTTTTTTGACTTGAATTTTGGCAAAGGTTTAGGAAGAATTCGGTACAGAGATACAATTTGAGAAAGTTTAAAATATTCGAACGTGTTAAGATAGTGGAGGAGAAGTAAATGCCATCATTCAGCCATTCCAAAATCGGAGCCTTTGAATCCTGTAAACTGCGGTACAAATTCGCTTACATCGATAGGATAAAAGTTGAAGCCGAGGACACCATCGAGACCTTTCTGGGGAGCATGGTACACGAGGCCTTGGAAAAACTCTACCTGGACATTCGGTTCGAAAAACTGATGACCCTGGAGGAGATTCTGGCCTACTACAACAAGATCTGGGAGGAAAAGTGGAAGGATTCCATCATCATCGTCAAGAAGGATTACGCGGCCGATAATTACCGGAAAATAGGGGAGCGGCAGCTCACTGATTATTACAACCGGCACAAGCCCTTTGATCAGGGGAGGATCATCGGCCTGGAAACCCAGGATTTCTTGCCGCTGGATGAGCAGGGCCGCTACAAATTCCACATCCGGATCGACAGGCTGATGGACATGGGGGATGGATTGTACGAAGTGCATGACTACAAAACGGGATCCTCTCTTTCCAGCCAAGAAGAACTGGACAATGACAGGCAGCTGGCCATGTATTCCCAGTGGGTCAGGCAGAATTTCAAGGATTTCAACAAGGTCCGCCTCGTCTGGCATTTTTTGGCGTTCGACAAAGAAATGGATTCCTACAGGACAAAGGAAGAATTGGAAAATTTGCGAAAAGAAATCCTGTCACAGATCGCAGAAATCGAATCAACAGGAGATTTTCCTGCCAATGTAACTCGGCTCTGCGACTGGTGTTTGTACAAATCCATCTGCCCGATGTGGAAACACGAGGTAGAATTGGAGGAAAAACCGGAAAACGAATACTTGAACGATCCCGGTCTCAAACTGGTCGATGCCTACACCGAACTCAAGGAAAAAATCGACACTAACCGCAAAGAGGCAGAGGGGGAGTTGGAAAAGATAAGGGACGCGTTGATCGCCTTTAGCGAAAAAGAAGGCGTGCAGGTTGTGACCGGTTCCGAAAGCAAAATATCCGTCAAGGCCTATGAAACGATCAAACTGCCGGGCAAAAATACCAAAGAAAGGAACGAATTGATCGACACCCTCAAAAAATTGGGACGTTTGGATGAGGTTTCGGGCTTCAACAGCTACGCATTGACAAAGATTCTGGAAAATGAAGAATGGGAAAAGGAGGAGATGGACCAACTGGAAAGATTTCGGACAAAAGAGAAAAATTACCGGTTGACTGTCAGCAAAAAATAATGCGATATTATACACGAAATTTGGATATGCAGTAGGGGAAAATGGACAAAGACATAAAAAAATACCTTTCGAGCCTCGATTTGGGGGAACTCCAGCATTTCAACAATATGGCGGTGTTCCCGCTTATGTCCTCTCTCGACGATTCCCCCAAGTATTTGATCCTCAAACAAGCCTTGGACCAGCATGTTTTGGTCATTGGGGAAGTCACCCAGGAAGGACGGGTTCCTGAACTCAAAGTCGTCAATAAAGCCGACACGCCTGTCCTGCTTCTCGATGGAGAAGAGCTGGCCGGTGCCAAGCAGAACAGGGTTTTGAACACCTCGATTCTTTTGAAAGAAAATTCCGAAACGATCATCCCGGTGAGCTGCACCGAACAGAGACGCTGGTCGTACCAATCACAGGAATTTACCGAGTCCGGAACGGTGATGATCCCCAAGATCCGGAAAATGAAGTCCCAGACAGTGTCCGATTCCCTGCATGAGTCCCGGGAGTTCCGGTCCGATCAGGGGACGGTCTGGACCTCCATCGACGAATTATCTGAACAGACCGGTATTCGCTCGCGAACGGCCGCAATGAAGGATGTTTACGAAGCGAAAGAAAAGGAACTGGACGAATACCTGAACACCTTCAAATGCCTCCCTGGACAAAAAGGATTGCTCCCGTTTATCGACGGGGAAGTTGTGGGATTCGATTTTCTCTCGCTGGATACCGCCTATGCCCTTCTTCATCCCAAGCTGGTTAAAAGTTATGCCATGGAAGCCCTTCTCCAAAAGGCACCAACGACCGAAAAACCTGTGAAGGAAAAGGGCAAAGAATTCCTCAAGGAAGCAGGCCGGTGTAAGGAAAAAAAATACAAATCTATCGGGAAGGGAGACGATCACAGGTTCGAGGGAAAACAGATGGTGGGATCGGCCTTGAAATATCAAAAAAAAGTGATCCACATGGCCTTTTTCAGCATTTCCGAGAGTGAAAAAGCCGGCAAGATCGCCGGATTCAAACGACGCCGCGAATTCCGTACAGGATAGTCTGGCCGCTATGCGTTGATGATACTTTAGATCCCAAAAATTATGCTTGTCGTATTTTTGTGTCGGTGTTGTACCCCCGCTCGCCGAAAGGTTGAAGTTTCTCAAGCCAGATCTGCTCAAACAGCGTCAATTCATCGCTTAGGTTGAAGTTTGGATCATTCTCGACCTTCACCGTTTCCAAAATTTCAAAGACGAACTTGTCTGCACCATATTCATTCCATTCCTGCTGAAGCATTTTGTTACGATGCGATCCAATCGATAACATGAACTTATGCCCGTTCAATGGCCCTTCAAGGTTTAGACTACTTCCAAGCAGCACTTTTCCATTTACGGTATTTTTCACCTGGAAAACACCGGCAGGTTTCGGCCTTTCTTTGTATTCCCTCTTGATATCTTTTTTTGATCTCATCTACTTTGTCCTCGTTATTTTTCCATTTTAATATATGTGTTCTGCGATATGTATTATATACAGCTATTTTTCTCGAGTAAATGCGGTTATTATCGCTGTTTATGTCGATATAGTGCATGACCATCAGTCATAAGAAAGCCTCTGAACGGATTAATTAACAATCCTTCAAAGGGGACATGAACGACCCCGCTGTCCTTTTTGTAAGCGGAACCATAGAATCACACACCTTGACTTGAACGGGTCCTTCCGCGATAAATTTTCCCGCTTCGGATACTTTCGAGCGGATTTTTTTTTGAACTTCCTTCTCCACCGCCGTCAAATAAAATATCTTTACCGTAGGCTCCCGCAGATCCCAGATCCCGACCACACGCCCATCGACAAGAATGGTCGAGGTGGCATTCCCGGAACGGTCGAAGATCATCTTGTCGTGTTTGGGAGACCGAAATCTTTCCCGGTCTTTATACCCCATGATGTAGGGATCTAAGCTGGGGAGTATGTTGACAACAGGATGTATTGGAGTTGTGAACGATCGTAAAAATTCCAGTTCTGACGAATGGATAAGGTAGCCGCCTTCCAATTCAGATATATCGACAGAGTTCACCTCAGCTCCAAGGCCTTCGAGGATTTCCCTCACCTGTGTCTTGGGGAATCCCGTCCACCAGGCAATATCCTTTTCCGTTACCGGCCCAAAAGACAGAAGATAACGGCCGATGATTTTCTCTCTGGCCTCTTTTTCTTCATAGGTTGAAAGGTCCAGTTCGGGATAGTAGTCCTTAAATAAATAGTAGGCATGCTGCGTGCTTTTCCATCCCTCTCTGGGAAGGCTCCTCACCAGAATGCCCTTGTCGCACATCAGGTTCACGATCGGAGCGATGTTGGCCGCTGTTCGCAGCTTTTGTTTGATCTCTCGAGTGGTCAAGCCCCTGCCTCTCAGGATTTTCAGGATTTTGTTCGAAAGCCTTGCATAATGTGTCGGTGTGATTCCCAAGTACTTGCTGAATCGTGCAGCCGTCACCTCTGCCATCTGACTGGTGGCAGCAAAAGCCACTGGGATAAATTCCTTGGGCAGTATGTAAATCGTATTCCGTACATACCGAATTCTTGTCAAACTCTTTTTTTTGGACATTTCGAAGGCAAGATCGTCCCTTCGAAAAGATATGGATCGAGCCAGCAGAGACAGGTAAGGTCCGGTGGCGCTCGTTCCGTGGAGCCCTCCGATATCTTGTGTGATCCGAACGGCATCGTTAAGTTTTGCATCGTCGGCCAAATGCTGCTTATTCAGGACAAACTGATTGACTTTGCTGAGACTAAACTTTTCCATATCAGAATATTATCCTGATATTGCTGAAAATGACAACACGAACATTTTTTCTCTTGTCATTCATCGCGAATTCGTTTATCAATAAAAGCAGTAAAAAAAGCATCCGATGCCTAATCAAAAAAATCCGGAATTCCCAGAGACTCTGCAATCCCTGGAAAAGGAGCTCACCGGATCGAAACCCGGTTTGAAAGCTCAACTGGGGATGTGTCCGAATCCCCGGCCCGGCCATCAGGCCTATTTCGAAGTGGAAGACACATGCCTCAAAGCCGGGGTTCTCGTGCTGCTTTATCCTAAAGAGGGCATGCTTCATCTCGTGCTCACCCGGAGGACGGACAGGGTGGATTTTCACAAAGGACAGATTTCTTTTCCCGGGGGGAAAAAGGAAACAGGGGAGGAGTTGGAACAGGCTGCCATAAGAGAAGCCCAGGAAGAACTGGGAATCGATCCCGACTCTGTCCGGGTTTTGGGGATGTTGACCCCCCTTTACATCCCGCCGAGCAACTACTGCATATATCCGGTTGTGGCTTTAGCCGAGAACCGGCCGGATTTTCAGCCCTCATCGGTCGAGGTAGCCGAAGTCCTGGAAATACCTCTCGACCACCTCCTCAGTCCACATAATATCCAGAGGGAAATGTGGATTATCCGGGATGCAGAGGTGGAGGTTCCGTTTTATTCCTACGGCAAACACAAAATATGGGGAGCCACCGCCATGGTCTTGGCTGAACTCCTTGAAATGGCTAAAGAAATTAATTTCCGCTGAGATTTTGGTTCAAGGCCATCCTAAATTCACGAACGATCTTTTTCCCGATCCCGAATATGTCCACAAATTGTTCTTTCTGGAGGACTTTGCATTCTACACTGATACTGTCGCCAAATTCCCGTATCATGATGGACAACCGGGGCGGAGCGTCTCCTCCCAGCACATACCTTCCGCTTTCAGCTCCGATAAAGCCCGCTTCCCTGTCGAGGCTATCGATCGTGAATTCTATGTCATTCACCGCGGCTATCGATGCCTCCCACACTTCATCGAAAGTTCGGTTCCGCCAATGGCTCGATTCTGTCTTGACAGTCTGAATTGCGCAGGACAAACAAGCCAAAATGAGTAGCGGGAGCAATAATTTTTTCATCGGCATCTCCTCATGACATCCACAGCTTTTCCCTCTCGCTCCCGTATATAAAGCAAAATATGTGCCAAGATAAATCCAGGGGTGGGTGGAAAATCTCAAACGGTTTTGTCCGTTTTAGATGACACATCATCAGAATTTCATCGACAAAAAGTCCATTTTTAAGATTTGACCAAAATCCAATAATTATATAGGATTAATAGGGATTATCCATGAGACAGGTTATATACGGCACCAACACACAGAGGAGGTTCTGATGAACCAAAAACACGAACACACGAATAAGCTCATAGACGAAACGAGCCCTTATCTTCTGCAGCATGCCCACAATCCGGTCGACTGGTATCCATGGGGAGAGGAGGCTTTGGTTAAAGCGAAAAAAGAAAACAAACCGATTTTCCTGTCCATCGGTTATGCCGCCTGCCACTGGTGTCACGTGATGGAAAGGGAGTCTTTCGAAAACCAAGAGATCGCCGAAATCCTGAACAGACATTTCATTTCCATCAAAGTAGACAGAGAAGAACGTCCCGACCTTGACGATATTTACATGACAGCAGTGGTCGCCATATCCGGAAGCGGAGGATGGCCGATGACGGTTTTCCTCACACCAGAGCTCAAGCCCTTCTACGGAGGCACCTATTTTCCGCCTGAGGATAAATGGGGGCGTGTAGGGTTCAAAAACCTCATCCTGCGCCTCAACGATTTTTGGCGAGACGACCAAAGCAAAACAAAGCTTTTCCAGGACGCCGAAACCCTCAGCCAGATCATCGAACAGAGGACCTCCCTCAGTCTTCCGGTCGACAAAGAGGCCCAACTCAACTCAGATCTCCTTGCCGATGCCGCCAGCCATCTAGAGGCTGTTTTCGACGACAAATGGGGAGGATTCAGCGGTGCGCCTAAATTTCCACCTTCCAATGCCATCATGTTCCTTCTGCGTGACTACATTCGCACAGGGAACAAGCGCTCGCTCGAAATGGCCGCATTCACCCTGGACAAGATGTCTGAGGGAGGGATGTACGACCATCTGGCAGGGGGATTCCACCGGTATTCTGTCGACAACGAGTGGCAGGTGCCTCATTTCGAGAAAATGCTGTACGACAATTCCCAGTTGGCCGTCGTTTATATCGAAGCATTTCAAGTGACCGGCAACAAAAGATATGCCCGCATCGCCCAGGAAATATTCGATTATGAGATGACCTACATGACCGACGACTCCGGGGGAATTTATTCGACAGAAGACGCGGACAGCGAGGGAAAGGAAGGCCTCTTTTATCTCTGGAAATGGGAAGAACTCGAGACAATCTTGGGCAAAAAAGAAGCCGACATCTTATCTCGGTATTACAACGTGAAAAAAACGGGGAATTTCTCATCCCATGAGGACTACCACAAAGGATTCAATATCCTGCACCTGCGTAAAGATGCAGCAACTCTGGCCAAAGAAATGGACATGACAGAAGAGCGATTGGAAAACTCGATAACTGGCATAAAGAAGAAGCTTCTCGAGGTCCGGGATAAAAGAGTGCGGCCAGGGCTGGATGATAAAGCCATCACCTCCTGGAATGCCCTGATGATCTCCGCATTCGCCCGCGGATACCAAGTTTTTGCAGACAAAAGATATCTTATCGCCGCTGAGCGAGCTGCCGCCTTTATCATGGATAAGATGCGCACAAAGGACGGCAAACTTCTTCGCACGTACAGGGCTGGAGAATCTAAATTTTTCGCATACCTCGAGGATTATGCCTACACTATTCGGGCATTCATAGACCTTTATGAGGCAGGATTCGATGAAAAATGGTTTTTTGCCGCCGGGGAACTGACCGAGGAAATGATCGTTCAATTCTGGGAAGAAAAAAGTGCCAGCTTATTCAACACCAGCCAAAATCATAAAAATTTGATCGTGCGTACAAAATCATCGAATGACAGCGCCATTCCTTCTCCTGTTGGTGTGGCCATCGATTCACTTCTCCGTTTGGGAGAGCTCCTGGACAGGAAAGATTATGTTCAGAAGGCAGGGCGCATCCTCAGAGCCAACCTTCCTTACATGGAAAAAACTCCGCAAGGATATCTTACACTCCTGATGGACGTGGATACGCTGATTCACCCCATAAAAGAGATCGCCATCGTCGGACACAGGGATTCCGAAGATACAAAAGAACTGCTGAAAGCGATTCACAGCCGGTTTATCCCCGGCCATGTCATCGCCCTTCTCGATCCCGATAGCAAAAAGGCAGAAGAGCTTGTCAATAAAATCCCGCTTTTTTATGGCCGGACCCTTATCGATGGCAAAGCCACCGCTTATTTGTGCGAAAATTTTACCTGCCAACTCCCCATCACATCTGCCGAGGAACTGATCGAACGACTTTTCGCGGAATAAAAACGGTACAAAGAGATAGCCCCCCTAGGCAAGGGGGGCCGAGGATTGGATCTAGAGGCGCGAACTTAGAATGGAGGCTCAGTGATTGAAAAGACTCCTAAAATGAGGATAAACGATGGCGAAGTTTGCCTTCTCCATTCCGGAGAATTGATCCTGAGGGATATCTGCTGCAGAATACAAAGACATAAGCTCTTTGTTATTCCACAGAGATACCCACTCCGCTATGCTCCTGTCTCCCACAGGATTGCTGAAATAAATGAATGATATCTGCATCTTAGTTTTTTCCCACCAGGATAGCTGTTCCGAAAAGTCCAGCTGTCAAGGAGTAGGCGATATAAGACGCTGTCATCAAACCCATCCACACAAAGGCCAGAGTCGTCCATGAACAAATGATGCCGATCAGGCCGATAATTTTAAAATGTTTTTTTAGTTTTTCTTTCATCTCCATTCTCCCGCTTCCTTGTTTTCATGCCCATTTTATTCGCAAATATCATGCCAAAGTGTAATCCATTTATTATGAATAAGTTAAAGGTGGTAGGGATAAACCCTAAGACGCTAAAAATGACAAATATTCGTACTTTGTAACAAATATTGCCAATTTTTGCTCCCCCAAATTTCCCTAAACGGGATGAATAAATAGGAAAAAGACCTCATATAGAACCAAAAAGAGGTAAAGAAAAAATATAACGTAGAGAAAGAAGTCAGCTTTGATCTTATCGAACAGGATAAAATTTTTGTGAACCAAAAGGATGACCAGACTGATGACCGTAACCAGGTACTTCATCAAAAGAGACAACTCCGGAAACCTGTCAAGAAATTTTATCATCAGAGGATTCAGTTCTTTTCCTCCGTAATGGATAATTTTTAACGTGAAATAGGCATCGAACACACACAAAACCAAGATCGAAAGGACCAATGCCAGGTATTTGGCTTCGTAGCGGTCGACATAGTAGTTTTGGTCTTCTTTTTCTCGACGTGCTTGCTTTCGTCGGCCCTTGAAAATGTATTTACTGAAGGGACGAGTGAGAAATTTCCTTCGGTCAGATTGTTTTCGTCTATCGGTCAGCATAAATCCCTTTGTGTCGATTTAAAATGATTTTCCTACGATTCTATTCAAATGGAACAAAGAGTCAATCATCCTTCTCGATGAAATTGGGGGGTGATATTGTAGTAAAGAACTGGATTTGATCGTTATTAGGTATAGAACTTGCATCCCTGTAGGAAATAAAACCAAATCAGTCAAAATGGAGTATTTAATATTGTGAGGAGGGTGGAATTTTGCCTTTCCCGCGTGTTTAATATTGTGTGAGAGGAGAGACTCTGATCGACATCGGCATCCTGGAAGGGGCCAGCTTCCATTTGGTCGTAGGTGTAAATCTATTCGCATACACGGCAAAAACGTGGTATTCTTAGTTAAGCGATGAAAATTCTCCTGATTTACCCTCAGTACCCTGACACCTTTTGGAGTTTCAAATACGCATTGAAATTCATCTCTAAAAAAGCATCATTTCCTCCATTGGGCTTGTTGACAGTGGCGGCTATGCTCCCGGATGAATGGGAAAAAAGATTGATCGACATGAACGTCACCGGTTTATCGGACGATGACTTCAGGTGGGCCGATTATGTCTTCATCAGCGCCATGATCGTCCAGAAAAAGTCGGTCAAAGAAGTCATCCACAAATGCAGCGAGTTCAACGTAAAGGTTGTCGCCGGTGGCCCGCTCTTTACGACTGGCCATGAG
>Ga0315534_1003343_pt1 | contig 10353 bp, 7 predicted proteins | sample SalMarSW160240MG_FD_203094 | JGI IMG/M metagenome (GOLD analysis project Ga0315534, IMG submission 203094) | Salt marsh sediment microbial communities from the Plum Island Ecosystem LTER, Massachusetts, United States - Salt Marsh Sediment SW1602-40 ...
GTGGCAACCTTGGCCGTGGCAATGGTCTCAAATGCCCTGGCCACAAAGGGCATTAATTCGATCTGTTTTGGGTAAATTCCACCCTTCTGTACCTCGAACAGATTTCCTGTATTGCGGATAAGTACCTCCTTGCATCCTCCTCCAGCGGGGATCAAACCCACACCAACCTCGACGAGACCCATATAGGTCTCTGCTGCAAAGCGAACACGATCAGAGGCCATACAAATCTCGCAACCACCTCCCAGGGCCATGCCGGCGGGGGCTGCGACTACCGGTTTGTCGAGATATTTCAGTTTCATAAAGGAATCCTGAAATTGTTTGATCATCCAATCCAGGTCATCCCATTCCTCTTCCTGGGCCGAAAATAAAACCAATGGAAGATTAGCTCCGGCAGAGAAATTATCAGCATGGTTGGCGATCACCAGGCCCTGGAAATCCTTGCTCACAATGTCAGCCGATTTCATGACCATACTGATAATATCATCACCCATAGCATTCATCTTGGTATGGAATTCCAGGCAGGCCACTCCATCACCGATGTCAATCAGGCTCGCGCCCTTATTCCCTGCTACCTTCATTTCTCGATCCTTAAGGGATGGCAAGAGGATGATCTCTGGTTTTACTGAAACCTCTTTATAATCCTTAGAAGGAAGATCATAGAAATAGAGCTTGCCGGCTTCTTTTTTGTAGAAGGACTCTTTTCCGTTATCAAGCATTTCCTGAACCCAGTCTGGAATCTGGTATCCAGCCTCTTTCATTTTTGCCACAGACTTGCCTACACCGATTGCATCCCAGACCTCAAAGGGGCCCATTCTCCAGGCAAAACCCCACTTCATTGCATTGTCAACATTTACAATATCATCAGCTATTTCTGGAATCCGGTTGGCGGAATAGATGAGTGTTTCTGTCAACGTGGTAAAAGTAAATTGCCCTGCAGCATCCTTGCCAGAGTAAAGCGATTTGATTTTTTGAGACGTGCCTGGAATATTTTTTGCTGCTTCCAGTGAAGCTAGCTTTACCTTTTCTTGTGGGCTGTATTCCATAGTCGTATAATCCAGTGAAAGTATTACCTTTTTTCCCTCACTGTCTTTGCCCTTTTTGTAAAAACCCTGTCCGCTCTTTTCACCCAGCATGTTGTTTTCAATCATTTTTTTCACAAAATCCGGAGGCTGAAACGTTTCCCGTTTTTCATCGTCAGGCGCTCCTTCATAAACATTGTTTGCGACATGAAGAAGTGTATCTAGACCAACCAGATCTGCTGTCCTGAAGGACGCACTCTTGGGATGCCCTATGACTGGCCCGGTAAGTTTATCAATGGCTTCAATGGTTAATCCCATGTCCATCATGGTCTTGACAACATACAGCATGCCATAGGTACCAATACGATTGGCCACAAAGTTTGGGGTATCTTTGGCATAGACAATACCCTTGCCGATTACCTTTTCGCACGTTTCAGTAAGTGTCTCAATCACTTCAGGGAGTGTATCTGGTCCTGGTACAATCTCCAGAAGTTTCATATATCGTGGGGGGTTAAAAAAATGGGTAATGGCAAAATACTTTCGAAAGGTATCTGAGCGGTCTTCACACATGGCCTTGGCAGATATACCTGAGGTATTGGAAGAGATTATGGTTCCAGGTTGTAGCACCGTTTCGAGGCTTTCAAAAACGCTTTTTTTGATGTCCAGCCTTTCCACTACTACCTCGATAATCCAGTCGACGTCACCTAACAGACCGAGATCGTCCTCCAGGTTGCCGATGGTGATCAGCTTGGCATTTTCTGGTATGTAAAAGGATGCAGGCCTTGACTTCAGTGAAATTTCTAATCCATTTTGTGCCAGTTTATTTCTAAATCCCTTGCTATCTTTGGTAAGACCCTTTTTTTTATCACTATCTGAGAGTTCAGGGAGCACAATATCAAGAAGGGTTGTCTCGATACCAACATTGGCCAACTGGGCTGCAATGGTCGCTCCCATTACACCAGCTCCAATAACCGCACACTTTTTGATAACCCTATTCATAAAAAACCTCCTTTTTAGGTGAGCTAACATGCCGAATATTAAAAAAAATTGACATGAAAGTATAGGAATAAAATGAATCGTCATTCATTTTTTTTAACGTATCATTCAGAAAAATTGAAGTCAAACAAATTTGTGACTGGAGCAGCTTGATATCTGATAGTTTATGTAATTTATAAAGTGAGCGTTTCGCCTGAGATTATCGATATATCTGTTTGTGTTATATTGACTGTCGGTAATCATCAAAAGGTATTGTGAAATATTGCCTTGCAATTTAAAAAAAGGGTTGATAATGAGGACAGAAAGTAGATAACTGAAAGATATTGAGAGGGTTTGATATGGGTAATAGAGTGAAAGAAGTACCGCTAAAAAGGCTCCGTGCATTGTGTGATCCAGATTCTCTGGGCGTTCAATCTACAAAAGATATAAATAAAAAGAAGCAATTGTTGGTAGCCCAGGATAAGGCGATAAAAGGAATTACATTTGGGCTCAAGATGCCAAGAAATGACTATAACCTGTATGTAGCTGGTCCAGAAAGAACTGGGCTTACCTTTATTGCCAAAACGTATGTTGAGAAAATAGCCAAAAAAGATCCACCACCCTTCGACTGGTGCTATGTCTATAATTTTCAAGAACCGGATACCCCCAAATATCTTAAATTGAACAGAGGTATGGGGATACAATTAAAAAAGGATGTTGCTGAGTTCATTGAAGAGGTTAAGACAAGCATACAGGATGTCTTTGAAAGCGAGGATTATAATAAAGAAAAGGAAGCGATAACCAAAACTTTGAACACCAAAAGGAACGACTTAATCTCACAGTTGGAAAAAAAGGTGAGCAAGGGGGGGTTCGTCCTGAATATTAGTCAGACAGGAATGATGATTCTTCCATCGAAGAATGGCAAACCAATGGATGATGAGATTATTGCGGCCATGCCAGAGAAAGAAAGAAAAAAACTCCAGAACGTAAGCCAGCAATTGCAGGACGATATGAAGGAGACAGTAAGAAATATTAGAAACCTGGATAGAGAATCAAAAGAGCGGATTAAGGGACTTGATAAAAAGATTGCGCTTTTTCGAGTCGGACTTCTTATGGAAGAACTCGAGACAAAATATAAGAATTTGCCAGAGGTAAGAGATTATTTCAAAGGAATGAAGTATGACATTATTCTTAACATAGAAGATTTCAAACAAAAACAACCAATCCAGCAAGGTTCATTGTTTATATCCCAGCCCGAACCCTCGTTTGCCCGATATAAGGTAAATGTCTTGATTGACAATTCAAAGGTAAAGGGAGCTCCGGTTATCATTGAAACCAATCCTACCTATCCTAATATTTTTGGCAGAATAGAGAAGCACGCACAGTTCGGTACCCTTTATACAGACTTTACCATGATAAAACCCGGCGCATTTCATCGAGCAAATGGAGGGTATCTTATTATCAAGGCAATTGATCTGCTCAGAAGTCTGGGCTCTTGGAATGCCCTTAAGAGGGCAATAAAAAATCAAGAGATTAAGATTGAAGAGCTGGCAGAAGAGATAGGGTTTATATCAACAAAGACCTTAAAACCTATGGCCATCCCCTTGAATATCAAGGTCGTCTTGATAGGTGATCCCTATATCTACCATCTTCTCTATTCGTTAGACAGCGATTTTAAAAAGATGTTCAAGGTTAAAGCGCAGCTTGATGATAATATTAAAATAACCAAAAAGCAGATTAATGATTATCTTTTTTATATTGCAAAGGTGTGCGAGGAAGAAAATCTTCTTGAAATTGATAAAGAAGGACTGGCACGGATAATAGAGTATACATCAGAGCTGGTAGGAAACCAGCGAAAGATGTCACTTCGACTACCGGAAATAAAAGATCTAATGATAGAGGCCAATTTCTGGGCCACGCAGAGAGGGAAAAAAATCATTGAATCGAGTGACATCGAGCGGGCCATTGATGAGAAGGCGCAGAGGTCAAACCTTATCGAGGCGAAACTGCAGGAAATGATACAGGAAGGTACGCTCCACATCCAGACACGGGGGAATGTGGTGGGCCAATTAAATGGTTTAAGCATTTACGATTTGGGTGACTATACCTTTGGCAGGCCTGTCAGAATAACTGCCACGGCTACTCCTGGCAAGGAAGGAGTTGTTGATATTGAGCGGGAGGCCAAGATGAGCGGTAATATCCATACGAAGGGTGTCCTTATTATGGAGAGTTACCTGAAAAATAAGTATGCATTGGAGAAACCTCTTGCCCTTTCAGCCAGTGTTACATTTGAGCAAAGCTACGGAATGATTGATGGAGACAGTGCCTCAGCAGCTGAACTGTTTACGATTCTCTCGTGTTTATCAAATAAGCCCCTGTATCAGGGGATTGCTGTTACCGGTTCTGTAAGCCAGTTAGGTGAATGTCAGCCTATTGGAGGAGTTACCAGAAAGATAGAAGGCTTTTTTGATGTGTGTAAGGCCAAAGGCCTCACTGGGAAACAGGGTGTTATTATCCCAAAGAGAAATATAAACGATTTGATGCTCAAGAAAGAGGTTATATCTGCCGTAGAAAAAGGCAGATTTCATATCTATGCTATTGAAAATATGGATGAGGGCATCGAGATCCTCACCGGTATTAAGGCAGGAACAAAGAATAAAGAAGGTAAGTATCAGAAAAATAGCATTAATTATCTGGTAATGAAACGGTTAAAGACGATGAGCGAGTCAGTAAAAGAGTCGGAAAAGAAAACAAAGAAAAAAAAGATAAAGACGAAGAAGGCTATCTAATCGTTCAATTTCTCCACTCATCTGTTAATCATAGGCAAGGCGAGTTTTTTCATCATCCAATGTAGGACCAATGATTTCTTTCCACGCAGGATCATCCCATGTTTTTAATTTATCATGCATAATGAGGTATTTTTGCGGTATAGGATGCGTTCCATACACGACTTCAAGGCCATATTTTTTTGTAATAAAGTCATGAAAGAAGGTGATATAAGGGCATGGAGGATATCCTACAACTAATCCGGTAGCAAGATGTATCACCTTTGCTCCGTTTCTCATCATTTCATCCACCGCGTATTCAACATTGCCACCAGGGCACCCATCACACGTGGTATACCCGACAACTTCAACTTCCATACCCTTGTAACGGCTGAAGGCACCTTCTTTGTTTCGCAATGATCGAAAACACTTGCCACCGGCACACCTGCGGTAGCGGTCACAAATTATTATACCAATCTTTGTTTTCTCTTCCATGTCATCTCCTTAATGTTAAAAAAAATGTAAAACATAGTATTCCGTTTCAAATATCTTGGATAGCCCGCCAAACCGAACATAGAAATATCGAATCCATGTGTTTATTCTATGTGGTTAACAAACTTTACCATTCTTGTTAGAATATCTTTTAATAGATTCTCCGGCAAAAGCCCCACCTTTGATAACCCACAGTCGAAATCTTTTGCAAGGTTATCAACCGTGCACTCCACGTCCGCCTCTCTTTTGTAGGTGTCTATCATCAATTTTCGGAAGTCTTTGGCCTCTTTTTTCACCCTTTCACAGAACGCAATACCCTCAGGTGGTGTAAGGGCTCCAAAGTGTTCCAAGCAGACAATCTCTGCGTTAACGTTACTGATCTTTTCAATGCTTTTTTGAAAATCATCGTAATTCGAGCTGCCCATAGGCAGGATCCTTTCTTCGGTTAGTGACCCAATGCTGTCAGAGGGGAAAAGGGCAAATTCTTTAGGGAAATAGGCAGCTATACTGCACACGGAATGGCCCGGGGCGTTAATAATCTGAAGTTTTACCCTATCTCCAAGGTCAAGCTCCATTCCACCATTAATAATACGATGAACAGGAAAGCCTTCTCTTACACAATTGAGTGGTTCAATCTGGCCAGCACCAGGTGCCCTCTCTGCCATTGCGTTATTATAGTCCTGTATTACCTGTAAGGCCTTTTGATTTTTTAGGATTTGTGCTCCGACTTTGCTGATTTGAACGGTAAGCCATGGCCATTTTTTTGCAAGATATGGAGCCATACCGAGATGATCATAATGGCTATGCAAAATAACGAGATGTCTGATTCTTTCTAGATCAACTTCAAGGGTATTGAGCTGGGTGAGCACATCAGGTATGATGTGTGCCATTGCTCCACCGAGCAAGGCATATGTATCACCTTTCACGAGGTACGAACAGAGCTCTGGTCGACCCAAAAACTCTATTCTTTCAGTAACACTACCAGGTTCCTTCACCCACATGAAACAATTCCTTTCACCCTCACACAACCCCTTTCTCAAGAAGTTCCGCAACCTCTCTTTTTGTATAGCCAAGCTCTTGTAATATCTTTTCCGTGCTTCCTCCAAAACCAACTGCAGTGGAGCGGATTGACCCTGGTGTGTTACTCAGTTTGACAGGTATACCAAGCATTGTTACCGGCTTGCCTTTCTCATCCTTAATTTCGCTTACCATTTCCCTGGCTGCAAAAAGGGGATCATTCAAAACCTCTTCTAAGTTTTGTATCCTTCCCCAGCACACATCTTTATCGCGTAGTTCTTTGACCCATTGCTCCAAGGTCCTTTTTTTGAAGGACTTTCGAAAAAAATCCAGTATCTTTTCCCTGTGGTTATCATCATACTGGAGTGGCCCATATTCAGGCACACCTAAAACATCGCATAGATTCTTCCAAAACCGGTTTTCCACTGCACCAATAGAGATATATCTTCCATCAGCAGTCTCATAGACATTGTAGCATGCGTATCGATGGGAGAGAAATGTGTCTGATCGTTGAGGGATTCTATTACTCCTTTGAAGGATATGAAGCGGTATTGGTAAGAGGCCAACCATACCGTCGGTCATAGATATATCGATATATTGGCCCTTGCCAGTTCTCTCTCTTGCTACAATAGCCAAAAGGATACCGATAGCTGAATTCATCCCCCCTCCAACCAGATCAGCTATCTGTATGCCAGGGATACAGGGGGTTCTATCCTTTTCACCAATAATATCCAAAATACCAGCAAGGCTGAGATAATTAACATCGTGACCGGCCACATCCCTGTATGGTCCATCCTGGCCGTAACCGGTAATAGAACAATAGATTATTCGTGGATTCACTTTTTTTACAGCTTCATAGTCTATACCGAGTCTTTTGGTTACACCGGGCCGAAATCCCTCCATAAGGACATCGGCATTGTGTATTAACTTAAAGAAGATACTCTGCCCTTCTTTTGATTTTAGGTTTAGCGTCATATGATCCTTATTTCTGTTTACAGGGGATAAATACAGATCATCTGCCTCAAACCTCTTATCCTCAATTGCTATTACCCGTGCTCCATGATCTGCAAGAATCATAGAGCAGTATGGACCAGGCAACATTCTTGATAGATCAATTATGGAAATCCCTTGTAATGCACCGCTCATTTCATTCTCCTTTTACAATAATCATCCTGAATATGGCCAACAAAATACGTTTCCTTTACCAGTAAATTTTTCTAATATCAAGTGTATCATGCTTTTGATTGAAATTTCATAGCTTCCTTCTTGTGATTTTTGATATACTTCATTCATGCGTACTTATAAAGATGAAACCTGGGAATGGATTGAAAAGAAATGCGATCAAGGCACCCCTTTTAATGGGAACTATCTTTTCTTTTCATCCAGTCGAAGCGCGCTAAAAACAATAGCCGAGCAGGAGATAGCCCTTCATAGCTTTATCTGTGCTGCAGTCCTTCTTGAGTCTGATGAAAAAAGAGGTAGATATATGCTGTGCATCTATGATTCAGATAACCGGAGAGAAAGAGAGTTGGCCATGCGATACGCAAATTATAAGGGCATTGAATATATCGGCTGGATAGGAAGGGCCATAGAAATGAAGGCATTTTTTCAAAAGATGTGCTTGGAAAAAAAGGAGCTTTTTTAATAGTTACCTCTTGTTATTCTATTGACAATCTATCACTGTTAATTATAATCAAAAGCCAGTGCCGGAGTGGTGAAACTGGTAGACGCAGAGGACTCAAAATCCTCCGGGCCTCGTGCCCGTGTCGGTTCAATTCCGACCTCCGGCACCAATAGCATCAATATATCAAGTAAGGCCAACTTTTTTAAGTTGGCTTTTTCTTAGAAATTGATTTTGCTCCTCTTTTCTTCCTTTATGTACAATTGCATACCTTGAAGCTTACCAAGAAGTGGAAATTAATTTCACATAATTATGTACTTATTTACACATTTTAACAGAATGGTATTGTTATGATTATCGTAACTATTTGAAATTAGATACGATCTACTAAACTCTCTCATTTTGCATAGATCTTGCATATCTAATAGATAAGAGATTAATTTACCCTTTTTGGCTTTGATTTTGGAGGTATTCCTATGGATAAACACCTCAAAAAGGATGCGGCTAACTCCTGGATAATCAAAGGCACGTTAAAAAAGATAAAAGAGGATCAACGGCTTATCATCTACGATCTCAAAACACCCCTTCATGGATTGACCGGCAGCGTTTATATCCATTGTGAGCAGAATCTCAACCACCTGTGGGATAAACTGGTGTTGGAAAAGGAACCATCAATCTGACAACAGGGGCGCGGTGGGATTGAAAGCTTATGCTTCAGGTGGGTTCTGTCCAATTGTAGCTTCCTATTTTTTCTTTACCTCGACATTCTACTTAATTAGTAACGCTTTAGCTATTTGAAAACTGCCCCTGGCCTTTACTCAATGCTACAGAGTTATCATTGGTGATACCCATGAACATGGGGATGTCTTTTTTTACATCATGCACTCTAACAGGGGGCCTCAGCGTGCCGCTCCAAACCGATGCCATTCGACACACTCATGGTCCTGAGCAAAATCGAAGGACACACGGAAAAGTCCCTAGAAGACAGTGCCGAGTTGCTCGTGCACGCGGTTTGAAGCGGCCTGCCGGCTTGTCTTAATGAGAGCATGATAAAAAAAGACATCTCAATGCTCATTCACTAGGTAATCTAAAAGAGCTAAAGTGTTACTGAAATTCTCAAACAAGATGGAGTATACAATCATTGTATGCTATAAATACGAAGTAATTTTACAGTGGATTTATTACATACATTGGCCGTAGCTTACAAATCGGAGTCTCAATAAGAAAACAGAAAAGAGGAATAATTGAGAAGATTTTTTGTAGACAAAGTTTTACCGGGAACTGGTTTTTTTTCTATCACCGGTAAAGAGGCCAGGCATATACGTAATGTTTTGAGGATGAAAAAGGGAGAGATGCTTATTCTTATGGATAGGGAAGGGGAGTCCTATGAGGCAACAATAGAAGCAGTGCATTATAAAGAAGTAAAGACTCGAATTACTCAGACCATACCACCTTTGCCTCCTTCACCAGTAAAGATTAACCTTGCGCAAGCTCTTATTAAATCTCATCCCATGGAATACCTTATTCAAAAGGCAACGGAATTAGGGATACATTCGATCCATCCTTTCTATTCAGAACGGACAGTTATACAACTCAAATCAGCCCATCTGAGCAATAAAATGGATCGCTGGATGGAAATAATGAAATCAGCCTGCAAGCAATGTGGCAGAGGTACTATTCCTGAATTGAATCCCCCCTTGCTGTTTGAAGAAATGATTAACAATGCAGCACATACAAAGACATTAAAAATTATGCTGTGGGAAGACGAAGATAAAGGAGATCTTAAACAATTGCTGACATCTGTGAGCTCGGCGCCTCACATTTTTATTATCGTAGGGCCTGAAGGGGGTTTCACCCTGAATGAAATCAACCTCGCAAGAGATGCTGGTTTTCACACAGTTTCTTTGGGAAATAGAATATTACGTGCGGAAACAGCGGCTGTGTCACTGCTATCAATTATCCAATATGAATGGGGAGATTTAAATAAAAACCCCTTATTAGTAAATTAATAAGGGGTTTAAAAAAATCTCGGCGGCGACCTACTCTCCCACGCAGTCCCCCACGCAGTACCATCGGCGCTGAAGAGCTTAACTTCCGTGTTCGGGATGGGAACGGGTGTTTCCTCTTCGCTATTGCCACCGAAAACTTATATATAAGGGTAGTATTGAATGAAAAAAATAAAAAGTAGATAATTATGGCCAAGCCGCACGACCTATTAGTACTAGTTAGCTCAGTACATTACTGCACTTACACATCTAGCCTATCAACCTTGTAGTCTTCAAGGGGTCTTTAGTCCCGATGTCTCCATCGGGAGGGATATCTAATCTTGAGGTTGGTTTCCCGCTTAGATGCTTTCAGCGGTTATCCATTCCGAACATAGCTACCCAGCGATGCCGCTGGCGCGACAACTGGAACACCAGAGGTTCGTCCGTCCCGGTCCTCTCGTACTAAGGACAGATCCCCT
>Ga0315534_1003344_pt1 | contig 10352 bp, 10 predicted proteins | sample SalMarSW160240MG_FD_203094 | JGI IMG/M metagenome (GOLD analysis project Ga0315534, IMG submission 203094) | Salt marsh sediment microbial communities from the Plum Island Ecosystem LTER, Massachusetts, United States - Salt Marsh Sediment SW1602-40 ...
TTACGTGCAAGAAGGTGTCGGTCACTACGGCGTCTTCAACGGCACGCGCTGGCGCACCGAAATCCAGCCGCGCATCCGCGAGTTTATCCGCACCATCGAGTACTCTCGCGGCTCGATCCCGACCAACCGACGCGACCCGCGACGCTCCCAACACGTCGATCTGGCCGTCTCCCCCGTTTGATCTGGTTAATTCTGGCGCCCTCCGCGATCTTGGGGCAGTCTTGCCTTGCGGCATAACATTGCCGCAAGAGGGAGACGCCAATGACCCGACTCTTAAAGGTCGCCACAAGCCTCGCACTCTTACTTCTCCCAATCGAGGTGCAGGCTGCAGACGATCAGCTCGAGCTTGTCTTCAACGACCACTGCCGTGAGTGCCACTCATTCGTCAAGGACGACAATCGGCTTGGCCCTTCGCTGGAAGGCGTTGTCGGCCGCAAGGCGGGCACCGAGCCCGGATATAATTATTCCGATTCTCTGAAGGGCTCAGAGGTCATCTGGCACGAGGCAACGCTCGATCAATGGATCGCGAACCCCGGGGCGGTGATCCCGGGAAACACGATGAGCCCGCCTTACAATGGCATCGCGGACGCCGCAATCCGCAAGAAGATCATCGCGTACCTGAAACAAATCTCACCGCAGGACGCGGGCAAGTCACCGTGAGGTGAGCGCACCGGACAAATGAAAGAAGCGGCGACCACGTGCGGCCACCGCTTCGAAGTCCCTTTCGGGAAGAATCGACGCTCGTTAGATGATGTCGATCTCAGCCGGCAGATAGCTCGTAACCTCGAGGCCAACTTCCTGCTCGCGAACTGCGGGCTTCGTCCAAACCTTCATAGCTTCCTCCTATTTCCCCGGGCGATCGTTTGCCGCCCGAGTGAGCTATAAATAGTCATCTGCGCACATCAGGGCCAATCGTTTTTGTTTAGAGTAAACATAAGTGGTCCTTATCGCTGCAGCCCGGCCGCGCCCCATCAGTGCGCGGCCTCCCAGTTGTCGCCGGCCTTGGCATCGACGTGGATCGGCACCGATAGCGCCACGGCCGGTAGGGCCGCGCCCTCCATCACTTTCGACACAGTTTTCAGGGTCTTGGCCACCTGGGCCTCCTTGACCTCGAAAACAAGCTCATCATGCACCTGCAAGAGCATGCGGGCCGAACCCAGTCCCGCATCGGCCAGCGCGCCCGGCATGCGCACCATCGCTCGGCGGATGATGTCGGCGGCCGAGCCCTGGATCGGCGCATTGATCGCGGCGCGCTCCAGAAACCCGCGCATGCTCGGGTTGCGCGTGTTGATCTCGGGATAGTGAATGCGCCGGCCGAAGATCGTCGTCACGAACCCCTGCTCGTGAGCAAGTTTCTTCGTGGTCTCCATGTATTCGCGAATGCCGGGGAAACGCTGGAAGTAGGTCTTGATGTAGGCCGCCGCCTCTTCCCTCGAAATGCCGAGCTGGTTTGCAAGCCCAAACGCGGAGATGCCGTAGATGATGCCGAAGTTGATTGCCTTGGCCCGCCGGCGCACCTCGGGCGGCATGCCTTTGACCGGCACATCGAAGATTTCCGAAGCGGTCATCGCGTGGATGTCCAGGCCCTCCGCAAACGCCTCCTTCAACTGCGGGATATCAGCGATGTCGGCCAGCACCCTTAGCTCGATCTGGCTGTAGTCGGCGGAGACCAGCTTCATGCCTTTCTCTGCGACGAAGGCCGTGCGGATTTCACGACCTTCCTTGGTGCGCACGGGGATGTTCTGCAAATTCGGGTCCGAAGACGCGAGCCGCCCCGTCGTCGTCGCAGCGAGCGCGTATGACGTGTGAATACGCCCGGTGTCGGGGTCGATGTAGCCCGGCAGCGCATCGGTATAAGTCGAGCGCAACTTCGTCAGCTGGCGCCACTCGAGCATCGTGTTGATCAGCTTGCGCGCGTCCGGCGCCAGCTCCTCGTTGGCGGCAAGATCGTCGAGTAGGCCAGCGCGTGTTTCCCATTGCCCCGTCTTTGTTTTCTTCCCGCCAGGAAGCTTCAGCTGATCGAACAGAACCTCGCCAAGCTGCTTTGGCGATGCCAGGTTGAATTTGTGTCCGACGAGGCCGTTCACCGCCTCTTCCAGACGCGCGATCTCTTGGGCAAAGGTGCCCGAAAGGCGCGAAAGGATTGCGCGATCAACCTTGATACCGGTGCGCTCCATTTCGGCAATGACGGGCACAAGCGGTCGCTCCAGCGTTTCGTAGACGGTCGTCAAACGCTCTGCCACCAGACGCGGCTTCAGGATCATCCACAGCCGCAACGTCACGTCGGCGTCTTCGGCCGCGTACTCGGTCGCTTTGTCGAGCGGCACCTGCGCAAAGCTTTTTTCTGACTTCTTCTTGCCAGGCACCAGCGCCAGCATGTGATCGAAAGACAGACAGGCATGCCCCAAATGGCGCATCGCCAGCTCGTCCATGCCATGGCTGCCCCTGCCCGCATCGAGCGCGTAGGACATCAGCATGGTGTCGTCGAGCGGCGCGATTGAAACATCGTGGCGCGCCATCACGTTGCAATCGAACTTAAGGTTCTGCCCGATCTTCAAAACGGATGCATCTTCAAGCAGCGGCTTCAAGGCGTCGAGCGCCTTGCGCAGCGGCAACTGAGGAAGATCGTCTCCCCCAACGAAGTCGAGCCCCCCGTCGGTCTTTCGGTGGCCGAGCGGGACGTAGCAGGCCTTCCCCGGCGCCGTCGCCAACGAAACCCCAACAAGATCCGCCTGCATAGGATCAAGCCCAGTCGTTTCCGTATCGAAGGCGACATAGCCCACTGCCATCGCGTCGGCGACCCATGCTTCAAGCCGGTCGATCGTGTTGACGGTTTCATATTTCGTGCGATGGAACGCCACCTTCACCGCGTGCTCGGCAAACGCCACGGCTGCGGCCGGCGTCTCAGCACCACCCTCTTGTCCCTTCTTTCCAGCCGTAGCGGTGGCCTTTCCCTTGAGCGAACTTCCGACCGACTTCTCTAAGGCCGGCGGCGGCTCAGCACCGAGTGCTTCGGCAATGCGCCGGGTCAGCGTGTTGAACTCCATGGTCTGCAGAAAGCCGAGAAGCGCCTTGGGGTCGGGATCGTGAACGCCCAGCGCATCGACGGGGACATTCGTTGCAACGTCGGTCTTGAGCGTCACCAGCTCGCGCGACAGGCGCGCTTGATCGGCAAACTCGATGAGCTTCTCGCGCCGTTTGGGCTGCTTGATTTCCGCAGCGCGCTCCAGAAGCGTATCGAGGTCGCCATACTCTTTGATTAGCTCGGCTGCCGTTTTGACGCCGATGCCCGGAACGCCGGGAATATTGTCGGTCGAGTCTCCAGCAAGCGCCTGCACGTCGATGACCTTGTCCGGCGGCACGCCAAACTTCTCGATGACCTCCTCGCGCCCAATCCTCCGGTTCTTCATGCCATCGAACATGGAGACGCCCGGGCTGACGAGCTGCATAAGATCCTTGTCGGACGAGATAACTGTCACGTCGCCGCCTTCGGCGATGATCTCGCGCGCATACGTGGCGATCAGGTCGTCGGCCTCGTAGCCTTCTTGTTCGACACTCGCGACATTGAAGGCTTTGACCGCATCGCGGATCAGCGGGAACTGAGGAACGAGCTCTTCGGGCGGCGGCGGCCGGTTGGCCTTGTAGTCCTCGTAAAGATCGTTGCGGAAATTCTTGCGCGCGGCATCAAAGATCACTGCGATATGGGTCGGCGATTCTGAACTCTTGGAATCGCGCAACAGCTTCCACAGCATCGCGCAAAAGCCGTGGACGGCTCCGACAGGCAAACCATCCGACGGGCGCGTCAGCGGCGGCAGGGCGTGAAACGCGCGGAAGATGTAGCCGGACCCGTCCACAAGATAGACGTGGCTGCCCTTCACGATCGGCGTGGGCTCGCCGGCGGGGACCGTCGATGTGGCGGTGGTTTTGGTCTTGGAACCGGTGCTCGATTTCGGCTTGGCTTTGGTCATGGCGCCGGACTATAGGCGCTCGGGCCAGCGCGGTCAGCCGCCCTGGCGCCCTCCTCCCGCTCCGTTTTTCGTCACCGGCGTGGGTTTGCCGGGCCTGCCAGGATGGAGTATCAAGAGCCCGCTTCGCACATCAGCACCCGTAGCTCAGCTGGATAGAGCGCTGCCCTCCGAAGGCAGAGGCCGCAGGTTCGAATCCTGCCGGGTGCGCCAGCGGCCCTGCCGGCCGCAGGATTCCATGCCTCCAAACATCCTCTGGGCGGAAGTTGGCGGTTGCGTCTGCTTTCGGACCAAATGCGTTTGCTCTAAGTGCCGTTTCGATTTTGGGTGGGCAGCGGCCTGTCCGTTTCTTGCGACCGGCAGGGGCCGGCCGTCGTGTGAGGGCACTATTTCAGCGGCAGAAAAAGTTCCGCGACCGCCTCATGCTCCGGCACCTCCGGGAAGAAGCTCAGCCGCTGGCAATAGATCGGGAAGTCGCGTGCTTCCTCGCCGCTGGCCGGCAGCCAGTCGCGATAGAGGTAGAGCGCGGCAGGTTCCAAATTGTCGGTGTAGCCGACGACGCGCAGCACGGCGCAGCGTCCGCCAGGGATCTCGCCGGCTTTAATCTGCTCGCCGTTCGCCTCGATCGGTTGGTCTGTCCCGACACAAAGGTCCACGCTATAATTGGCAGGCGACGCAGGACGCCGCTCGGAACGCCAGACATTGTACGTCGGACTTGTCTTAGGGTGCAGGCCAGCGGCCGTGCGCAACGCGATGAACCGCTGGATGGTGGCGCCGAGCGTCGCCGGGTCGCCCCGATGCTCCATAATCGCCACCGGCGTGGGGGGCACGTCGCGGATCGTCACGTCGTCAGCGGTAAAAGTCTTCTGCATGAGCTTGCTCCTCGCGTTGTCGAGAGGCCCGAAGGCCGCAAGCCACGGCTCCCAGTCGGGAGACTTCCGGAACGACGAAGGCGATTGCCCGAACCGTTGCCGAAAGGCGCGGGCGAAGGCATCCGGTGCATCGTAACCGGCATCCATCGCTATGTCCGTGACGCTTTGGGCGTCTCTGTAGGCCAACCGGTGCGAAGCGCGCTTCATACGGGCAAGCTGGACATAGCGATGCACGGATAACCCGAAGGTCGCCGTAAACTGCCGGTGAAAATGAAACTTTGAGAAGGCCGCGACACCGCTCACCGTTTCCAAGTCTAGATCACTGTCAAGATGCCGGTCGATATAGTCCAGCACCCGCTGCATGCGGGCACGGTAGTTTTGAGCCGCCGCCTTCATCGTCCCTCCTCCGTGGCAGCATTAGCTAGTCACTCATGGCCATAACGTGCTCGACCGATCTTGCCGTTTGGCATGGATCAACCAGCACCCGCATGCAGGCAAACCCGATCTAGGGCGAATGGAGAGAAATGGGCAAAAACGGAAATTGAGACAGAGACACTACCAATTCGCGATGTCCGTGTTGGGTCAAGTAATGCCGGCCGCCTCTTCGATGTCAGCACTGCATCCGACACCGACATCCTCCGAAGATGCGGTCGTTTGTCTTGGGCAGCATCCGCCCAGCATTTTCCCGGCCCACTGATGGCTACCGCCCAGGCATCGGCTCAAACAGCTGAGAATCCTCGGCTAAAGTTTCCTCCAGCTCCTCCAGCGCGGCTAGCAGATGGTTCGAACTTTCTCCGGAGGGGTGCGCCATGCGGTCGTTAAGGGCCGCAGTGTGCCAGATCTCAAGTCGCCATCTGGGCGAAAGTCCGCGATTCACATGCGTGCGCCACGCGGGTGCTGCTGCGAAGTTTGAGTTCTCGTCTCGGTCATGGACCTCACGGCAATGCAGTTTCCAACAACGTCTTAGCGGCCGCTTTCGCATTGCCCGCAGGATCGGTTTCGTGAAGATGCGCGCTTACCATGGCTCCGGCCTTCAATAGCAGCAACTCGCGCGCCAAATCGGCTGGCACCTGCGCGCCGGCCGCAGCCGCGATCTCCTGCAGCCTCAGGAACAAAAGTCGCCGGTGCTCGGCCGCCTGGGCGTGAATGGGGTGGCTGGGATCGGGGTACTCCGATGCGGCCTTGATGAAAAGGCAGGAGCGAAACTCCGGCTGCGCGAACAATTCCGCCAGCGCATCGAACATCGCCAAGAGTTGCGCACGAGGCGCCCCTGCCTGCTCCATGCGGCGGAACAGCCAATTCCGGTATTCCTCGTCCCGCAGCCTGAGCACCGCGAGGATCAAATCCTCTTTGGTGCGAAAGTGCTTGAACATTGTGGTCTTCGAGATCCCGGTCTGGGCCGCAAGGACATCCATCCCCGTCGCGCGGAAACCGTCGCGGTAGAAGATTTCGAGTGCCTGCCGGACCAGTTCGTCCCGCTTGCTAGGGCGCATCGCTCCTCCAAAGTGAACCGTTTTGTCTATATTGCGTCAGTTTAAGCCGCTGGCAAGCCCCCATTTTCTGTCTGAGATCATCGTCCTCATGTGGAACGCGGGCGCCATTGCGGTCGTTTTCCCTAAAGATAAGCGAGATTCTGCTTGCAAGATCGTAGCGAGCCGACATATGTACCGATCTGTACAGTTTCAATCAGCGACGGCGATAGCAGCCCTCCTATCCGAGAAAGACCAGCCCATGACCAAGCAAGCCGTAAAATACAAAACCGTCGATCTCGGTAACGTGGAGATGTTCTATCGCGAAGCCGGAGACGAGACCGCACCGGTCGTGCTGCTCCTTCACGGCTTTCCGACATCGAGCCATATGTACCGCGATCTGATCCCGCAGCTTGCCGGCGATTTTCGCGTGATCGCGCCGGATCTGCCCGGTTTCGGATCGACGAAAGCGCCCAAGCGCGGCGCTTACGCGTACACCTTCGACAATCTCTACAGGGCGGTCCAAGCCTTCGTCGAGAAACTGGGTCTATCGCGGTTTGCGCTGATGGTGTTCGACTACGGCGCGCCCGTCGGCTTCCGCTTGGCAGCGGCCAACCCCGAGAAAATTACAGCGCTCATCTCGCAAAACGGCAACGCTTACGAAGAGGGCCTGCAAAACGCCTGGGACCCAATCCGCGCCTATTGGGAAGTGCCATCGCAAGAGAACCGCAACAACCTGCGCGGTCTCCTGAGCTCGGAAACGACGCGGTTCCAATACACGCACGGTGTGCCGGAGGAGCGCCTAGTCTACGTGAGTCCCGACGCGCTTGCGCACGACCAGGCGATCCTCGATCGCGATCCGGAACTGCAGCTGGACCTCTTCGGCGACTACAAAACGAACGTCGCACTCTATCCGCAGTGGCAGGGCTACCTGCGCACCCATCGGCCGCCATTTCTCGCGACGTGGGGCAATGCTGATCCGTTCTTTGCGCCAGCCGGCGCGGAGGCCTTCAAGCGCGACCTGCCCGATGCCGAGATCCATATGTTCGATACCGGCCATTTCGCGTTGGAGACTCACGGCCTGGAAATCGGGGCGGTGATCAAAGACTTCTTGCTCCGTCACGCTCCGAAATAACGCTTCCTCCCAGTCGCACTGAACTTATTTCCAAACAGCAAACGGCCAGCCAATGAACCGACGCACGTTCCTCTCGGCCGGTATCGCGCTCGCAATCGGCGCCCGCGCGCGCGTCGCCGTCGCGGACCCAATAAGGAACCCCAGCATGCATAAACCCAAGGCAATCATTTTCGACGTGAACGAAACGCTGCTCGATCTCGCCCCGTTGAAAAAGTCCGTCGGCGCGGCGCTCGGCGGGGGCGAAGATCTCCTGCCCCTGTGGTTCACGACGATGCTGCACTACTCGCTCGTCGACACGATGACGAACAACTATCGCGACTTCGCCCAGATCGGCGTTGCCGCACTGATGATGATCGGCGAGAAGCAGGGTATCCGGATCGATCGCCGAAGCGCAGAGGAAGCGATCATTCAGCCGTTCCTGCGTTTGCCGCCCCACTCCGATGTAAAGCCGGCCTTGGAGAAACTGGCCGCCAGCGACATCGAGATTATCAGCCTTACCAACACCACGGCCAAGGGCGTGACCGCTCAGTTCGAGTTCGCCGGCTTAATCGATTATTTTGACCGCCGGTTCAGCATCGAAGAGGTGCAGGCATTCAAGCCCGACCCGCGTCCTTATGCGCATGCCTTGAAGAATATCGGCGCTGCGCCCGGCGATGTTCTCATGATCGCAGCACACGCGTGGGATCTCGTCGGAGCAAAGAACGCCGGGATGCAGACCGCTTTCGTCCAGCGTCCTGGCGCAACGCTCTACCCCAACGCAGAACGTCCCGATCATGTCGTCGGTTCGTTGACGGAAATCGTCGCGGCGCTGGCAATCTAGAACCTAAGCATCGCTCAAGTCCGACCAGGAGACAGTTCAATGACAGTTGACATGTACAAGGACACCGACGCCCCCAGTCTGCCGGCAACGGATGTCGACATTTCCATCGCCGACACAGCTCTTGTCGTTACGGACCCGCAGATCGACTTCCTCGATCCGAAGGGCGTGACGTGGGGCGTGGTCGGCGAAAGCGTAACCGAGCAGAATACGGTCGAGAATATCGGCCGGCTCTTCAAGGCGGCGAAAAGCAAAGGCATGACGGTGGCAATCTCGCCGCACTACTACTATCCGACCGACCATGGCTGGAAATTCGAAGCCCCCCTTGAAAGGCTCATGCACGACATCGGAATGTTCGATCGCAAGAGCTCTCTCGACCTCAGCGGCTTCGAAGGATCGGGCGCGGACTTCATGCCTCAGTACAAGGATCTGATCCTGGACGGGGAAACCATCGTGTGCAGCCCGCACAAGATCTACGGGCCAGAGCAGAATGATTTGGTGCTGCAGTTGCGCAAGCGCCGGATTTCAAAAGTCATTCTTGCGGGCATGTCGGCAAATCTCTGCACGCAAGCTCATCTCTACGAGCTCCTGGAGCAGGGCTTCGAAGTTGCCGTCGTGCGCGACGCCACCGCCGCTGCCAAAATTCCCGAAGGTGACGGCTATTTGGCCGCGCTCATAAACTTCCGCTTCGTCGCGAATGCTCTCTGGTGGACGGACGAAGCCGTCGCGCGGATCGAAGCGGCCGGCTAGAAACAGGGACTTCCAGTCGTGCCGAAGGCTGACCGATGATCGACCCCATAGAGACCGAGCGCTTGCGCATCCGCGATGTCGTTGCGTCCGATGTCGACGCGTTTTTCGCCTACATGAGGCGGGACGACTACTGGCGCAACTTGCCGTTCGACCCTCCCACGCGAGACTCTGTCCAGTCCCACATCGACCGGAGCCTGCAAGAGCAGTCTGAAAACCCGCGGAAAAGCTATTTTCTGGCCGCCACATCGAAAGAGACGGGAAAGATCATCGGTGAAGCCGTCCTCGGCATTACAAACCTGCGCGACGGGCAAGCTGCCATGGGCTGGGCCGTCGACGGGCAGCATTGCGGTCTTGGATTCGCAACGGAGATCGGCCGCGCCATGCTGGACCTTGGCTTCGGCCTTGGCCTGCATCGCATCTACGCTCAGTGCCGCGCCGGAAACGCGGCATCTCTGCGCATCATGGCGAAGCTTGCGATGACGGAGGAAGGCACGCTACGAGAAAACACAAGGCGCGCGGTGAATGGTGGTCTTCTTCGCAATGGTCAATCCTAAATAGCGAGCAATGACGGAGGACGGATTTCAACTCAGTGTTTTCGACTGGGAGCGTGCGGTCATCAGTCTACCGCAACGCGACCTCGCCGAGCACTTGATCTACACGTTTCCGGATGATTTCGAGCCGCAAATAGCGCTGGCCATAATAAATATCTATCGCACCGTAATCTTAGAAAAGACACAGGTGAAGATCGACAAAGATGCTTTCATGCAAGGACTTGTCTGGATGCTCTACGATCTGATCATCAATCGCCTTCCGCTGATGATGATCGTCAAGCATGTCGCGGGAAAACGCCGCCATTCGGATACCGGTTACGGAAACGCGCACCGTCTCCTATCGCAGTTGACGCAGCGCGCCTGAGATATGCAAAGTCTACAAGTGCGCACGTAACGCGCCTGCCATCGTTGGGCGTTTGCGCCCTAAACGACCGGGTTGGCAGCAGGGAGGTCAACGGCCGGATCAAAGAATGCCATGTCCGATTTCCGCGTATCTTTCGCGCGGTACATGGCAAGGTCGGCGTGACGCAGGATATCGTTCGCGCCTTCGCCGTCCTCTGGGAACAGAGCGACGCCAATGGCGACCCCGATGTCAAGCGTATGACCGCCTATTTGAATTTCGTCACCGAGAGCATCAATATATCGGCGGCTGATTGCGGCGGCTTCATCGCGCAACACCGACTTGGCAACAACCGCAAACTCGTCGCCCCCTAATCGCGCCAGAACATCGTTGGCCCGGGATGCATTCCGGAAACGCTCGACCACGACTCGCAAAACATCGTCACCAAATGTA
>Ga0315534_1003349_pt1 | contig 10344 bp, 5 predicted proteins | sample SalMarSW160240MG_FD_203094 | JGI IMG/M metagenome (GOLD analysis project Ga0315534, IMG submission 203094) | Salt marsh sediment microbial communities from the Plum Island Ecosystem LTER, Massachusetts, United States - Salt Marsh Sediment SW1602-40 ...
TTTTCACGGGCTGGAAGCCCGTGCCACGTCAGGAAACTGCTTATTCAGTTGTCTGGCTAAACACATACAACATTTTGCTGCGAAAATACCGAAGGAGTCAGCCGCTTTGCAGTCTTTTATAAAATCTGTACCGCTTTAAGGAAAAGACTTGCCATATTGTACGTGAGAAGTTACAGTTTTGCGAAGTATTATTTCCGGCAGAGCAAGTATGAGGTAAGTGCTGCCGGCAGGAGCGCAAAGTGCGAATTCGTTAACAGGAAAGAGTTATGCAAAATTGAGGTTAGGCATATATTATTTAAGAAAATCATGTTTTCTATTTTCTTGAATAATCAACTAACTGTCTATTATACAACAACGTACTGTTTGGAAAGAAAAGATTAAAAGACAATTTTTTCTTTCCAAAGTATGCCTAACCTCGATTTTGCAGAAGTCATCTTAAAAGGAGCCAAAGGAGAGATGCAAACCGAGCTTGAATATCGAACATTAATCGACCTTTTTAATGGGTCCCTTAGTAAAATCAAATCTTTAGATAAAGAATGCCTTGAAATCATCAGGGCGGAACGGCAGGAAAGTCTCACCTTCGGACAATTGAAAACAAAAGCACAAGATTTTGCGTTATGGCTTATTCAAGACAGAGACATCCACGTAAAAGACAAAGTAGCGGTATTGGGCAAAAACCGTGCGGACTGGGACGTGGCTCTTTGGGGGATTATTTTGGCCGGAGCTGTTCCGGTATTGATTGACCCGGAAAGACCTGTCGAGGGGGTAATAAATCATCTGCTTCAGACCGATGCGCGGCTAATTGTTATGGCCGACGATTATCAGGATGCTGCTTCCCGGCAGGAGCTCAAAGAGTGGGCATCCGGTCGAGGTATAGGTCTAATCGAGATGACCATTTTTGAAAAAATCGGCGTTAGCAGTACTGAAAGGGCCGAATTATTTGAAAAAATTCGGGATGAGGTGCAGGCTGAGGACACGGCGGTGATTTTGTGCACTTCGGGTACGACCGGCGACCCGCGGGAAGTTGAGCTGACGCATATCAATTTTATTGCCAATATTCAGGGTTCCGTGGAGAAGATAAAATTAACTCACGAGGATACGCTCGGGCATATTCTGCCGCCACATCACTCTTTTGGTCTTACAGCCGGTAAACTGCTGCCATTCTATGTCGGTGCAAGTAATGTTTACACCAACCAATACCGCCGAGTGTCCGAACTTATAAGGGACAAGGGTGTAACTATTTTCATCGCTGTGCCTGCTCTTTTTACGGTTCTGGCAAAGAATGTTGAGGAAAATCTTTCCAAACTGAAACAAAAGAATCTACCTGTTAAACTGCTTGACCGCTGCCTGCCGAAGCTGGTTGGAGAAAGAATGATAAGAAGGCTGGGCTGGGGCAGGCTTCGGTTTTTCTTATCAGGCTCGGCGCCGATGCCAAAGTGGGTGCTGGATGTGTTCTGGCGAAGAGGCATATTGCTGTATGAAGGCTATGGCACTACGGAAAACTCTCCTGTTTACGGATTCAACGAAAGTCCGGGAACATTAGGCTCTGTTGGTAAACCCATTTCAACTATCCTTGTAAAGATTGTCAACGAAGACGGGCAGAGTCTCCAGGCCGGTGAAAAGGGTGAGATTGCCCTCGGCGGGCCGTGTATTATGAAGGGATACTATAAAAATCCCAAAGCTACCCGGGCTGTCGTTAAGACAGACGAGGACGGCATCCGCTGGCTGCTAACAGGCGATTTGGGCTTTCTGGATGAGGATGGAAATCTTTCCATTACCGGTAGAAAAAAATACCTGATTGTGCTGCCCGGCGGTAAAAATGTTAATCCTGAATTAGTTGAATCAGCACTTTCGCAGGCCCATTATGTAAGAGAGTTATTGGTGGTTCCGGATTTGCGAAAAGACTCGGTTGGTATAGAACAGGAGACTGTCAGGGCAATCGTCCGGCCGGACTGGGACGTGATAGAGACCAATACCAGTTTTTCATACTCTGATTTGGTCAAGCAACCTCAGGTCCTCAAGACGCTCGTTTGGCAAAGCGTTAATGAATGTCAGAAACAAAGCAGGCGGTTGTCCTCTTATGAAAAGGTATCGTCGCATCATATTGAAATAAGAATAGAAGAATTTCAGAAAACCTCGACCGGTAAGATTAAACGAGAGGTTTATATGAAGGTATGATATTAATGTCCCATTCAGGTAATGGGTAGTAGTTAACTTTGTCTCTTTTAGGAGGTTCTGTAATGCAACGTTATTTTTCCCGTCGAAAGTTTCTAAAGACCGCTGCGGCCGGCAGTGCCGCTCTGGCAATGTCCGCCAGAAGTTACTCCCGCGTCATCGGTGCCAACGACCGGATATCTATCGGCATCTTAGGCTGCGGCGGACGGGGTCTCGGCGCTCATATGCCAGGCGTGTACAAACACGTCGAGACCGAGAATTTTGAAATCACGGCTGTGTGTGATCCCTGGCGGCTCAGGCGTGAGGCTGCTTCGGCGCAGGTGAAAGAATGGTACGGACGCGAGGCGCGAAAATTCTCATCATATCGCGACCTGGTGGCACTTAAGGACGTTGATGCCATTATGATTGCATCGTGCGACCATCAGCACACCACGCACCTGAAAGCCGTTGCCGAGGCCGGCAAGGACGCCTACTGCGAAAAGCCGCTGGCGAGGAGGCTTGACAGACTCCGGGATGCCTGCGATGCCGTTAAGAAGGCGAAGATTGTTGTTCAGATTGGCACGCAGTTACGGAGCTATCCCACTTTTACCGGGTGCCGCGAGCTTTACAAGACGGGCATCCTCGGCACGGTTGGGCGTATCGAGCAGTGCCGGAACAACGAGCGGCCTTACTGGTACAGTTATGTCAAGGACGTCAAGGCCGAGGACGTGGACTGGAAGGAATTCCTGCTGGATACTCCTTTCCAGAAGTTTGATCCGGTATTGTACTCGGGCTGGTATGGTTACAGGCTGTTTTCCGACGGGCCGGTTCCGGGGTACGCCAGCCACTTTATCGACCTTGTACACTATATTACCGGCGCGAAGTTCCCCAGGAGCTGTGTCTGCCTGGGCGGCACGTTTACCTATAAGGATGAGCACAACTTTACCTGCCCCGACCACGTTCAGGCCTTGTGGATTTACCCGGAGGGATTTATGGTCAGCTACTCGACGAACTGCGGTAACGGCAGCGGCAACAGCTTCAAAATCTTCGGCGACCAGGGTGTGATGGATATGGTCAACTGGAATGCACCTTTTATAACCGCCGAAGGTGGAGCTAAACGAAGAGGCGAGATACGGGGCAAGAATCCCGTCAAGGAGGTCCCGCGGCCGGACCACTTCCTTGATTGGCTACAGTGCCTGCGAACGCGAAAGACACCCAATGCCTCCATCGACGCCGGTTATCAACATGCAGTGGCCTGTATAATGGCGATGCAGTCTTTTGATACCGGACGCCGAACGATATACAACCACGAGAGACGTGAAATTCGTGAAGGGTAGGGCGCACGAGGCGTTGTCGTTTTGATGAATTTGGATACCGAGTAAAATATGAGTTCTGCAAAATTGCAGGTTAGGCATATATTATTTAAGAAAATTGTTTTTTTGATTTTCTTAAATAATCTTGTAACTGTTTATTGTGCAAGAGCTTAGTTTGAAAATAAAAAAAACGTTTTTTTCTTTCCAAAGTATGCCTAACCTGTAATTTTACAGAAGCTTTCCGATGTTATAAATAAGGAGAAAATACGGATGAACTCTTTTGAAGAACTGTCCCGGCGGCGTTTTCTGGGCCGAACTCTCAAGCTTGGTGCAGCAGGCTTCGCGGCTTCCTGTGCCGCAACATCATGCGCATCAACTATGACGGGCCCTGCGACCGAGAACCCCTGGCAAATCGGCTGCTATACTCGTCCCTGGGCCGATTACGATTACCGTGTGGCGCTCGATGCCATCGCCGAGGCGGGTTTTAAGTATGCCGGCCTGATGACGACCAAGTCCAAGACCCGGCTGGTGATTTCGGTCTCCACTACGCTTGAAGAGGCAAGGCTGGTCGGCGAAGAAGTCAAGAATCGCGACTTGCAGGTCCTGTCGGTATATGGCGGTGGAATCCCGGTGGCAAAGTCACTTGAGGCGGGCATCGAGGGTCTAAAGAAGCTCATCGACAACTGCGCCGCCTGTGATGCCAAAAATCTGCTAATGGGCGGTACAGGTAATGAGAAGCTTTACAAGGTATATTACAAGGCGATTGCCGAATGCTGCGATTATGCCCAAGAGAAAGGTCTCGGCATCAGCATTAAGCCGCACGGCGGGCTCAATGCCACCGGGCCGCAGTGCCGCAAGACCATTGAAATGGTGGGCCACAAGAATTTCCGTATCTGGTACGACCCGGGCAATATCTTTTTCTACTCGGACGGCAAACTCGACCCGGTTGATGATGCGGCTACTGTTGATGGGCTTGTGACCGGTATGTGCGTCAAAGATTACAAGCATCCTAAGAATGTCGCAGTAACGCCGGGAACGGGGCAGGTGGACTTTCCTGCGGTTCTTGCCCGCCTTAAAAAGGGCGGCTTTACGCACGGCCCGCTTGTTGTAGAGTGCCTCCGGCCGGGAGGTCTGAAAGAAACACTTGCGGAGGCCAGAAAAACCAGGTTGTTCTTAGAAGAACTGACCGGCCAGAAGGCATCGTCTTCACGCAAGAGGACTGTTAACGATTCTGAGCTGACCGCGGGTCTGGCGGTTATTGACATCACGCCGCCGGTTCCTTATCGCATGAGCGGATACTTTAACGAGCGGCTGAGCACCGGGACCTCAAATCCTCTTCATGCCAAGGCCATCGTTCTTCGTCAAGGTAAGGAACGCGCAGCGTTAGTCTTTTGTGACATCATCGGTCTGTCGCTCGATGTTTCTTCGCGTGTTCGTCGGCAAGTCGCCGAACAGACCGGTATTCCGGCCGGGAATATTCTCATTGCCGCCACGCACAGCCACACCGGTCCGCTTTACTTTGGTGCCCTGAGGAAATACTTACATAACATGACAGTGGCTGAGCAGGGCAGCGACCCATACGAGAAGGTAGATTACTCGTCTGAACTGGCTGCGAAAATTGTCAGGGTCATAACGCAGGCTGACGCGGCAGCAAAGCCTATCCGGCTCAAGGCTGGAGCAGCCGAACAGCAGGGCCTTTCGTTCAATCGTCGTTTCCATATGAAGGACGGGACTGTACGTTTTAATCCCGGCGTGTTGAATCCGGACATCGTCCGGCCTGCCGGGCCGATAGACCCAGGGGTCGGTATTGTATTTTTCAGCGATGCCGAAAGCGGCGGCGCGGCTGCGGCGCTTGTTAACTTCACCCTTCACCTCGACACGGTCGGGGGGACAAAATATGCGGCCGACTTTCCTTTCTACGTCGAGCAGTCACTCCGCGAGAAATATGGCGATGAGTTTGTCCTGCTGTTCGGCACGGGCGCCTGCGGTGACATCAACCACATAGACGTTACGAAAAGGGAGCGGCTAAAGACGGACTTTATTGGAAATACATTAGCTCAAACTGTGAAAGCCAAAGCAGGGTCTCTGGAGATTGTTGGCGAACCGGCACTTGCAGTGCGAAGCGAAGTCGTCGAGGTACCGCTTCAACGTTATGGGCCCCAGAAGGTTGCCTGGGCAAGAGAAAGCATTAAGAAAGTTGGTACAAGAGAGCTGTCATTCCTCGAACAGGTCGAGGCTTATAAAATATTGGCGCTCGAGATGCGCCCCGGCGGGACGATTGGGCTTGAAGTTCAGGTCTTTCGGCTGAGTAGTGACGTGGCCGTGGTCGGACTTCCTGGTGAGGTATTTGTTGATTTGGGTCTTGCTATCAAGCGTGCCAGTCCATTTGCGACCACGCTGGTAATCGAGCTGTGCCAGGATGCGCCCGGCTACATACCAACGAAGAAGGCATTCGCCGAAGGCAGCTATGAGACGGTGAACTCGCGGATTGCCCCCGGAGGTGGTGAAATAATGGTCGATGCGGCGGTGCGGCTGCTGAAGGAGCTTGGAGCGCCATAGGCACATAGGAGTGTGTACTACAATAAATGGGTAGTGGTCAGAATAGTCGGTTCGCGAACCACCCCTGCTGAGCCATCCCCAAGCTCATCCCGCATTTGCGGGACTCGCTTGAGGCTGCCACCCGTTAAATTAGAATTTTACAGAATAATAGTAATACTTTATTCCCGGCGCGTCGGAATTAGAATTGCATATCTATTCATTGAAGTTACAATGGGGCAGAGGTGTCTCGGTGTATTTGGACTGAGACTCGAAATGATAATCAAAAAAACGCATAAGAGCAAAAGCTGCTTATGACTTATGCACTTACGAAAGGAGGACTACGAAATGTCGGAAAAACGAAAACCCTTTGTGACTGTTGATAAACGGGAGCGGATTACACGTCGCCGGTTTATGGCCGGTGCCGGTGCGGCTGCCCTGTCGTTTACAGTGGTCAAACCCAGGCTTGTCCGCGGCTACGGTGCCAACTCAAAGATTGACCTGGGAGTAATCGGCTGCGGCGGTCGGGGGACCTGGATAACCGGTCTATTTAAAGAGCATGGCGGATACAATATCGTTGCCGTTTCAGATTATTTCCAGGACAGGATTGATAATTGCGGCGGGAAATTCGATGTGCCCCAGTCCCGCCGATACAGCGGTCTATCCGGTTACCGCAAGCTCATAGAAAAGGTGGATGCGGTGGCGATTGTGAGTCCGCCGTATTTCCATCCGGAGCAGGCCGCTGCCGGCGTGGATGCCGGTCGACATGTATATCTTGCCAAGCCAATCGCTGTGGATGTACCGGGCTGCCAGAGTATAGGCCAAAGTGGCAGGAAGGCATCGAGTAAGAAGCGGTGCTTCCTTGTGGATTTCCAGACCCGGGCTGATAAATTCTACTGCGAGGCGCTTAAACGAGTCCGCGAAGGTGCGCTGGGGGAGTTTGCTTTTGGTGAGTCGATATACCACGCAGGTTGTCCGTTCAAGAGCAAGTATGATACATGGCGTGACGATCCGAAGGATCCGGAGAATCGTTTGCGGGCGTGGGGGCTGGACAGGATACTGTCCGGTGACATTATTACCGAGCAGAATATTCACACACTCGACGTGATGAGCTGGATTATGGACGCCGAGCCTGTTTATGCGGTTGGGACGGGCGGGCGGACGGTGCGGCCCGTCGGGACCTGCAACGACCACTTCACGCTTCTCTTCGAGTATCCGAACAAGATTGGTATTACGTTCAGCTCAAGGCAGATAGAAGGTCACGGCACCCAGCCCGAGGGGATAAGGAATCGTATGTTCGGCTCCAAGGGCGTGCTCGAGACGGAATACGGCGGACAGGTGATTATTCGTGGTGAAAACTTCTACCGCGGCGGAAAAAGCCCCGGTATATATAAGGATGGTGCGGTTGCCAATATTAAAACATTCCACCAGAGTATTATCGATGGTAAGTTTGACAATCCGACGGTTGAGCCAAGTGTTCGGAGTAATCTTATAACGATTCTTGGCCGGACCGCGGCGTACACCGGCCGCAAGGTAACCTGGAAGCGGCTTCTCAAGAGCCAGGAGAAACTTGACGCCAACCTTAAAGGCGCGAAGGCGTAGAGAATTGAGCGCAAAAATATCGGGATGGTTTTCTTTCATATGTTTGTGGAGATATGCAAATGAAACACTCAGGTATAACCCGACGGCGGATTTTGGTCAATGGCGCGCGGGCGCTGGCGGGCTTGACTATGGTTTCTTCGTGCAGACCATTTGATGAAGCGGAGAAAGAAACACCTCGTGGTTTTAAGCTCGCGGTTTGCGATTGGACAATAGGGAAGACTGCGGACCCGGCTTCGCTTGAGATAGCCAAGCGGATAGGACTTGACGGGGTGCAGGTGGATTTTGGAAGGGGAGAAGATACGCTGCCGTTGTTCGATGCCGATTTGCAGAGGCGTTTTCTCGACGAGGCGCTCAGACAGGATATGGAGATTGCATCCCTGGCAATGGGTGTTCTCAATAACATCCCTTACAAGAGCGACCCGCGGGCCGAGCGATGGGTGGCCGAGGGTATTGACGTCTGCAAGATATTTGGTGTCAATATTGTTCTCTTGGCCTTTTTCGGCAACGGCGATTTGCGAGACGACAATAAGGGTACTGACGTTGTTGTCGAACGGCTCAAGCGAGTGGCTGCGAAGGCGGAAAAGGCCGGCGTGTTTCTCGGTATCGAATCCTGGCTCAGTGCCGAGGAGCATTTGAAAATTATCGAGCGCGTTGGCTCGTCTGCCGTGAAGGTGTACTACGATGTGGCAAACTCGCATAAGGCGGGCTATGACATCTACAAGGAGATACGCCGGCTCGGCAAACACATCTGCGAGTTTCACGCCAAGGATTATGACGATTTGTACGGCAAAGGCTCGATAGATTTTGAACGAGTCCGCGAGGCGATAGATGACATCGGTTATCGAGGATGGATTGTGATGGAAGGGACGAAGATGCCGTTGGGTGTTGAGGAAAGCTGCCGATATGACGCTGAATATTTGCGGGGCATTTTTCCGCCGAAGGTGTAGCGCAGTTGGGAAGATCCACCCCCAAACAAGCCTTTGGCGAGCTTGGGCCAGGGTTTGAGGGTGCCACCCGATCGCAGGATATTTGCGGGGCATCTTTCCGCCGAAGGTGTAGCGCAGTTGGGAAGATCCATCCCCAAACAAGCCTTTGGCGAGTTCAGGCCAGGGTTTGAGGGTGCCACCCGAGGGCTGAATATTTGTGGGGCATCTTTCCGCCTGAAGTATAGCGCAGTTGGGAAGTTCCACCCCCAAACAAGCCTTCGACGAGCTCGGGCCAGGGTTTGAGGGTGCCACCCGATCGCAGGATATTTGCGGGGCATCTTTCCGCCGAAGGTGTAGCGCAGCTGGGAAGATCCACCCCCCAAACAAGCCTTTGGCGAGCTCGGGCCGGGGGTTTGAGGGTGCCACCCGAGGGCTAAATATTTGCGGGGCATTTTCCCGCCTAAAATATAAATGCAATAGTGGACGGCTACGGGCCGAACAAAAAGAAAGGGTAGATTATGAAAGTAAGATACAAATTTGTAACTTTTGTGCTGGTTCTTGTCGCGGCGCAGTTTGCTGTCGGGACGCCATTGGACGATTATATTAAGGCGCCGGATGAAAACTACAGCTACAGTGTCGTGAATACCATCGCAGGTGTAGGTTACACGGCCTATGTTCTGGATATGACATCGCAATCCTGGCGCAGCAAGGATGAGGTGGACAGGACCCTCTGGAAGCATTGGCTGACGATAGTCAAACCGGACAAGGTGACTTCCAATAAAGCACTGCTGGCGATAACGGGCGGCAGTAACAATAGCTCTGCTCCGACTAAAGCGGACTCGATGGTGGCGGGCGTTGCTGTTCTTACCAATACAGTAGTTGCAGCGCTGAGAATGGTGCCGAACCAGCCTTTGGTTTTCCCCGATGGGGGCAGGCCTCGTTCTGAAGATGCGATTATCGCTTACACCTTCGATAAGTATATGAGCACCGGTGATAATACGTGGCCGCTGCTGCTGCCGATGACCAAAAGCGCCGTCCGCGCAATGGATACGATTCATAGTCATGTCTTTTCCGTCAGTAACGGAAAGCTTGATATAAATGAGTTTGTGGTTTTCGGAGGTTCCAAGCGGGGCTGGACAACCTGGCTGACAGCGGCAGTCGATAAGCGGGTCATCGCGATTATCCCGGCGGTCATCGACGTGCTGAATATGGGTGAGCAGATGAAACACCATTTCAGCGCCTACGGCTTTTACTCCGATGCCATCAAGGATTACGAGGATCTGAATGTTTTCAGCAGGCTCGATACGCTCAGGGGCCGGAGGCTGAGACAATTCATTGACCCTTATGACTATCGCAGCCGGTATACGATGCCTAAGTTTTTGGTCAATTCGAGCGGCGACCAGTTCTTTTTGTCGGATTCGGCCCAGTTTTATTTTCACGACCTGCCGGGGCCGAAATACCTTCGCTATATCCCCAATACGGACCATGGTCTTAATGAAGATGCAGTGGGGAGTCTGTCGGCGTTTTACGGGGCCATACTGAAAGATTCGGCGCTGCCGAAGTTTAGCTGGAAGGTCAGAGACGATGGTGCAATAGAGGTCAATACAAAGACAGCGGCGACGGCTGTAAAATTGTGGCAGGCGACGAATGAGAATACGCGGGACTTTCGGCTTGAAACTATCGGGGCGGTCTGGAAAAGTACAGATTTTGGTGCCGGCAACAGGAGGACATATGTAGCTAAGGTTGCTGAGCCGGAGAAGGGCTGGACGGCCTTTTTCGTCGAATTGACTTTCGAGAGCGGCGGTCCAATTTCC
>Ga0315534_1003350_pt1 | contig 10339 bp, 7 predicted proteins | sample SalMarSW160240MG_FD_203094 | JGI IMG/M metagenome (GOLD analysis project Ga0315534, IMG submission 203094) | Salt marsh sediment microbial communities from the Plum Island Ecosystem LTER, Massachusetts, United States - Salt Marsh Sediment SW1602-40 ...
CCCTGTATGGAGGTCAGCGGGGTGCGCATCTCGTGCGCCAAGGCAGCAATCAGTTCCGATCTTAATCGGTCCGCCTCTTGCACGGCCCGAGCTTCCTCTGTCTCCTGTAGCAGCCGGATCTGAGTCAGGTTGATGACCAGCAACTCGGCAAGGGCTTGCAGGAACGGAACGTGTGACGCCGAGAACCACTCAGTGCCGCCAAAGGTCTCCAGTGTGAGCACGCCAATCTTCTGGTCCCGATAGATGAGCGGTACGCCAATGGCACTTCTGGGGAAGTCCAGACCGTGCGATGCCTGCCTGAAGAACTCACGGTTGTGCGCGGTCATGGTGGCCATGGCAGACTTAGACTCGTCTAGAGTGCTCCAGACCTCCGGCATCCCAGATTCGAACACCGTGCCGGACATGGATTCGCCGACCCGCAAGCTGATTCTGTGCAGGGTCTCCACCTCGTAGCCGAAAGAGGATGCGACCCGGAGCATCCCCGTCACCTCGTCGAACAGGAAGAGAACCCCGGCTTCGGCAGGTGCGAGGGCCTCGATCAGTGTGTGTTGGATGGCGGGCAGCAAACCTTCGATATCCACGACAGATGCAAGTGCCTTGGAGACCTCAAAGAGAGTGGAAACCTCTTGAACGTGGCGTTGGTTCTCCCGTTCTACTGCATCCCGCGCCACGTACTGCGCCACTTGCTCTGAGATCCCGCGAAGCAGATCGATCTCCTCCTCCAGGAAGCGCCATTTGTCATTCTGGTAGTACACGGCAATCGAGCCAATCGTCTCCCCGTTGACGAAGACCGGCACCGCCAGCACGGACTTGACGTCGCACTCCTCCGGGAGATTCTCCAGCTTGGAGACTGCATACTCCAAGAGCACTCCCCTCTCGACCAGGAGCTCGCCCAATGTCCCCTCGCCTGGGACGACAGCCAGTCTCTCAACGATGGCCTCGTCCACATTGTCTGACCACTTCGAGTAGTCGTTGGTCCCCGCTCTACAGAACACGACCGCCTTCGCCCGCTGGTGCTGCATCGAGGCCGGTAGTCGGCGGGCCACGAAGCTCAAGAAGCTTCCAACGTTCTCAGCCACCAGGGCTTCCCGGCTAACGTCGTAGAGGATGCTGAGCTCCTTGACCCGTTCTCGCAGATGGAGCCGAGAGCTGTCCAGCCTCTGTCGCAGAACGGCGCTCTCAATCGCCCAACTCAATTGACCAGCCAGGATGGACAGGAAGGCTTGATGGGGGGAGGTGAATCGAAACGGCTGTGCGCTCGCCACGCTCAGGACGCCCAATACGGTCCCTCTAGACTGGAGCGGTAGACTCGCAATGCTGCGAGCTTGTGGCTGCCCAGCCGTCCCAGCCGAGAATCTGGGGTCGACCCAGGTATCATCAACCAGTACTGCTTCCGCCGTGCGCGCAACTCGCCCCACAAGGTCCTGGGGCAACATCGTCCGGCTATCCTTGCCGGAAGAGTTCTCGTCCCGAGCCGTGTAGGCGACGACCTCCAGTTCCCGGCTCTCCTCGTCATAGAGGCTGACGTAGGCAGTCTCGAGCCCTGTGATCTCCGTTATCCTGTCCAGGGCAAGGCGAAGCACTTCGTCTAGGTCTACGGATTCCGCACTCGATTTGACAAGCGCATCGAGTGCCATCAACTCACGGTGCGAAGCACCCAATCCGCAATCCTCGACGTCGCTCGTTGCCGAACACACAGTCACACAAGCCTCGCGCTAGTCTGTGTCGCCGAACACGACCTGGAGGCACGCGTCGCATCTTACCATGGCTAGATCCCAATGTCAAGCACGGAGCGCACGCCGTTGCCCAATCGAGACGGCTCCCAAGGGCAAGCGTGCCAGACCTCGACACCCTGTTCCATGATTTGACCGCCGGTCTCCACATCTCGAGCCGTCGACCGGGATGCGCGGCCTCTCTCAGCGTACGTCTCCCAGGACCATCCGTCCGTCCGATGAGTCCATCTACCTCGGCACCCGGAGGTGCTCCGGCCCCTCCTTCCGACCACGTCACTTTGCATCCCAGCGACAATTGTCATACAATAAAGCAGAAGCTCTGTCAAGGGAGGAGCAGTTGGCGCGAAAACGGTCGCAGAAACCCCGAACCAGTCAGATCCTTTTCATAATCTTGAGTCTCTTGGTGGTTCTTAGCATGGCCATCGGCTACGTGCTGACCGCTCTGCCCTCACCGATTCCGCCCACACCAACGCCCGCGCCAGTCCAGACCCCTCTTGTTCTGCTGATTAGCGCCATCGTCTGACTGCCAGCGTATCACGCCTCGGCATCACCTCTCGTCACTCTGTGCCAGAGAGGACCACTCGTAAGACACTCAGAGGTCGTTCAGCTCGCGCAGACGTGGCTGCCCGATATCGGGAGAGGCCAAAATCAGGGGAGTGGCAGACAGCAAAAAAGCCTGGGTGTGCGGAAGTATGGGGACTCCCTTTTCCCGGGCTTTTTCTTCGGCAATCGGTCTAGAGAACACCGTCTGCGACCGCAGGAAGCTCCCTAGAAAAGCTTGGGCTCCTTGTCCGGATGCAGCTTCTTGAACTTCTCCAGCAGCTCCTCCTGGGTCTCCTCGTTGTCCGGATCGGGGGCGCAAGCGTCCACCGGGCAGACCAGCGCACACTGCGACTCCTCAAAGAAGCCCACGCACTCGGTGCACTTGGCGGCGTCTATGACGTACACCTCGTCACCCTCACTGATGGCTTCGTTGGGGCACTCCTCCTCGCATGCTGCGCAGGCGATGCACTCGTCCGGATCGATCTGGTAGGCCATTTCAAACTCTCCTTTCCACGCTTCTACTGAGATAGTCCCCGCTCCTGCGGGTCGCCATTGCTAATTATACCCAGGTATGCACCCATTGCAAGCAAGTACCCTTCAAGACGCAGCGAGGATGCCACGGAGCCCGTCGCCCTGTGCACCCAGAGCGGGGAGTGGGCCGCGCCAGGGCCCGTTCTCCGCCTCCGGCAAGGAGGAAGCTTGCCCAGTGACTCGCCCCCAAACCTATTCCCACGTGTCAACCACGCGGCAATGATCCCAGATCCGGTCATCCATCGGTCTGGACTGGCTCAGACAGCGCAGGTTCCTTGACAGGTAAGGTGAACCAGAACGTGCTACCCTTGTCCAACTCGCTCTCCACTCCCATGTTGCCACCGTGCGCCTCGACCAAAGCCTTGGCAATGCTCAGGCCCAGACCCGTCCCCTCGATAGCCTGGGCGGTTACATTACCACCTCGGTGGAAGGGCTGAAACAGATGGGGCAGATCGTCCGGAGGTATGCCGACACCCGTATCTCTCACAGTGACCACCAACTGCTCTCCCTCCAGCTCCGCCTTGACTTCCACCCTTCCTCCCTCAGGCGTGAACTTGACTGCGTTGGACAGCAGGTTGTTGAGGACCTGCTCCAGCCGCCTTTGATCGCCCTGTGTCGGGGGCAGCGTCTCTGCACAATCTACCTCGAGCGAGATGTTCTTCCTGTAGATCAGCGGGCTCATCTCGTCAACCACGCCAGCGATCAGGCGAGGCAACTCTATGGTCTTCACGTCCAGGCTGACCCGCCCAACCTCCAGCTTCGATATGTCCAGGAGGTCGTTGACCAGAGCCATCAGGCGCTGAGAGTTCTCGAAGACTATGCCGAGGAACTCATCCTGTGTCTCATTCAAGGGACCGGGGCTGCCCTCCAATAGCATCTCGCTGAAACCCATGATTGATGCCAAGGGCGTTCTCAGATCATGGGACACGGTAGCCAGGAACTGGCTCTTCATCGCCTCAAGACGCCTTCGCTCGCTGACATCCCGACCGATGACTTGCCAGCCCTCCAGACCCCCTGCGCGCTCGAGGGCGCTGACGCGGATCTCCAGAGGAACCCGCTGCCCCCACTTGTCGAGGAGGTCGATCTCACAGGCTTGCTGTGACACTTCCCCACTGGCATCGGCCAACAGCAGACTCTGCATCTGCTCAACGTGCTCCGGACACAACATTTGAGTGTAGTGGGCTCCCAGCACCTCGTCACGGCTGAAGCCAGAGAGCCTCTCCGCTTCCTTGTTGAAGAGCGTCAACTTCCCCCGCGGATCCAGATTGAATATGGCATCAGCGGCCGATTCAATCTGGTCCCGGAGTTCGGTCTCTCTTTCAGCGACCGATTGATAGAGCCGGGAGTTCTCGATGGCGGTCGCCGCATGGCTCGCCATGCTGATCGCCAACTGGAGATCCTGGTCATCGAAGGGCCGCTCTCCGAACCTAGACACTGCCATCACTCCAGCCACATCCCCCTTGATGGCAAGTGGCACACACAGCATAGACATCGGTTCTTGTGTGGTCCCGGGGATGTGCAAGCCTCTCGGATCCCTATGGACATCATTCACCACCTCTGCATTCCCTGTGGCAGCCACTTGGCCAGTAATGCCCTGCCCAATGCCAAAGGAGAAGGCCATCATCTCTTCCGCCTCCACCCCCAGCGCCACAAGGGGCCGTAGCGTCTGCCCATCGGGCTCCAACAAGTAGATACGACCGCCGTCCGCTTGGGTTAGTGCCCTCACCTGGCTCGCTATGATCCCCAACACCTCCTCCAAGTCCAGCGACGAGGCTAGGGCTTGCGCCGTATCCAGGAGCGCCGATAGTTCCTCACTTCGTCTCCACTCCTCCTCATAGAGACGGGCGTTTTCCATGGCCACCGCCAGCGAGTCCGCCAACGTCTCCAGCGTCTCTACGTCGCTCCTGCCGAAGGCGCTCACCTCGTCACTCAGCACGTCCAGTACACCGATGACCTTCTCTCCAAGCCTGATGGGCACCGCCACCTCAGAGCGAGTGTCGGGCACCGCTGGGTCGAACAGGTAACGGCGCTCTCGACTGACGTCATTGGCCATCAGTGGTTGCGCGCTTCCGGCCACCGATCCCACAATCCCCTCCTCACCTACTCTGAGCCGGAGACCTTCTCGCGCACGGCATTCTGATTCCACCGATGACGCTCTGAAAGCAGCGTATTCAGACGCTGAGTCGACCTCGAACACATTCACTGCGTAGTATCCGAAGTTCTGGGCCATCAGTTCCACAACCCGCGAGAGGAGAGTGTCCATGTCGAGTATGGCCGTCATCGCTCGGCCCACTTCGGCGATCGTCTCTCTCTCAATTGCGCGACGCCGTTCCTGCTCGTACAGCCGGGAGTTCTCGATAGCGCGGGCGACCTGGCTTGCTATGGCCTCCATGGCCGTGATGTCCGTCTCCGAAAAGACGTTGGCACAGTCACTCGCGACCCCTATCACACCTATTGTCTCACCAGCGACAGTCACGGGCACATCCACCTCGGAGATGATATCCAGCGATTCCACCCCGAAGAAGCGAGATTCCTCACTCGCATCGTTGACCAGATACGGCTTTCCGTGTTCGGCCGCCCATCCCACGGTGCCTTCGCCTATACTCTGGCTGTATCCCACCGGGATGGATTCAAGAGAGGGTCCGGCCGCCGCCTCCAAGATCAACTCATCGCCTCTCACCAAGAAGAAGCCCACCACCTGGTAGCCGAATCCCTCCTGGACAGCCTCCACCACAGTCTGGCAGAGCTGGCTGGACTCCAGGATGGGCGCCAGCCTTTGCCCGACTTTGTTGACAAGAGCCAACTGCCTCGTGCGATGCCTGATCTCCCTTTCTGCCCGTTTGCGCTCGGTGATATCCACGTCCGAGACCAACACACTCGAATATGTCTTCTCGCAGCCAGGGGCCACCGCCCATCTCAAGGCTATGTCGCGGGGCTCGCCCGAAAGAGTTCGCGCGCTCGTCTCTGCATCGAATCGAGTCCGGCCTTGGGCGATGCTCAGTACTTCCTCTTCGAAGATGTCATACGAGCCTTCGGCGAGTACCTGGTCCAGACCTTCCAGCAGTACCTCCTTGCTCTCTGCACCATACAAGTCCAGGGTAGCCTCATTCACGTCGACGATTCTCACCAAGCTCGCGCAGTCGCGAACCACCTCTGGGTGATTCTCGAAGTACTCTCGGAAGTCCCTCACGCCCGAAGCTCGGAGATCCTCCACGTACCTCTTCACCTCCGAGGCATCCTCCTCCCAGAGGGCGACGGGAGAGTTCTCGAACAAGCCACGATACCTGCGTTCGTTGGCCCGCAGTGCATCCTCCGCGCGCTTTCGCCCGGAGATGTCTCGGGCGATCCCCAGGATCACAGAGTCACCCTTCACCTTGACGGGGTATGTGCTGATCTCAACGGTAACGGTCGTTCCGTCTTTGCGGGTCAACACGAACTCGTCGGGCCCGGTGGCTTGCCCCAGAGCACTCCTGGCCAGGAGGGCAGCGGCTCGCGGGAACTGATCTGCCGAGAGCAGTCCTTGTTCCAGGAAACTGCTACCGATCAACTCCTCCCGCTTGTAGCCCACAAGTTGCTCGGCGGCCCTATTTCCATCCAGCAGGGTCCCTCTCACGTCGCTGAGGTAGTAGGCATCTGGCGCATACTCGAACAGTAGGTTGAGGCGTTCCTCGGAATCTCTGAGCTCGTCTTCCGCCCGCTTGCGGTCCGTGATATCCCAGAAGATGCCCAGTATGCCGACTACATTGCCATCGTCATCGCGGACCGGAGTCTTCACCGTGTGAACATGCACCTCCTCCCCCCGCCCGGGATACGTCTCCTCGAAGTCGGCGGTCTCTCCGGACTCCAGGATCTTGCGATCGACAGCCTCGTACTGTTCCGCCTGCTGGCGGGGGAAGAGGTCGTGGTCTGTCTTTCCTTCGATCTCATCCGGCTGGAGGCCTACCTCCCGAGCGAAATCCGCGTTGCAGGACACGTAGCGGGAATCCGCGTCCTTCAGATAGACCATCTGGGGCAGATTCTCGACCAGCGTTCGGTAGGTGTTCTCGCTCTTGTGGAGCGCCTCCTCGGCCCGTTTCCGCGCCGCTATGTCGCGAATCATGACCAGGTCTGCGGTGATTCCCTGCCAGACAGTCTTCGCACCCGCCAACTCCACCGGTACCACGCTCCCGTCCTTCCGAACAAAGCGCGTCTCGTACTGACGCGGAGCCGATTGGCCCTCCAATCGCTTCCTGTAGATCTCGAGAACCGTCGACAGCTCATCGGGATGGACGAGATCTCGAATGCCCATACCCAGCAACTCATCCACTTCGTAGCCTGTGATCTCCGCTACACGCCGATTCGCGTATATGTGTAGTTCACCACTCGTCCCGATGAGAATGCCATCACTGGCATTGTCCGCCAGTGCCCTGAAGCTCCTTTCGCTCTCTCGCAGGGCTCTTTCCGCCTGCCTGCGCTCAGTGATGTCCTGCCCTGACGAGATAGCCCCCACAATGACACCCGTTTCGTCCATGAGAACAGTGTTGTTCCAGGCAATGGTGCGCTCCTCCCCGTCCTTGGTCAGGATGGGATTCTCAAAACGACCGGCTGGATCGAGAGCGCCGTTCATCAGTGAGGCAAAAACCGCCCGCACATCATCCCTAACCCTGTCCGGGAGAAACGCATCGAACCAGTTCCGGCCGACGATCTCATGCTCATCGTACCCGAGAACCTCACAGCCCTTCCTGTTGACAAGCACCACCTCTTCGTTGGAGCCGATGACCACGAACATCACCCCTGCGACGTCGAGGTATTTCTGCGTCTTGTCCCGCTCCTTGCGGGCCTCTTCCTCGGCCCTCCTCTGGCGCTCCTCCAACGACTCTAGTTCGTCAACTCTGTGCCTTAGCTCGAGCACCTCGCTCATCAACTGCTCCCTGGTCATGCGCTCGTCTGTCACAGCTCACACCCCCCAGCGGCGAGATCCGGACCAGGAACCTGCACACTCCTCAGCGTCGGAGCATGCCACTGATAGCCGTCCCGTCCCTTGTCCTTGACATGATACACGGCGATGTCAGCACTCCTGATGAGAGTACCACTATCTGTGCCATGATCTGGGTACTGCGCTACGCCAAGGCTGGTGGTGATCTCCAGTTGTAGATCGCCCACGACAGAAGGGCCCCTGATCGCTGTCAGAACCCTATTGGCGATCACGTCCGCCTCCTCCGAGCGGTCCAGGTCGGGGAAGAGCAAGAGGAACTCATCGCCGCCCATCCGGCACACGGTGTCGCTCTCCCGGAGAGTGGCCGTCAGCCGTTCCCCAACCCTTTGCAGCAGGCGATCCCCCACTGTATGCCCAAGCGTATCGTTGATGTCCGTGAAGCGATCCAAGTCCATCAGCATCACCACGAGCTTGTGACCGTTGCGGTCTGCACGAGCTGTCGCTACCTCCAGGCGATCCTTGAACAGCGCACGGTTGCGCAAACCGGTCAGTCCATCGTGATACGCCAGGCGTCTGATAGTATCTTGGTCTCTCTCACTCTCCACAAGCGCCTCAGCGAGTTGCCGCGCCTGCCTTTCGACACGGTCATGCTGCCTGAGTGTCTTCTGGAAAGCGAAGTCTATGAGTGCCAGCGCCAAGCCTGTCACCACTACCCACTCGATCAGACACTCCCCCGGCGGGACTTCCATCACAGTCAGATAGAATGCCTCCAAGAGGGTGATGAGAGCGACGGTGGCGGCCACGACCCACCGTTTCAGCTGGACTAGCTCGCCTCTAGCGTCGTGACTCTCACCCATGATCCTCGTCCGCTCCTTCAGATCCGGAACCCAGGCATCGAGCCACGCTGTCCAGCACATCAGCCCGGTTGAACGGCTTAGTCAGGTACCCATTGGCGCCCGCCTTCCTGGCAGCCTGGAAGTCGTCGTCCTGGGTCTTGGCCGTCAGCATGAGGACCGGCACGCCCATGGTGCTGGGGTTCGCTCTGATGGCGCGCAGCGTCTCCAAACCGTCCATCTCGGGCATCATGGTGTCGAGGAACACCAGATCCGGGACCTCCTTGGCCATGAGGTCAAGCGCGACTCTCCCGTTCTCGGCGCTCGTCGTCGCATGGCCGGCGGACTCCAGCATGTACGTCACGAGGCGGACCATGAATGGAGAATCATCAACCACAAGGATTCTGCCCATCTACTCTCATCTCCTCTAGCCTTTCTCGGCCACGCCAGACAGGAGCTCCTCAATCCTGTCGTACAGAGTGGGCACGTGGAAAGGCTTGATCAGATAGCCCGCCGCGCCCATACTTATCGCCTTCTCCGCATCCTCTTTCTGCGCACTGGCAGTCACAATCAACACGGGAATGTCCTTCAAATGCGCATCTTTCTTCAACGCACTGAGGACCTCCATTCCACCCATTTCCGGCATGACCATGTCGAGGAGAATGAGATCAGGGGATTCAGATCGTGCCTTGTCCAGTCCCTGGCGCCCGTCGACAGCCACGAGCACTTCGTACCCCTTGGTTTGAAGTGCGTACCCGATCAAACGCCGAAGGTTTGCCTCGTCCTCGACCAACAGTACTCTTGCCACGCTCGCCTCCCTCCTGTTCGATTGGTGACTCGGAGTTGATCAGCATAGTCGTGCTCGCTAGGTAAGAAGCTCCATGCGCCGCAGTAGGACATCCAACTCGACTTCGCAGGCGCTCCCATCGACAGCCTGCTGTAAGAGTAAGCGAAGTGCTTCGATGCAGTCAGCCAGCAGATTACTGAGCTCAGACGTACCCGGTGCGGGCCCGAGTCTGCTCGCGTCCATCAGTCTCTCCACTCCGCCGGCCAACTGAGCCAGCTCCTCGTACCCCATCGTGGCAGACATACCCTTCAACGTGTGAGCTGCCCGACTGATGCTCGACAGCAGTTCAGAGTCTGCCGGAGAGTCGCCAAGGGCCGCAACCCCCTCTTCCATCACAGCGACATGTGCGTAAGCCTCGGTGAGATACAAGTCCTTGTATTTCTCTAGGTCCATCTCACCACCAGCCATTCCCTCTCGCAGAGTGATCACCCTGTATCCGCACGTACGCCGCTCGAGCACCGCCGTGCGTCAATGTGCGCCCGGTTGACCAGACCTCCTCCCTTCTACTGTCCATCCCGATCATCACGATCCCGATCCGGCTGATCGAGGAAAGTGATCGTGAATTCCCAGAAGCAAACTTCCGATGCATCCCAGGTACGTAGACCCACCTGACCGTGGGTGTACTCACCATCCGTTCCCATCAATACCTCCTCGCCGTCGATGAAGGCCCTGAAAGAACTACCCTCCACTCGCACTTCGATGTCTTTGGCAGCGTTGTACCATTCGTAGTCAGAGGGCGCGCCGCTTCGGGCGAACGGGTACTCAACGCCGCCGCCGACAACCTTCCGGAAACTGAAACACCCTTCTCGACCCAGGTATCTACAGGCGGGCTCATACTGGAACACATAGCCGCTAACGTGACTCACATCGATGGCCCTGAAGAAAACGCCATAGCCCTCCCCTTGATAGAGATTGGCCTTCACTCGAACGATGTAGT
>Ga0315534_1003353_pt1 | contig 10333 bp, 10 predicted proteins | sample SalMarSW160240MG_FD_203094 | JGI IMG/M metagenome (GOLD analysis project Ga0315534, IMG submission 203094) | Salt marsh sediment microbial communities from the Plum Island Ecosystem LTER, Massachusetts, United States - Salt Marsh Sediment SW1602-40 ...
ACGGCAACCGTGCTCGACTTACCTATTGCAGCGATGTCGGCCGGCGGGGTGTGGACGAGATGATCGGCAGAGGCTGCACCCAATTCGACAGCCAATCCCGTGCCTCCCAACCCGGCGAATTCATCAGCATGGATCTTGAGAGGAAAGCCGAGTGTCTGAGCTCGTTCAAGAATCGATCGGCTCTGGTCAAGACTGAAGGCCCCCTCTTCACAGAAAACATCAACAAACGGCAGCGGACGACTGGCAGCCTGGTTCTCCCACCATGATTTCAAAGCAGGCAGCATTATCTTTACGATGTGGTCTGTGTAGCCAGCATATCCACCTCTGTCGGCGCCATCATACTCTGGTGGGAGCGCATGTGCTCCAAGGAAGGTGGGTATGAGTTCGAGCGGGCCTTCATCATCCAGAAGCAGGATGGCCTGCATCAATTTTATTTCACTCTCAAGGTCAAGGCCGTAGCCGGTCTTTACTTCCGCCGTTGTCGTGCCATTGGCCAGCATGCGGGCTGCACGCGCCCGTGACTCATGCAGCAAAGTCTCGAGCGAGGCTTGCCGAACCTGGCGAACGGTGGAAGCGATCCCCCCACCGTCAGCCATGATCTCCATGTAGCTTTTCCCGCTGAGGCGCTGTTCAAACTCAGCCGCCCGATCACCCACCCAGACAAGGTGCGTGTGCGGGTCGATGAGACCGGGCATCACGATCATGCTGGAGGCATCCAGCTCCAGTTCTCCTGCATAGCGAGTGGAGAGGGATGCACTTTCGCCAACTTCCAGAATTACGCCGTCGCGAACGGCAATTGCGCCCGAATCGATCAACCCCAGGGTTCCCAGTTTTAGGCCGGACTGCGCAGGGCCTGGAATTGTGAGCAGTTGTGAGGCGGAGTGGATCAGCAGATCAACGCGCTCTTTCTTCGACATGAGTGCCCATCCCTTTCGAATTCTCGGGTTTATTCTACTCTGATGAGGCGGATGAGCAGGATCAAGCTCAGGATAGCGGTCAGCGTGCCAACCGTCGCATTCGCCATCAATCCCCATGAAAAGAGCTGCGGTCCGATCCAGGCACCCAGTGCCCGCCCACCAGCGGCTGCTGTCAGGTTCCCGGCCAGCAGAGTTGCGCGCGAGGCAGGAGTGATTTCACTCACCATTGAGATCAAGCTGACAAAAGTGAACTCAAATGCGATGTAGAACAAGAACAATCCGAACAGCGCAAAAGCCAGGCTATTGGCAGTAAAGGGAAGAAGGAGACAGGCCAGCGCGACGACCACCAATCCAATTCCAATGGCGCGCCGTTTCCCCAACCTGTCTGTCCAGGCCACGACGGCACCTTCACCGGCGAGCTCGGCCGCGCCGATAACGGCCGAAGCCGCACCTAGAGCCGCAACCTGCAATCCGAAGCCTCCCTCGAGCCAGATGCCGTAGACAATATTCACGACTTCGTTGCCGGTGCTGAGCAGGAATGCGACTGCTAAGGCTGCGGTTGCACTGGGTTCCCGGAGAATCGACTTGATTGTCTGGTAGAACGTGGTTCTTGCGGCAGTTCTTAGGTTCAGTCCGGGGAGTGTGCGGAAAAGCAGGACGACTGCAAGCAAGCCCAGCACGCCCAGGATTGGAAAAGGCGCGAGCCATCCATATCGTGCAATCAGCCAGCCCGTGATCGGCAACCCGACCAGTGCCGCCCCGGACCAGCCAAACTCGGTGATCGCGATCACCCGCCCCCGTTGATTGTAAGTCACAGAATCGCCCAGGTAAGCCTGCATCGCAGGGTCAAAGAGGATCTTCCCTGCGGTTCCGAGCAGCAGTGCCAGGAATAATCCTGTGTAGGTTGGCCATAGAACGACAAGAAGGAACCCAGAGCTGAAAAGCAGGATGCCTATAACCATTGTCTTCCGCCGCCCCAGGATATCCCCCGCCGAGCCGATAACCGGACCGAGGAAGCCCAAAAGCGAGCGGGCTGTGATCGCCAGCACAATTGATTCGATGCTGACACCGAGCGCCCGTGAGAGTGTGGGCAGGAAGGGGTAGACCATGCGGTAACCCGTGTTGATCACAGCCCGGATCGAGGAGAAAAGTAACAGCTGGCGTGGCAGGCTTGAGCGAGGCGCCTGGCTCATGCCAGTTTCGTCTGGGTCTTGAGCAAAACGAGGTTGAGGAAGATCGCAGCGAGTACGTTCAACAGCAATAGTGCGAGAAAGAAGAACCGGATCGAGACAGAATCTGAACTGAAAATCGGGGAGGTCGGGTGCATGACTTCTTCTGCGTTCGCAATGGACCAGATAAGGGCAAGCCCGAACGACAAGTTGAGCACACTTGCCAGGCGGGGCGCGCGCAGGATCAGGATCGCCAGCTGAAGCAGGATGCCAATGACAGCGTAATCCAATCCAATCTTAAAGCGTGGTTCTGTGAGGTACAGTCCGTTCCAGTTGGCTTGCATGGTCCATAAGCTAAGCGGGAGATACGTGATCCAGAGGAGCATCCCGGTCTGGCCGAGGCTCTTTGACCAGCGCTGGAGCGATGGGTTGCGGAAGAGTAATCCGACCAGGCCTGTGAGTGCTGCAGCCCCCAACCCCAGCAGCGCCGTCCAAACCCAGGTTCCATGCAGGTAAACAAGACGGACGTTCGTTCCCAGACTGCGCTCTGCCGGACCGAACACGCTCAGGAAAAGCGTTAAGAGCAAAAAGACGAGGGTGAAAACCATTGGATGTAGGCGTCGGATCATGCCCCGCATTGTACCGTTAACTCTCCACTGGCTGAGCCCGGCAACCCGTGCGGAGGCGTCACGATCCACTTCGGGGAAATGGATCGCGCTTTAATCAGTTTTGAGCATTGGCATCTTGATCCCATGCCGGCGGGCGGCTTCGACTGCAAGCGGGTATCCCGCATCCGCATGGCGAACAATGCCTAAACCGGGGTCGGTCGTGAGCACGCGCTCGATCCTGCGGGCAGCCTCTGGTGTCCCGTCGGCGACAATGACCTGACCCGCGTGTTGGCTGAACCCGATCCCGACGCCGCCACCATGATGAAACGATACCCAGGTCGCCCCGCCGACCGCGTTGAGCATTGCATTCAGGAGGGGCCAATCGCTGACGGCGTCCGTGCCATCGAGCATGCCTTCGGTTTCCCGGTTAGGTGAGGCGACCGATCCTGCATCAAGGTGATCGCGCCCGATCACGATCGGCGCCATGAGCTGACCGTTTGCCACCATCTCGTTGAAGCGCAGACCGGCCGCCGCCCGCTCTCCGTATCCGAGCCAGCAAATGCGTGCGGGCAAACCCTGGAATTGGATCTGCTCGCGGGCCAGGGTCAGCCAGCGGTGCAAGTGTTCATCGTGGGGGAACAGCTCCTTCACCGCCGTGTCGGTCTTGTAGATGTCCTCCGCCTCGCCGGAGAGTGCGACCCAGCGGAAAGGTCCTTTGCCCTCGCAGAATAGGGGACGGATGTAGGCAGGTACGAAGCCAGGGAAGTTGAACGCGTCTTTGACCCCGTGATCGAAAGCCCGCTGCCGCAAATTGTTCCCGTAGTCGAATACTTCAGACCCAGCTTTTTGGAACGCAAGCATGGCCTGCACATGGTGGGCCATCGAAGCCATCGACTGCTGTGTGTATGCTTGTGGATCCTGTGAGCGAAGCTCTGAAGCCTGCTCGAGGTTCAGGTTGTGAGGGATGTAGGCGAGGACATCGTGCGCCGGGGTCTGGTCGGTGACGACATCTGGAACCACCCCGCGGATGACCAGTTCAGGGTAGATATCGGCCGCGTTCCCGATCAGGCCGATCGAGCGCGGCTGTTCATTGGCCACGGCTTCTTCCACGAGGCTCATCGCCTCTTCAAGTTCATCGACGACGAATTCAACATAGCCATTCTCCAGCCTGCGTTGTGCGCGCGCTGGATCGACCTCGACAATCAAACCCACGCCCTCATTCATCGTGATGGCAAGCGGCTGGGCGCCGCCCATTCCTCCCAGCCCTGCTGTGAGAACGAATTTTCCCCGCAGCGAAGGCCAGCCCCGCTGCCTGGCCAGCGAGCCGAGCGTTTCATATGTTCCCTGTAAGATCCCCTGGGTTCCGATGTAGATCCATGAGCCAGCCGTCATTTGGCCGTACATGATCAGGCCCCTGGCAGCCAGTTCGTCGAAGTGCTCTTGCGTTGCCCAATGTGGGACGAGATTCGAGTTTGCGATCAGCACGCGGGGGGCATCGGCATGGGTTCGGAATACGGCAACCGGCTTGCCGGACTGGACGAGCAGTGTTTCGTCATTCTCGAGCTCGAGAAGTGTTCGTAAAATTGCTTCAAAAGATTCCCAATCTCTCGCAGCCTGGCCCCGCCCGCCATACACGATCAATTCGGCCGGATTTTCGGCAACCTCGGGATCGAGGTTGTTCTGGAGCATGCGGTATGGAGCTTCCGTCAGCCAGCTCTTGCAATTCAACTGAACCCCGCGTGGGGCTCTCACTGGACGTGCCTCTGTCATCTTTGCCTCCTATGCTCCTGGAGCGAGGTTCTCGCTTCAGGGGATAGCATATTCGCGAAGGTTTTAACCTTCCTCAGCAGCACATGGTTGGTTCGCACTCGGATCTGGGTACGTTCCCGGCTGAAAATCCACCGGTTCGCCACCTCAGGTTCGTTCTGCCTCCTGCTTAGCGGTCTCCCCATTGGTTGAAATAGACCAGGTCCTCCAGCGAAGTGCGTCCTCCCTGCCGGGGTTGCTGGGTAAGCAAATCAGGATCAGCCGGATATCCGAAGGAGAGGGCGACGTGCAGGTGCCACTCTTCAGGGAACCCTAGCAGCTCACGGGCCGCGTCAGGCTCATAGATGGTTGCCAGGCAAGAGCCGACGCCCATTTCCCATGCGGCCAACTGCATGTAGGCCGCAGCCTGTCCGGCGTCGAACATGATCGACCAGCGTTGAGCTGGATCAGGCGTCAGAAGGCAAACTCCCAGCGCTGCCCCCGCGAGGTGGCCGGCGAAGGGTCCCAGGCTGGAGAGCTGCTGGAGGATCTCGGGGTCGGTGATGGCCAGGAAGCGCCATTGCTGCTGGTTCTTTGCGCTTTGCGCGCGGCGCCCGGCGTTCAGAATCCCCTGCACGATTGGCTCGGGAAGTGGTTTGGGGAGAAACTCACGGATGGCGCGTTTAAGACGGATCGCTTCTTCAACCTGCATTTTCACCTCCGCTTCATAGCATGCCCATTATACGGCGGGGGATATTCTGGTCGAAAGTCTGATGGAGTGTGGGGCAAGAAAAAAGCCGGCGCATACCTACGCCGGCATAGCCGATCATTTTCACTATTAATGGATAAATCAGACGGCGAGACCGTAGAAATTGGTGGCGCGCAACTTCTGGACCAGGCCCGACTGCGCATCACACCACACACTCTGCACCGGGCAATCATCCCCGAAGTAACACACACTCGGATCTTCAACACACTCATTGAGAAGGATTGGACCGTCGATCGCTTCGATCACTTCCAGGAGAGTGATATCGCCGGGTGAGCGGGCGAGCGTAACGCCGCCGCGGGCGCCGCGTGAGGTCTGCACCACACCGGCAACCGATAGTTGTGAAACGATCTTCGCCAGGAAGGATGGGGGAATACGCTGTTCCCGAGCAATCTCGCTCGTTGGGGCACGCCGCCCGTTGTTCAGTCCTGCCAGGTACAGCACCGCACGTACCGCGTAGTCCGCCTGTCGCGTGATCTGCATCGCCGCCTCCAGTCGAGCCGGTTTCTCTGCCCATCAAGATAGGAGTTGTCTACTTATGATCAGTGTACGCTGTGTGGGGTGGGTGAACAAGTGAAGAGTGTCACAGGGGCCGTATGACACATTACGAAACGGGTTTCGTGGTTTGGCCACCCCCAAGCAATAATCTTGCTCCGCTTCGAGATCAAGCCGGCTTTTATTCCGCCGATTTCTTCGGGGGGCAAAGGGAAGAATATGGGTGGGCGTGGTATGATTGCGCCGGATTGGGGGGTATTCTCATCCAGGATTACCAGGAGGGTTATCAGTGAAGAAGATTGCTGTCATCGGGGTGGGGTACGTCGGCCTGGTTACAGCCGCAGGCTTTGCGGATCTAGGCAACCAGGTTGCTGCACTCGATATCGATGAGGATCGCATTGCCGGTTTGAAGCGCGGCCAACTGCCTATCTACGAGCCTGGACTGGAGGAGTTGGTTGAGCGCAACGCAGCCGCCGGGCGTCTTGAATTCACGACATCTTACCCGGACGCCATTCACAACGCGGACTTCGTCTTTATCGCTGTGGGGACGCCGGAGGGTGTCGATGGAGAGGCTGACCTGAAATATGTTCAGGCTGCTGCCGAATCCGTGGCAAAGGCCATGGAGAAGCCATTGGTGATTGTCAACAAATCCACCGTTCCTGTTGGAACAGGAGATTGGGTAGCGGATATCATCCGTTCGACCCAAAAGGATGGCATCGAGTTCTCCGTGGTGTCTTGCCCGGAATTCTTGCGTGAAGGTTCCGCGATCCAGGATTTCATGAACCCGGCGCGTACGGTGCTAGGGTCGCTTGATCGAGATGCCGCGGAACGCGTCGCTCAATTACACCTGCCGTTGCGAGCGCCGATCGTGATCACCGACCTGCGTACGGCGGAGATGATCAAGTATGCTTCGAACGCATTCCTGGCGACGCGTATCTCATTCATCAACGAAATCGCCAACATCTGTGAAGCCCTGGGAGCGGATGTTAAAGAGGTTAAGACGGGGATGGGAATTGATCCGCGCATCGGGCCTTACTTCCTCGACGCTGGTTTGGGTTATGGTGGATCTTGTTTCCCCAAGGACGTAAAGGCGCTGGCGCATATGGCGGCCGAAAAAGGCCGGCATCCGCAGCTTCTGCAGGCTGTGATGGACATCAATGATGACCGCAGGCGTCTGTTGTTTGACAAGGTGAAACAATCAGTCGGTGCGTTGAAGGGCAAGCGAATCGGGATCCTGGGTTTGACATTCAAACCAAATACCGATGACCTGCGTGATGCCCCAGCTCTCGAAGTTGCACGGCGCTTGATGGAAGCCGGCGCTCTCGTCCGGGCCTACGATCCGGTCGGGATGCCAGGAGCGGCCCGCTTGATGCCGGATCTGGGCATGGCGGAGGATCCCTATGCCCTCGCCGAGGGCTGTGACGCGCTCGTAATCTGCACTGAATGGAATGAGTTCAAGCAGCTTGACCTGACCCGGATCCGTTCGGTGATGAATAAGAAATTGATCATTGATGGCCGTAACATCTACGAACCGCGCGAGATGTCAGCATTGGGGTTCAGCTATCGCGGGATAGGGCGTGGGTACGGGCCTGACGGCGCACCCGTGGTTGAGTGAGCGCGGGATGACGAGCGAGTCCCGAGTATTGCACACCCGGCTGCAAAACGGCTTGCAAGTCCGCCTGAAGGAAGCTCATAACGCGCCCCTGATCAGCACATGGATCTGGTACCGGGTCGGCTCGCGGAATGAACTCCCCGGACAAACCGGGATCTCTCACTGGGTTGAGCATATGCAGTTCAAAGGCACCCCGGAATTCCCACCGGGTGTGCTCGACCGTCTCATCGCTCGCGACGGAGGCGTCTGGAATGCATTCACGTGGCTGGACTGGACAGCCTACTACGAGACACTTCCAGCCGATCGAGCGGAGATTGCGCTCAGGCTGGAAGCAGACCGGATGTTCAGCAGCCTGTTTACGCCAAAGGAAGTCGAAGCGGAGCGGACGGTCATCATCTCCGAACGCCAGGGCCATGAAAATGAACCCACATTCCGCCTCGCAGAGGAAGTTCAGGCTGCGACTTTCCGCGTGCATGGGTATCACCATGAGGTGATCGGGGACATGGTGGATCTGCAGCGCATGACGCGCGATGAACTTTTCCAGCATTACCGCAAACATTATGTTCCAGCGAATGCTGTACTCTCTATCGTGGGTGATTTCAAAACCCGCAGCATGCTTCAACAGGTCAGAAAGATATTCGGCACGCTGCCAAAGCAAACAGCGCCGAACTTCCAATCCCGGACGGAACCTGCCCCCCAGGGGGAGAAGATCGTCAACGTGGAGGGACCCGGGGAGACGCCATTCATAAAGATCGTCTACCCCGCTCCCGAGGCAGCCGCCGATGATTTTATGACCCTGGCGGTGCTTGATAGTGTTCTGGCCGGAGCTTCCAGTTTCAACTTCTTCTCCGGCGGTATCTCAAACAAGACATCCCGGCTTTATAAAACCCTGGTGGAGGGCGAGTTTGCGGCTTCGGTGAGCGGAGGCCTGGCGGCTACGATCGATCCCTACCTGTACACATTCCATATCACCGTGCGGCCGGACAAGTCCGTAGAACAGACTCTGGCCGCGTTCGATTCTGAACTGTCCAGGGTGCTTGACAGCCCGATCGCCGCCACAGAATTGGAGAAGGCGATCAAACAAGCTCGGGCTTTATTCGCCTACAGCAGCGAGAGTGTGACCAACCAGGCTTTCTGGCTCGGTTTTAGCGAAATGTTTGCAGATGGAGTCTGGTTTGAGACATATCTTGAGCGTCTTGAACAAGTGACCCGGGAGCAGGTCCTCGCTTGTGCCCGGGCTTATCTTCTGCCGTCAAGACGGGTTGTGGGCTTTTACCGGCCGACAAAGGTGGGGTCCAATGGCTAACCAGAAATTCAGCCTTCCCCGCCTCGACCTGTCAGCGCTGCCCGGGCCGGAGACCATCCAACGGGGCTCTTTGGAAAACGGGATCACGATCCTGGTCCGTGAGAATTTCGCCTCGCCTTCAGTCGTGCTAAGCGGGTACCTCCCGGTTGGGTCGCTGGCTGACACTGAACCAACAGCCGGACTCGCCTACCTGACCGCAATCGCGCTGACGCGCGGTACACGCACGCGTACGTTCACGGAGATCTTCGAAGCGCTCGAATCGATCGGGGCGAGCCTGGCATTCAGCGCAGGTTCCCATACGATTTCCTTCCATGGGAAATCACTCTCGGAGGATCTGCCACTTGTCCTGGAGATCCTGGGTGACACGCTGGCCAACCCATCATTCCCCAAATCCGAGGTTGAGCGGTTGAAAGCTCAGCATCTCACATCGCTCACGATCCGCGAGCAGGACACGGGCGCACAGGCTGAACTGGCCTTTGATTCTCTGGTTTACGCAGGTCATCCCTACCAGCTGCCGACCGACGGCACGCTGGAGAGTGTCGCTGGATTGCAGTCGACAGACATGCGGCGATTCCATCGCCATTACTTCTCACCCAAAGGGATGGTAATTTCGGTCGTGGGTGGGATCGAAGCGGCAAAGGCGGTTGATCTGGTCTCAGGCTCATTAGGCGACTGGGTAACGAGCGGGACGCTCGAGCTTCCCCCATTGCCGTCCCTCAAGCGCCTTAAGTCGGTCCGCAGAAAGGTCATTCGCCTTGCGGGAAAGCAACAAAGTGACATTATTCTGGGAGCGGCAGGTCCCCGTCGCCAGGATGAGGATTTCCTGGCGGCTGCCCTCGGAAACAACATTCTGGGACGTTTTGGGACAATGGGTCGCATCGGTGAATCAGTCCGGGAGTCAGCCGGCCTGGCATACTATGCCTATAGCCTGGTGGCAGGCGGGTTGGGACCCGGACCATGGCAGGTCATCGCGGGAGTAAACCCGCGTGATGAAGAACGAGCGATCGAGCTCATCCTGAAGGAAATTGGCCGTTTCGTCGAATCCAGGGTCAGCAAGGCAGAGCTGCTCGAGAACCAGGCCAATCTTATTGGTCGGCTCCCAATGCAGCTTGAATCGAACGAGGGTGTGGCAGGTGCGCTCACCCACATCGAACGCTACAACCTGGGGATGGACTACTACCAGCGTTACCCCGAAATCATTTCCAGCATCACCCGTGAACAGATCCGGGGAACTGCCGAACGCTATTTGAACCCGGCGCGGCTGGCCATTGCCATCGCCGGTCCGGAGGATCCAGCCTGATGGACTTACGCTCGGGTGTCGATATTGTCGAAGTCTACCGGCTGGACCGGGCCATCCTGCGTCACGGTGAACGCCTTTTCGACCGTTTCTTCACTGTCCAGGAGTTGATCGACTCTGCCGGTCACACGCCAGCCCTGGCGGCTCGCTTCGCAGCCAAGGAAGCGGTTGCCAAGGCTCTAGGGACTGGGATCGGGACTGTTGGATGGAAAGAGATTGAGATCATCAATGGTCCAAGACGTGAGCCTCACCTTCACCTACATGGCAACGCAAAGGCGCGTGCGCTTGAGTTGGGTTTGGGATCCTGGTCGGTAAGCCTGAGCCACACGCATGAACACGCCGTGGCGGTTGCCATTGCGATTGATTCGGGGCGGTCATCATGACCGTAGCAAAGATACAACCCGGGCTTGAGATCAA
>Ga0315534_1003354_pt1 | contig 10330 bp, 12 predicted proteins | sample SalMarSW160240MG_FD_203094 | JGI IMG/M metagenome (GOLD analysis project Ga0315534, IMG submission 203094) | Salt marsh sediment microbial communities from the Plum Island Ecosystem LTER, Massachusetts, United States - Salt Marsh Sediment SW1602-40 ...
CCCCAGTTGCAGGTATTTTCACGAATCCCGGCTGAGTTTTCTCTGCCGGCGGTTTTCCCGGCTGGTTTCTATTATTCTCAGAACGAAATCGGATATGGTAATCGAATCTATATCTCCGGTGACGGATGCGGCGCTTCTGGCCCGGTCCGGCCAACGCCAGTACCTTACCAGGGTTGCGTCGGACTCATCAATCCTATCGACCAGACCTCTCTCATCGTCACGGGTAAAGTCCTTGAGATTATCGAGATACAGGGTATAGTCGGATGGCCGGTTATTTTTCTCGACAATATAGCCTTCATTCCGCAGGAACGATAATGCTTCCGCCGAGGAGTCCTCATTCACCCCGATTACCGGACGCCGGGGGCTTTCCAAGGCGAATTCCCTCTCGGTGACGATCTTATAACCCTCATACCAAGCATCGGCCGGTACGCCAGTCTTACCGTTTTTCACCAGTACCGTCGCCCGGGGTGAACACTCCGCTTTTATAAGGTATTTACCATCATCCTGTGGACTAATATCAAAGGAAAATCCCGCCCTTTCCTGCCACCATTCCGCTATCTCTCGCAAGGTAGCTATCCATACCGGTGGATTATAGGTTTTAGCCAGGCCGACGGCACGGGATAATGCCAAACCGCATTCGGCGATGCGCTCGGGGTGAAGCTGAATCGTAAACATCTCACCCGACGCGTACGTTTTCCTGACGATAGCTTCCCATATTTTCGCTATTTCTTCAGGCTCGGTTATGCCCAGTCTCTCTACGGTTATTTCATCATCGGGCATCGATATGGGAATCTCTACAGACCCGTTGAAAAAACCGGGGAGGACGGGTCTGGCTTCAGCCGGTTGTGACTGGTAAAATTCCAGCACCCGTAAATATTCACCCCAGGCTTCTTCGGTGTATTGAGACTTCTCTATAACATCCCAGTGTACTGCCAGGCTGCTATCATAGGGGAATCCCACGCGGCTGAGTGCCGGAAATGTCCGGTCGTTAACGCGGAGAAACGGCGCCCGGAAACCCGTGAACGGAACCCGGCAGGCTTGAAAAATATCTACGGCATTTTGATAATGCGTCGACTGTTCCGCTTCGGGAATTACCCCGTAGTCGATATGGACATAGCCGTGAACGGCGAATTCTACACCCTGGTCATGCAAATCCCGGATAATCCGGGGATGTCTCTTGAGAACAACCGCGGTAATTGGGAATGTCGGGACGCATCCCAGTTCGCGGGTCAGGGCCTGATAATCTTTCAGCAGACGGTGAAAACGCTTTGAAGACAAACCGAAACGCGCCATAACGGTGCGTATCCGGGCAAGCAGATTCCTCGCCCCCCTTGATTTGGACAACATCCGCAGTATGCTCATTTGTTAAATAATAAAGCCGGCAGGTTAGAATGGGGTTAGTCTTTCTTTATTACAGGTTAGAATACCAGAGTCTTTTCCGCAAATTATTCCGGTAATCGGGTAAGAACCCCGATATATCAGGCCGGGGTTTCATTACAGCTTACTATACTTTTAAATTTATGATACGATTATTGAGAAGAATTATGCCCAAGCTAATTGCCATCGGAATATTAACTATCATTATCATTACAGGATTGATATTTGTCGGTCTCGATGTTCTTGACATCGCCGAAGATTTCCGGCTCGATTGGCCGATTTCGGCTATTAATACCGTTTTCATCAGCGTCCTAGCCCTGCCGGTGGTATATTATGCCGCCAGGTACTACCGGCGTTCCGGCTCGCCGTTAGCCTTCGGGCTTGGCGGCGCTGTCCTGGCCTTTGGCTTCAGCATCTTGCTCTATGGATGGCTGAGCAATACCGACCTTAATACCCGCATTACAGCCTACGACAGCGGGGTATTTATCGCGGCGCTGATACACGCCATCGGGGCCGGATACGTTTTTCTCAACCGTGAAAGTATCAGTAGCAGCCAGACTTCGAGAAAGCTTACTCTCATCATATACTACCCACTGATATTGGTGGTTATTTCTCTTGTCACCTGGCTAGCCCACAAGGACATAATCACATATATCACTACATCGCTGGGCACCCATCTGGCGACCAGGGACATCGTGCAGGGAGTGGTATTTATCATATGTATCGCTACAGCTTCCATTTATCTGAGGCACTACATTAAAGCGCGTGTAGATTCCGCTTTCTGGTACTCTCTGGGCCTGGTACTTTTTGCCGCCGGAGTTATCTTTATATCCCGCGGTCCTCTGGAAAGCCGGATTGCCTGGTTGGGGAGAGCATCGCAGTACGCCGGCAGCCTGTATATGCTGATGGCTGCTTTCAGCATTTATCGGCAAACGGGGAAAGCAATAAAAAAACAGCATAAATCTGAAAGATAAATGCTGTTGGAAAAAATAAATACCCGTATTTAGTTACCTAATTAATACATCGGGCTTGTCCGGTAAGCCCTGCTTTACCAGACCTCTAGCCCCGATATTCGGTGTTGTTGAATTCGGAGAGATAGTGTAAAATATCCTCGCGCCGGAATCGGCGGTCGCCGCGGCGGGTAATGCGGTATGATTTTATAATACCCTGGTCACTCCAGCGCCGGGCGGTATTTTCATGAATATGCAAAAGACGCGCCACGTCTTTGACGGTTAACATCGGCCTTATTTCTTCGTGACTTATCATATCCTACTCCCTCTTCTCTTAATTTAACTTTTCATACCTCAATAACATCTTACCTACCAGAGAGTTACAAACTCCTAAAAATCCCCTATATTATTATAAATATTCCATAAAAACCTTACCGTTTTCGGCTAAGAAACATAGAAATAACGTCTCTTTATATATCGGTCCCGGGGATATTTTCCTACCTCATTCTAACCCGCTGTTTACTGCAAATTAACGCAGCGAGTATAAATTATATCTATACGGTAGCGAAATATACTTATCAAAAACAGCTTTTACGGAGAAGAATGAATATTACGAATACCATTTTTAAGAGAAAAGAGACGAACACAGCTTTTGAGCATACCCTGGGTATTCAGATAGGTAACATTTCCTGTGACCTGAAATTCCGGGATACGGAGATATACGGGAAGCTGCAAAGGTTATACCGTAATTATCTCACCGATGAGCCGGCTGATATCACGTTAGAATGGGAGATGACCGATTACCTCAGTCTTGACGAATTACAGTCAATTCTATTGAGAAGCCGTTATATGCATCAGGATAATCATTTCCGCAGTTCCGGGAAATTACTTAAAGGCAAATATGACCTGGAAAGTCGCACCATCAAGATAACCGGAGAGAGAAACCTGCTAGACCCCGATAATACCAAGTTAAACCTTCTCAACCAGTTAATTTCCTCGGTCTATTATTCGGCGTGTAAGACAAAATACAATACCCACCCGCCGGCGATGCTGGTACACGCCTGCGGAATCCTGCGAAACGGCCGGGCGCTGGTATTCACCGGTCCCAGCGACATCGGGAAAACGACCATCGCCAAGCTCTGCGGAGATAAACACGGTGAGGTGTTCAACGACGAGATGTTGCTGATGTCTCACCCGGGTTCGAACGGCAACGGGGTGAGTATTCAGAACACGCCCATACTCGGTGATTTACTCCCGGGGCGTAATTTCAGCGCCCCTTTGAGCTGTATTCTTTTACTGAAGCAGAACAACCGGACCGCCTATAATTACCTTGACAAGGCCGAAGCTTATTTACGCTTTATCCGCCAGATTATCGCCCCGTCTTGCGTGGGAAACTATGATAAGAAAACCGCCTACTCCTTGATGGCAGATTTCAGTTCGGCGATCGTGAAATCGATCCCGGTATATGAACTTGAGTTCAACCTGGATAAAGACTCGCTCTGGCGAATTACCGATGAACTCGACGGTATTACAGGAAGAGAGATACGAAACTAAATATGCCCTACCCGGTACAAAAAAAAGACGTTATCTGGCGGCGTGTGGGGGATACCATCGTGGTGATCAAGGAAGATGGGCTTTCATCACACGTATTGAATAAAACGGCCGCTTTTATCTGGGAATTATGCGACGGCAGCCTGGATATTGACGGCATAGCCAGGCGGATAAACGAACGATTTGATATATCTTTAGAAAACGCCCTTGTCGATGTGGCGTTAATAATAGATGAATTAAAACGAGCCGGCATCATGAATACTCGCAGACGTACCCTAGATAAAACAAGACCATAGACAGCTGAAGGGGCTGTCTGCAAAGAGAGGTAATCATGCCTAAAGAAATCTATGTAAAACCTGAGGTAAAATCAGAAATACTGGAACCGGAAGCACTCTGTGGTAACGGCAGCGGAGGCGGTGAATTCATCACCCAAGGCGGTGGAGGTTTCTGGGATTCCTGGAACAAATGGTCCTGGTGGTGGTAATTACCTAACGGTATTAATCACCCAGAACAAAAAGCAAAAGGTGGTGTGTGTTCCACTAGCTTAGCCGGCCGAGTAAATGGGACACACACCATTTTGTGTATATTCATCTGTACTCCTTCCAGCTTTATATGCCCTAAAGACAATTTTCTGGTACAATAGTGTCTGGGAGGGAATCACCATGTCTTACCAGATCCGGGCAAAAGACCTCCGGGTAAAATTACTCCGGAGTAATACCATTAAAGACATGGAAATCAAAATCAACACCTGGCTATCCAATTCTGAAGAAGAATTTGAGGTGGTCGATATAGTTTTCCAGCGTAATTTCAACCCCCTGACGGAAAAGACGATAAGTACGGCCATGGTTGTGTTCCGGTTAGTCTAGTTACCGGGACAGACTCTTCAATCAGAATATCAATCAATACTCTCGGCCAGTTCCTGCCGGGTAGTCATTCCGGAGACAGTATCTAAAAAGCTTGGCAACGAATCGCTTTCTTCTCTTAACTGCCTCATTTCGTCGCCGATGGGGTCAATTGAAGTGGGACTATCGGCATAGTTGCCGTGAAAAGCGAAATACGCCTGGTTCAGCTTTCTGATGTAGTAACCGTTATCCAGCAGGACCTGCCGCTTCTCTTCCATAAACGCCTCGGCCAGTTCAATCTCGCCACGGGCCAGCATATCATCGACAGTCCGCCGTATCTCTCTCATTTCCTTATTAAAGTCAAAGCCGGGTTCGGTTTCCGGCAGCGTTGTAGTCTGCATCTCGCCGGTGGAATAATATTTATTATAGACAATATCCCCAATCTCTTTGCTGACGATACCCGCCAGAGTCTCGTTCATGGTAGCAATATCATAATCACGCTTTATACCCGTTAAATCCAGAATGTACAAAAATCCCAGCGGTTTAAAGGCGAGGTACTGGTGCAGCCATTCTTCAATGATAATATCAAGAGCGAATTGAAGTCCGGCGTTATCGGTGACGTAACTGGGATAGGTGGCAATCCCACCGAGGCCTGTTACCAGGCCGGAATAATCCAGTTCGCTTATCCGATCTTCAATATCTTCCATAGTCCCTATTTCAATATCAGGCACGAGGGTAATATCTCTAATTCTTACTATCCTGTCGCGGGGCGATACTACCAGCAAACGCGGCGGCTTGCTCAGGATGAAATTCACCGGCGGGAAAGTAGATTCACTCTCCGGATTCCCTGCCCAGGGATTATAAATCCCCTGCTCCATCATGGTTTCCGCTATCTGTTTTTCCAGCACCTTTTCCACGGTATCGGTTATTTCCGAGTTCCGCCGGACTAACGCATCGAGTTCTCCCTCGTACGCTTCGAGGTCGCCCTGCCGGGTACCCGCGTTGATGGCGTTTATTACCGATTCCAGTCCCCTGATACGGGACAAATTATCGAAATAATCGAGAACTACATCCGTATCATCGGGAGACACCTCGTCCTGTCCGGTTACCAGATAGCCCAGTTCTTTACTCAAAGCCACCACCTCCCATTTACCGATGTCAAAACGATAAGGCCTGGAGATGGCGTTTATCTGCTGGGATAAAGTGTCTGCCGGAATCTGACTGACGATAAGCCAGGATAAAGAGAATAAAATAATGATTAATAGGGGAACAATAATAAACTTAGCTTTACCCAATTCGACACCCCAATATCTATCCGGGGGAATAGAATAAATTAGACTATCTTGAACTGACTATTTACCTAAAATCTTCTTTACTTTAGCGATGATTTTAGTAAGAGTTTCGCCGGTCTTTTCGTTCACCACGACGTCGGCATGGTTGTCGTGAGGGGTGGGTGTTAGGTTCATTATAATCAGCTTAGCGCCGTTCCGCTTGGCAATCAGCGGCATCTGGGCGGCGGGGTAAACAACCATCGATGATCCGGCCGCCAGTAGCATATCACAGGTAGACGACCGGTGTTCCGATTCGCGTGTTTCTCTCTCCGGCATCGATTGGCCGTAGGCTACCGTAGCCGGTTTGAGAATGCCGTTGCATTCATCACAGCGGGGAACCAGCTCGCCGGCCAGCATCTTCTCGTGAGCGCGCTCGCGGGGATACCTCTTGCCGCAATCGAGGCAGTCCACCCAGTGCATGGTGCCGTGAAGCTCCAGTACTTTTTCATCGGGCGTGCCCGATTTTTGATGTAAGCCATCGGTATTCTGCGTAATGACACAATCGAGTTTACCCAGGTTATGCAACTCGGTAACGGCATAATGACCGGCGTTGGGACTGGCCTCTCTTACTGTTTCCCAGAAGAGCTTATGTACTTCCCAGTACTTCTCCCTGATTTCCTCGCTGCGCAGGAAATTCTGCAAATTCAATTCGCTGGGGTCGAACTTCTCCCAGACTCCCTGAGGGCCACGAAAGTCGGGAACGTCCGACTCGGTGCTGAAACCGGCGCCGGTAAACACCACGATTCTCTCAGAGTCCGCCACCATGTCCGCAATAATATCAACATTATCCATATTAACCTCCGTAGACCACCAGACTATGTCCTATCAACTTATTCTCAGTACGGCTTTGGCCAGTTCCCAGGAATATTCGTAGAGATGCAGTCCTTTGCTCATCGCGACTATCTCGCCGTCCGCCACGCCGACCTCGCTGGCCATGTATTCCTTTAAAAGCTGAATTGAAGCCAGGTTCGAGGGAAACCCGGCCCAGAGGTCCCACGACCGGAAATACACGTAGAAATCGAGCTTATCGTCTCTGATACGGGTGTCTATCGCTCTCAGACAGGGAGGAGCTTCCAGGTAAATAGACTTATCATCGCCCACCGCCATAAAAGCGTGGTTGGTGTAGTGGCCATCCTCCCGATACATCCGGATAACTTCGGCGATTTGCTTTTCCAGGTACTGGCCGTAGGTGTACTGCTCACCCTCCTTGCGGTGGGCGGCCATCAGATAAGGCAGATAGCTTTCCACGTATTCCATGGTGCTGGGAGGCGGTACGCCCTGGGGTACATCGGGGATCAAGGGTCTCGTGGCCGGATAATTCACGTGGACGACCGCCAGGTCCAGTTGTTTGCGGTTCTGGCCTTCGTAGCTGCCGCGATCTATTTTGTATTCATACCCTTCTTCCAGTACTTTACCCAGACAGAGGAACCAGGCCTCGGAAAGGTCTCTGGCTTCGACAACCGTTATCTTCATAAAATCGCCTCAATTCCTGAAAATACCACCCTACTTGTTACCCCGAACGACCGCAAAGAACCTGTCCTGGTACTCGTAAAAGATACCCCAGCGGTTCAGCTCCTGCTCCAGGTCATGTGCAGAGCATTCACCCCTGGCTACCTGTTCGAACATCCCCTCGATTCTCTGCCGGGCTTCGATGGGGACACCGCCATGACTCATCCCGAGCAGTCCCCGCGAGCCCAGCTGGGCGATGTTACTCTGCAACGAACGGCTGGTAATTTCGTAAATGAATTTTAGGAGAGAGACGTCCCAGAGGTCGTCCTGTCCCTTGATAATCGATGTCATCGGGTCGTTTTTCTGGTCGATTTCCTGGTTCAGCTTATCGACCACCATCTGCCAGGCATCCGAGACTATATTTAATTCCTTGGGTTCGTTTTTATAGGTATAAAACAGTCCGGGGGTGTCCGCCCCGTGCATCTTCAGCAGCATCTCGAAATACTGGCGGGCATCGTAGCTGAACCCCTCGAGATTCGTCAGGTAATACGGGGTGACTATCTTGGGTCGTTCGGCGATTACCCTCCCCTCCCGGATGACCGTCTCCCGGTCACTTTCCACGAGTTCCGTGTAAACCGGTTCCGTGACCAGGTAATAGTAGATATTGGTAATCCCGAAGGTGGAAAGGTGCTGGCGGGGATGCCTTAATATCTCGGTGTGGCGGGCGGCATATTCAACTCTCTCGTCGTAATTATCCATGCTATTCTAGTTTATCGCCTTGAGCTCCTGTTTGTATTCATCCAGCAGTATCAGGTACTGCGATTCCAGCCGTGCCTGGAGTCGCTGCCATTCCTCGAGGAACTGCGGTTGTTTCTCCACGTCTATATTAACCCTGCCGTTCACGCCGGTTCTCTGCCGTATCGCTTCCTGCAACTTCTCTTCAAACTCAGTTTTCAGGGATTCGTAGGCCTGATTCTTCTGCTTTTCTCCCTCTTCGCCGTAGTGGTCTATGATGTGCCGTATTTTATTGAACACATTCTCGACGGCGACCTTGTCGGTTTTTATGCTCTTGATGCCTTCCATGGCTCTCTTGCCGGTTTTACGGATGGATTCATTTTTAGGGAGGCTGATGTTCCTCAGGAGGATATCACTGATGCTGCCGACCACCAGAGCTTTAGCCTTTTCATCGATTTTAGCTATCTCCGTATTCAGTTTACAGTCGCTGTTAAGATAACGCGCCGCCAGTTTTTCGCCTTCCGGCAGGTATTTCCACTTGAGTCGTTCTTCTTCGGTAACTTCACCGAGTTTGGCGATTTTCTCTTTAGCGATTTCGGCGGCGCTCTTTATTTCACCCATTGCGGCCCTCCGGTCAGATAATTATCAACAAGATGTTAGCTTCGAATACTATTATACAACAATAGGGATAGTACCAAAAGGACTTTGACAGGTAAACGACGACCGATTAGAATAGACTGATTCGGGAGGATGATATGCCCAACCTTTGGTACAGTATATGAAGGATTCTATACTTCAGATTGAGAAAGAGGTGTTGAGCGGGAGAGAGATATAGTGGTGCGGGAAGCTGATGTTTAAAACAAAAGTTTTAGTAAACACTATTATTCAAATTCCTGTTTATATCATTTCATTCTTTCTGATAACAATACCTAGTTTAATATATGGCATTTCTGCTTGGTTATTAATCCCTCTAGCTTGGTTATTACGCTTAATTATACAAAGAACAGTGTTAAGTTACAGTGCTGGAATATACAGTCTAAAAATGAGCACAATAGTTGTATTGTTTATTATACCCGCCATTTTTTACTTTTGGGTATGGGAACCATTAGGATGGATAATATTTACTTGGATGGGATTGTATTTGCTACTCCGCATATATACAGGTGTGCATCAGAAGGGAAAAAGGTCTATTGAAGCTTGGATTCAACTAGAATCATTAGAGAAAAAAGGTAAAAACACCTATATCAAGTACAATCCGATTGTTACTATTGTCACTTTAGTACTAACAGTAACAGCATTACTTGCGGGATACTACATAGGTGGAGAAAATGGATTATTGATTGGGGCTCTATTTTCTATAGTAATTTGGTGCCTTAGTCCGTATGCTAGGGAAACTATTGTTGAAAAATAATAAAACAAATTATCTCCGGACAGGTAGCGGATGCCGCGAGGGCGGCCGGGTGGGAAAAGATATCAAAAAAGGGGGGGATAAGAAGTGGGGAAATCCCCCTACTCCCCGTGCTTGAGCAGCCAGTACTCCAGTCCGTCGGCTAAAGCCAGCCAGCTGGCCTCGATGATATTAGTAGAACTACCCACCGTATGCCACTCGTTGGTGCCGTCGGAGGATTCTATCAGGACACGTACCTGCGACTCCGTGCCGGTACTTTCTTCTAAGATGCGCACTTTATAGTCGATAAGTTTAACCTGCTCGAGATGCGGATAATACTGTAAAAGGGCTTTGCGCAAAGCCAGGTCCAGGGCGTTCACAGGACCGTCACCCTCCGCCGCCGTGTGAATAATCTCCTTGCCCACTTTCACCTTGACCATGGCCTCGGAAATCATATCGTCCCGGTTTTTACGGGTAGAGGGACGCCGCTTCGACTCCACTACCACCATGAAATCGACCAGGTCGAAGGGGGCTTTATAGCCGGGCAACACGCGATGCATCAGTAGTTCCAGGGACGCCTCGGCGTTCTCGTACTGAAAGCCCAGACTCTCCAGGTGCTTCACCTGCTCGCGGAGTTTCTCCGTTTCCTTTTCTTTACCGGTAAGGTCGATGCCCAGTTCTTTAGCCTTGAAGAGAATATTACGCTTG
>Ga0315534_1003355_pt1 | contig 10328 bp, 9 predicted proteins | sample SalMarSW160240MG_FD_203094 | JGI IMG/M metagenome (GOLD analysis project Ga0315534, IMG submission 203094) | Salt marsh sediment microbial communities from the Plum Island Ecosystem LTER, Massachusetts, United States - Salt Marsh Sediment SW1602-40 ...
CCGTCGTCCCCATCATACGGGAAAAGGTGATTCGCGCCTCAGTGATATCCACCGCGTCGGCCTTGCGTCGCGCCGCCAGCGCCCGCTCCGCGCGTCGTGCAGCGGCTCCCGACAGCTCGGGGGCGCCGGATGCAACCTCCTCCATTTCCCTTAAGTCTCCGTTGCAATGAAGGGCGATGTCGCAACCTGCGGCGAGCGCTTGCCGGGTTCGCTCAGCGACGACGCCGGTCAGCGCGCCCATCGACACGTCATCGCTCATCAACGCGCCATCGAAGCCGATGGAGCCGCGGATCACGTCATTGATGATCTTGGGTGAAAGCGTCGCCGGGAGGTCCGGATCGATCGCAGTAAACATAACATGGGCGGTCATGCCGAGCGGCAGATGCGCGAGGCGGCGAAACGCTGCAAAGTCGGTGCTTTCGAGGATTTCGCGCGGACTGGCGACGACTGGCAGCCAAAAATGGCTGTCGCAGGTCGCCCGACCGTGCCCAGGCATGTGCTTGAGCACCGGCAGAACGCCCCCTTCGGCAAGCCCGGCGGCTATCGCCTCGGCGATCTGCGCAACCTTGTCGGCGGTGTCCCCATAGGCGCGGGTGCCGATCACCGGATCGGCGCCGGGGGCAGGCACGTCCGCCAGCGGAAGGCAATTCACCGTAATGCCGAGCGCGGCGAGGTCGGCAGCGATCAGCCGGGCGCCCAGCCGGGCGGCGGCAAGTCCGAGCGCCGGGTCGCGGTCGAACAGCCAGCCATAGTCCGCCCCGGATGGATAAATCCGCCAGTGCGGCGGCCCAAGCCTCTGTACTCGGCCGCCTTCCTGATCGATCAGGACGGGCGCGTCAAACCCAAGGATATCCCTGAATTCGCTTACCAACGCAGCAACTTGCCGCGGATTGCTGATATTCCGCTCGAATAATATCAGCCCCCACGGCCGGGCCTCCCGTAGGAAGCTCCGTTCGTTGTTGGAAATCTGCAGGTCGGAAAGCCCGGTAACGAAGGCGCGAATCGTCATCTCCTGATTAGGCCTGAGCCACGGTTAAGGTCAAATGCTTGTTGTTCAAGGACCTTCGGGCGCGGCCGTGTTGAACGGTCGAACCCGCAACAACGAGCCGCGCAGCCTGCCCTCACCGTTTTCATTCCGAAAAGCCAGCGATGATCCGGCACAGCGCATCGAGCCCATCCGTCAGTGCGGCCGGGCCGGGCTGCAGGATCAGCGTAGAATTGATTTCGTGAAGTTGCCCGCCCCGTACAGCCGGGATGGCCGCAAAGCCGGGGCGCGCGGCGACCTGATTGGGGACGAACTTCTTTCCGCACCATGAGCCGATGATGAGATCGGGGGCCGCCGCAACCACCTCTTCCGGCATGACGATGCGATCCTTGCCCGCCTTGTGGCGCGCCTTTTCGGCAAAGACGTCGGCGCCGCCAGCCGCCTCGATCAGCTCGGAAACCCAGCGGCTGCCCGTAATGATCGGCTCGTACCACTCCTCGAAGAAGACGCGCGGACGCCTGCCCGCTGGCGCCGGTAGCGAGGCAAGCCGGCCCTCGAACCTGCGGACAAGCGCCTCGGCCTTCTCTGGTGCGCCGACCGTCGCGCCGAGCATTCGCATCATGGCGAATATGCCGGCGAGGTCGACATGGTTGAAAGCGTGCACGGCGACGCCGCAACGGATCAGTTGCGCCGCAATGTCCGCCTGCAGATCGGAATAGGTCAGCACGAGATCCGGGTTCAGCGCGAGAATGCCGTCGATATCGGCGCTGGTGAACGCCGATATGCGCGGCTTTTCACGGCGCACCTGCGGGGGCCGGACGGCGAAGCCGGAGACTCCCACGATGCGCGCGTCCTCACCCAAGAGATAGAGCGTCTCGACGGTCTCCTCCGTGAGGCAGACGATCCGTTGCGGTGGAAACATGTCTATTCCTCGGAACTTCATGATTTCATAAGGTGAGCGCCCGGACGGTCCGAAATGTCCGTTAGCTTATAGCGGGAGAATTGATGTGGAATCGATCCATCTCTCTTACCGTCATCGCCCGCGCAAGCGGGCGACCCAGTAAACTCGAACGTTCGCCGTGATTACTGGATGCTCCGCCTTCGCGGAGCATGACAACGCTGGTGAGGGTTGAACGACCAAGCCGGAATCATCGTGCTTTAAGAGCCGCGGCTCGGCGACGCCTGCAAGGACAGATGCAAGTCGGCCCTAATCATGCCACGCAAAATCCGCCGTCGACGACCAGGTCAATGCCGGTGACATAGGCTGCGTCATCAGAAACTAAAAATGCGACGACGCCGGCGATGTCGGCGGGTGCGCCAAAAGCGCCGAGCGGAATGCGGTCGAGCAACGACTGCTTCGCTGCCGCAGCATCGCCATGGATCGAGGCCATGAGTTCGCCAAGGCCATCAAGCGCTCTAGTCGTGATGAATCCAGGCGAAACGCTGTTCACGCGAATGCCTTGCGGCGCGAAGGTGACCGCGGCGATGCGGCTGAGACCGGACACCGCGCTCTTTGCCGCGCCATACCCGGCATTGATCGGCATGCCGAGCAGCGCCGCGACGCTCGAAATGTTGACGATTGCCGCGCCGCGTTCCATTCGCCGCACGCAGGCGCGCATGCGGTAGAAGACGCCGTCGAGGGTAACCCGGAAATTCTCTTTCCAATCCTCGTTTAATAGAGCCTGGATCGGGCCTCCCCGCGCGAAATACGCCGCGGTGACCAGCGCGTCGATGCGCGGCTGAGCCGCCGCTATCCGATCCCAGCTTGCGGGATCGCCCGCATCAAGCTGTTCGAACGAGACTGGCAGGCCTTCTTCCGACAGTGCTTGGGCGAGCGCTCGTCCCCGCTTTTCACTGATATCGGCGCAAACGACCTGCATGCCTTCTTCAGCGAGTCTGCGACAGATGGCGGCCCCGATGCCCCCGGCCCCGCCGGCAATGATCGCTCGTCGCCCCTTCAATCCGCGCATAATGCGTTTTCCTTTATGAAATAAACATCACGGGGCGGCGCAGGCGCGCGACCGTCCCGCGACGAGCTGAGCAAAGGCCCCTCGCGATCGTCGCCGGCATCTATTCCATACTCGGGGAGGTGAAGACAGCCGGCGCGCCATGCTCGTCGCAAGCGCGGATAAACAAGCAACTGCCTGGCGCAGCATTTCCTCGGCGCGCCGTTCGGCGGCGTCAAGCAGTCGGGCATCGGTCGCAAGAAATGTCTGGAGGAATTGCTGAGTCTTCACGCAGGAAAAGAACATCCACATAAAGTTGCGACAGCCGGTCGGCGCTTGATCTCTCGCCCACGGCGGGCGACCCTATCCGCGGGGCCGTCGTCGATTGGAGCACGCCATCAATCTCCGCCAGTTGCGTTATTTCGTGAAGGTCGTCGAGGTCGGCAACATGACGCGGGCCGCCGATCAGCTGCGGGTCGCGCAGCCGGCGCTCGGCCTGCAGATCCGGCAACTCGAGGACGATCTCGGCGTCGCGCTGTTGGTGCGTCATTCCCGCGGGGTCGTTCCGACCGAGGCGGGCCGATTGTTGTACGACCGCGCGGTCGCGATTCTTGCGCAACTGGCCGAGGCGCGCGGCGAGGTCGCAGCGCTCGGCCGCGGCAGCCGCGAAACGGTGACACTCGGCCTTTCCCCCAGCCTGATGCTGCTGGCTGGATCGGACCTGATGGTCAATGCACGCCGCGTCATCCCCGAGGTGTTCTTGAGCCTCGTCGAAGAATTGAGTTTCGTGCTCGTCGAGGCGCTTGAACGCGGCGAGCTGGACGTGGCGCTTGCCTATGAAGTGCCCGACCGGCCGAGCCTGCGGCGCGTGGCATTGCTCGAGGAGGAACTCGTGCTCGTCGCCCCGCCCGGCGGAATCGACCCGGCCGATCCGATCTCTCTGTCGGAGGCGCTCGACAGCGATCTCGTGATGGCGGGCGAGCGCGACAGCGTGCGTCAGCTGATGCAGGCCGCGGCCGACGCCCAGGGCATCGAGGTGCGCGTGGCTTACGAGGCGCGGTCGGTGCCGGCGATGAAGAACTTGGTGCGGCGCGGCGTGGCGGCGAGCATCATGCCCTACGGCTCCGCGATCGAGGAGCTGCGATCGGGCCTGGTCGTCACCCACCGGATCGACCCGCCCATCCGGCGCACGCTCTATCTCGCCAAGCCGGCGAAGCGTGCGCCGCTGCGCAACGAGGCCGACGTCGACGCCTTCCTCCGCAGCACCGCGAAGCGGGTGCTCGAAGCGCTGGGGCCGCTCGCCCGGCCGCTATAGGCCCCGTCCCTCAACACCCCTCAGATTTTGAACGCCTCGCGCGTTCCCGGATGAAATAGCTCCTCAACGGCAAGCAGGCGCGGCGATAGTCCCTGAGCGTGGTGATGTCGCAGGAAAGTCTCGAGCGTCTTGCGGCTGCCTTCGATGCCATAGGACCAGAAATCCCAGCCCATCAGGGCGCGGGTTGCCCGGAGTTGTTCTTCGACAAAGGGCAACGTCACCTTGGTGGCCGAGGTGTCGGTGAGCTTTTCCAGCGCCACCGCTTTCGCGCGCTCGAAGGCCTTGAGCACCGCCCGGGGTAGCCAGGGGTGCTGGGCGGCGATCTCACGGCGCACGCCGAGGACATGCATGATCGGGAAGATGCCCGTGCGCTTGTAATAGTCCTTGGCCACGCTCGTCGGGTCGGGAAACAGCCAGGCAATATTGGGAGCAAAGTGAACAAACGCGGATGGCGCGCGCGGCGCGATGATGCCGTCGATGGTTCCGGCCGCGAGCATCGCCGAGAGCGATTGTCCTGGAGGCGCCCCCTCGATCCGCACATCCGGGGGCGGTGCGATCGCAATCTTTTCGGCGCGGCCCGGCTCCTCGATGCCGCCCCGCACCCAAATGATGTCCTTCGGCTCGACCCCGTAATCGTCCGAGAGGATCGCCCGCGCCCACACGCATGCGGTGAGCTGGTACTCCGGCAACCCGATCCGCCGCCCTTTCAGGTCGGCGGGCGCCGCGATTCCCCGGTCGGTGCGGATCACGATCGCGGTGTGCCGGAACGCACGCGAAAGGAACACCGGCACGCCGACATAGGGGCAGTCGCCACGGGCGGTTTTCAGCGTGAAGCTCGATAGCGACAACTCGCAGATGTCGAACTCGGCGTACCGGAACGCGCGGAAAAATATCTCCTCCGGCGGCAGCGTCATGAACACCGGATCGACGCCATCGATCCGGACATCGCCGTCGATGAGCGGACGCGTGCGATCGTAGTCGCCGACCGCGACCGACAGATTCAATCGAGTCATGGCTGTCACGCCAGAGCGGGGGCAAGTCCTTGAATACGAAGTGCCATCGCAAAGGTCCAAGACCAAGTCGGATGCGCTGCCATATCAAAACGTGCGGTCGAGACGTGAGGATCGCTCCCAAGCGCGCAGCCGCTCATGGCGGGAACGAATGCCCTGATCATTCGGTCTTGCCCAACGCCGTGCGCCGACGCATCTTGAAGGCCTGCCCTAGGGCCGCTGTCGCACCCGCTCGCCGCAACCCATGGATCGCCTGTGAAAGTCGCCGTCGCAGAACCCCTTGGTCTCGACCACTTGACGATTGTCGAGCGGCCGGAACCGCGTCCGGGCGCGGGTGAAGTGCTGGTGCGCCTGCGGGCCGCCTCGCTCAATTATCGCGACCTCATCGCCATCGACGGCGGCTACGGCTCGCAGCAAAAGCGCGGCGACCTCGTGCCCCTCTCCGATGGCGCGGGCGAAATCGTCGAGGTCGGCGCGGGCGTCACGCGCTGGCGCGTGGGCGATCGCGTGGTTGGCTGCTTTTTCGCCTGCTGGGACAGCGGTCCGCCCAATGAACAACGGCTCGCCGCGACGCTCGGCGGATCGATCGACGGCGTCGCCTGCGAATACCGCGTGTTTGGCGAGAACGCGATCCTGCCCATCCCGGCCCACCTCGATTTCGTCCAGGCCGCAACGTTGCCTTGCGCCGCGCTGACCGCCTGGGTCGCGGTCATCGAGCAGCATGCGATCGGTCCGAGCCGCACCATGCTCACCCAGGGGACGGGCGGCGTCGCCTTGTTCGCGGTTCAGTTCGGGACGGCTGCAGGCGCGGGCGTGATCGCGACCTCCTCCACGGCCGACAAGCTCGAACGGCTGCGCGGGCTTGGGGCGCGGCATCTGATCAACTACCGGGACGATCCGAACTGGGGACAGACGGCCTACAAGCTTGCCGGCGAGGGCGTCGATCTCGTCGTCGACACCGGAGGAGCGCAAACCCTGTCGCAGTCCTTCCGCGCCGTGCGGGTCGGCGGATCAGTGAGCATAATCGGCGTCGTCACCGGCGCGAAGCACACCCTCCACGTCCCGATCCTGATCGCAAAATATATCCGCTTACATCCGGTCATCGTCGGCAATCGCGACCAGTTTGCCGCGATGCTGCGGGCGATCGAACGTCACGGCCTGCGCCCGGTGATCGACCGGGTCTTTCCGTTCGCCGACCTGCGCGCCGCGCTCGACTACCTCAAGAGCGGCCAGCACGTCGGCAAAGTGTGCATCGAGATCTGAACGCAGCCAATTCGGCTGATCCGGTGCCCATTCGCAGAGCCGCATGCGGAGCGATTGAGTTGCGTCACGACGACATCCCATTGCGCAAGATCAGCGCTATTGAGCGCTTACGTGCGCCGGCGCGGCTTTTACAGCCGTTCCAGAAACGGCACGACCTCGCTGCCCAGAATAATATAGATGCAGCCGCCGACGATCGCGAAGTTCTTGAAGAAATCCCAGATGTGGGGGTACCCCTCGCTGTCGGTCGACCAGAACCGCGGATAGGCCCAAAAATTGTGATACAGGATGCCTGTGATTGCGCAGTAGCCCGCGAGAACAATGGCCGCCCATCCCGCGTACCAGTTGAAGACGATACAGATCGGCGTGACAAACTCGACGATCTGCGCAAGCCCGAGCAACACGGCGCCGCCCGGTAGAAAGCCGGAGTTCGCCTGCTTCAGCGCGGCTTGCCGATTGATGAACTTATCAAGGCCGCTGAAGGGAAAAATCAAGACAATAAGGATTTTTGCGATTACCGGCGCTGCATCATTGATCAACCATTCCATTGTTCGCACCTTCGGTCTTTGCGATCACCGTAGCGCAAAGCAGTGCGGTCCTCGGCTGACCTAGCGCGAATTCCGTTCCAATGGAATCGGAATTCGCTCTGGTTATCCTTGAGTGGTCGCATTTTCTGCGGCGAACCGGTTCCCACTTCGCCGGAAAATGCTCCAGCGGCACGCGAGGACGCACGGCCATTTGCGCCGTTTCCTGCGCGACATTAGTTGATAACGGCAACGACCACAAACGGGCGGCGGAAGTACGCGGCGATCGAATTGTCCCATGGCGACGCTGGCTGGCGGCATTCAGATATCGATTTCCGCCCAAATAGCCGCGTGGTCGGATGCCGCTTCAACCAATTTGGTGATTTCCGGGTAATGGGGGAACAGGGTGCCGTTCTTGCCGCCCCACACCCCCATGCGGAAAATGCCGCCGGCTTTGGTCCGTGCAAAAAGTTCGGGCGAGAGCAGAATGTAGTCGATCTTACTCGACGCCGTGCCATTGCCGAAGGTCCCGGGGCGTCCGCCGTCGTCGAAATTCGGATGCGCGCTGATGTCCTTGAGCGTCGGGTCCTGCGTCAAGACGGCGAGGGGCGCGCTCGCCGGGGTATCGTTCAGATCGCCAATGATCGCGACGAACCTATGTTTGCCCACGAGCTCATCATAAATCTCTTTGACGCGGCGGGCCTGCCGTTGGCGGCGCGCATCCGACGCAGCCTTCGACCCAAAACCCTTGCTCTTGAGGTGATTGACGAGAACGAACAGCGGATTGCCTTTCGCCGTCCTGATCTCGAATTGAGGGCAGTCGCGGCTGAATATGCGACTCCGTCCAATCGCTTCGTCGACGTGGCTGGCAATCGACACGATCGGATAGTCCTGCCGTGTCATGATCGCGACGTCGATGCCACGATCATCGTTTCCATCGATGAGCATCACATGCTCATAGGGCGCGCCCCCGACCGCCTTGATCACGTTGTCGGAAAAGCGCACCAGCGACGGTCGGTTTTCCGCTTCGACCACCCCGAGAACGTCGGCATCGATGTCGCGAATGACCAGGGCCGTGTTTCGCGACGCCGTCTCGTTGACCTCCTCGTGCTTGAGGTCGACCCAGCCGATCCAATCTTTGCGGCCATTCGCAACGATTTCGATAGGGCGATTCCTCGGCCGCTTGACGAGGTGGCCGCGGTTCTGCCTGAGGATGACGAAGCGGCCATTATCCCTCTTGTCGATCTTCAGCTTCTTCATCAGATCGACGATCTTCTTCTTGTCTGCGCTGGCGTATTTCGCCTTGCCGAGGACGCGGTTCAACTCCGCCTGCCATTGCAGAATGTCGCGTCCCTCCTCCCAGGTCGCGAGGTTGAGGGCCTTGGCGCGCTGGAAGAGGTTTTCGACGTTGTAAGATACGAGTTTCATCGGCCCCTCGAAGTTTTCAGAGGCAAAGCCGCTGAGCGATCGGCCCTGCCTCTGCCGGCCGCCCCGCCGGTCTTTCTCAGTCGGCGGACCGATCGCCGACAGCTACGCGCCCGTCCGCAGGCAGGATGTTGATCGGGGCGCCGGCTTGGCCAACCGCCTGCATCTCCACGGCATTCGACCGGGCTTTGGTCGCAACGCTTTGCGGCGCCAGCAGAACGAGCGCCCCGAGCGCTCCGATAAGGGCTACGACGAAGGCCGGCCAGGTTGGACGAGTCAGCATTCAGCTCTCCTGATTGATGAGGCCGATTCAATCTCGAATGAGACCGGCCATTTCGCGAACTGAAGGCAGCCTACGCGAGTTGCGACGCCGTGCCTGTGAACGAATTCACATGCGGCGACGGCAAACTAACCATGAGTGCTTTGCCCTGAGCTGGGGGCGACCGCAGCGGATCTCCCAACGGCCTAGAACGTCACCACGCTGCGGATCGATTGGCCCGCGTGCATCAGGTCGAACGCCTTGTTGATGTCGGCAAGCGGCATGACGTGGGTGATCAGCGGGTCGATCTCGATCTTTCCTTCCATGTACCAATCGACGATCTTCGGCACGTCGGTGCGTCCGCGCGCGCCGCCGAAGGCGGAGCCGCGCCACACCCGCCCGGTCACGAGCTGGAACGGACGGGTGCGGATTTCCGCGCCGGCCGGCGCCACGCCGATGATGACGCTCTCGCCCCAACCCTTGTGGCAGCATTCGAGCGCCGCGCGCATCAGATCGACATTGCCGATGCATTCGAAGCTGTAGTCGGCCCCGCCCTTGGTCAGCTCAACGAGATAGGCGACGAGGTCGCCGGCCACCTCTTTCGGATTGACGAAATGCGTCATGCCGAAGCGCTCGCCCCAGGCCTTCTTCTCCGGATTGAGATCGACCCCGATGATCATGTCGGCGCCGACCAGCCGCAGGCCCTGAATCACATTGAGGCCGATGCCGCCGAGCCCGAACACCACGCAGTTGGCGCCCGGCGTCACCTTCGCCGTGTTGATCACCGCGCCGATGCCGGTGGTCACCCCGCAGCCGATATAACAGACCTTGTCGAACGGGGCGTCCTCGCGGATTTTCGCGATCGCGATTTCCGGCAGCACGGTGAAATTGGCAAAGGTCGAGGTGCCCATATAGTGGTGCAGCTTGTGGCCCTCGATGGAGAAGCGCGAGGTGCCGTCGGGCATTACGCCGGCGCCTTGGGTGGCGCGGATTTTCTGGCATAGATTGGTCTTGCGCGAGAGGCAGTGCGCGCATTCGCGGCATTCCGGTGTGTAGAGCGGGATGACGTGATCGCCAGGCCTCACCGAGGTGACGCCGGGCCCGACTTCGACCACCACGCCCGCGCCCTCGTGGCCGAGGATCGCGGGAAACAAGCCCTCGGGGTCGGCGCCGGAGAGCGTGAATTCGTCGGTGTGGCAGATGCCGGTCGCCTTGATCTCGACCATGACCTCGCCCTGGCGCGGGCCATCGAGCTTGACCGTCGTCACCTCGAGCGGCTTGCCCGCCTCGAACGCCACCGCCGCGCGCACATCCATGTCCGTCCTCCCAGTCGAAGGCTTGTGGCGGGTCGCGCCCCGCCGCGGCGGCACTATGAGGGTTGACGCGGCCGAGGGAAAGGCGCGATCAAGACTGCGCCCAGCGCAGGCGCTCGTAGCTCAGCCGGATAGAGCACCAGACTTCGAATCTGGGGGTCGGGAGTTCGAATCTCTCCGAGCGCGCCATTTTCGTTTCCGGATCAAGCATTTACGCGGGCGCTTCCGGCGCGCGCAAATCAGCGCAGCAAATTGGTCGCGTATATGTCGCGTTTTTGGCCGTTCGCGTAA
>Ga0315534_1003357_pt1 | contig 10325 bp, 10 predicted proteins | sample SalMarSW160240MG_FD_203094 | JGI IMG/M metagenome (GOLD analysis project Ga0315534, IMG submission 203094) | Salt marsh sediment microbial communities from the Plum Island Ecosystem LTER, Massachusetts, United States - Salt Marsh Sediment SW1602-40 ...
TTAACTCTAATAAATAATATGAGTGGAAGTCCTATTAAGACTTTTTCATCTAGTAAATATCTTAATCCTAATCACAATTTGTTAAGAGAAATTTCTTTGTTTACATTTATAATTATTACCATATCAATATTTGTACAATCTATCCATATGATGGAACATATATCTCAAACAATCCAAAAATTTGTTTTAAATTATCAAGTTGCTCAGGGAATAATTGGATCAAAAGTCGATTTAGAACCTATCCATTTTGTTTTTAATCTAACATATTTAGTTTTAATCATCTTAACATTGATATATTTAAAACCATCTCTAAAAAATAACGATCTAATCTTTATACTACTAATTATTGTACTTATTTTACAAACATGGCATTTTATAGAACACTCTGTGAAATTATATCAACATTTCACTATAAATTGTAAGTCATGTCCTGGTATATTAGGTAATGATTATAATTTAATTTTATTACATCTTTTTTATAATTCTATTGTATTTATTCCGTTAGTACTTGTATATTTAATTATCATAAGACATTATCACAAAATGATAAAATACAGTTAGAAACTTCAATTGTAGTTGTTAGTTTCTGGTTGTATAAAATCGTTATTTATTTTATAATACGATAATTCTTGATACATTCAATTTTGTATAATTTTTTAGTTTGAATTGCTACTTTACGAACGTATGTTTATATTGCAAATCCATTTTTCTTACCAGTTCCTATATCATAAGCCTCTAAAATATCAGACACAAAAATTTTCCCATCAGATACAGACCCAGTAGTTAATCCAGATAAAAGTGTTTCAATAATATCATTTGTGATTGTGTCATCAACAATAACTTCTATTTTTGTACGGGCACCAAATCTTGGACTATACATCATAACTCCTCTTCCTACCGGTATTGGCGCCCATTTGGTTTTTCCTCTCCCATTAATATGATAAAATGACATACCTCCTACCTTAAAATTTTCTAATATTGTATCAGCACGTTCTAATCTTTCATGTGGTATTATGATCTCTATCCTTTTCATAATTTATAATATATTTCTTAGTATAATAACACTAAGATTACAATTAACTTAATTTATAACTTCTATTGTAATAATTTAAACTACGTTACATAGCTACGAAGGCTGTGTTAATTTAATATTCCTTTCCTTTAACTAAGAATCATTATTATTTGGTACGATATAACTGTACATAGAAACAAAAATTATATCCAGTTATATACATGAAATAGAAGGTATTTTCTCTTCTGTATATCTGGATAATATCCAAACTTTCTATTCTCTCTTTAAAGGATTGTATTACTTTTTCAATCAAATTTTTATTCAAAGAAAAATGAAAATTCCAAAAGTAAAAAAAATACATGTTTGTAGATATCGTGGAACATCATATGTGTAAATAGTATTTCTACCGTGCATTAACATAAGAGTTCAAATAAATTTCTCTTTCTGGTGCAAGTATTTATCTATCTATCTCCTTAAAGATTCCAAACACATAACTGCGTATATTCAATAAATACAAAACCAAAACCAGGAACTTTAGCTACCGATCTGTATAATAGTTTCATCTATAATAAATGTGATTATTTTTACGTTTAGTAGATATTTGATATGAACTAAACCTTTGAATCCATTTCCAGACTGAATATACTTCTTTTTGTCTCTGATATTAACAATATCTTAGATGATTAAATAAATACACGAATATGTGAATTTTCATTAATCAATGATTGTCCATTTTAATCATGTTGCAATTTTTGCAATAAAAACTATTACTATCGATTACTTTTAATTGTCCATTACATTTGTTGCATAAAAGTCGTTGTCGATCACCTAATTTCTTTTTTAACAGGTTAAGGATAATTGGGATAACTAATAGAATTATTATAAAGAGAAATAATTTGGTTAATAGAATGATAAATGGAATTATAAATCTAGTTAGAATATAACCCAGTAGTTGTATCAATAACCCATTATTATTTAATCTAGAAAAATTCTTATATTTTCCCATATGTTGAATCTATTTTTTATAATAGACCTAAGATTATATTAATGATTCAATTGAACGAACCTGAGATATCAAATTAAAATACATTATAGATATTAGATTTTTATCATTTGTTTATTGAATGGATTAAACAAATTCAATATCAAGGAAGAGTGAGACTAAAAATATTATGCCAGACATATTAAATGATACTGAAAAAGTAGTTGTAGAAACAATTAGAATTAGATTATCAACTGAACAGGTTTTACAATATTTACAAGATCACGGATTTCCTATGTCTAGAGATACTTATTTTAGACATAAAAGAAAAGTCGAAGAGAAGAAATTCATAAGACTTTATTACATATCCACGATACATTTTCAAGATCAGCATCTTGATAATCGAATTGATAACTTTAATGAGTATAGAATTAAATAATCAGATAATCATAGCAATTCGAATATTTTCTATTCTTATTCTTTATTTCTTAAATTATTAAAAAACCTCTAATTTTTTTAGTAGATTGTATAAATGTTTTTCATAACTGAAGTTTAATTTTGGAATTCCTGTTTGGTTAAAAGCATGTCATTTTTCAAATCACATCTTCTCGTTTTGCTATTTAGATCTAGTTTCTGTAATGAATTACTTTTATCATCCTTCTGCTAATCTAGAATTGGATTCTTGGTACGATATTTTTTGATGTAAATAACGTATTGGAAGTCCAAAAACAAAATACATCATAACAAGGATTGAAACTGAATATTAAATTCACTTATGTCATATTACCCTAATTTAAAAACAAACAAATTCTATAAAACTTTGAATATTTTATTTTATATTTAAATTTGTTTAATCTTTTAATTTATTTTTTTATAATACACCCATTAAAATTATGCCTGGAATAGCCACTGGATATCAGCCTGGGGAGTGGGATTCGAATCCTTACCCATCAAATGTGGGTTCTACCTTCTAATATTAAATTATTGGGGTTTTTAAAAATTAAAACATCTACTATACTTGACTTTAAATGATATTTATTGACGATATATTGCCAACTTCAAATAGTTGTTTCTTTTTTGTTGTTGTTTTTGATTACAGGATATTATTAGTAAGGCTCAAACTTTTTTTTATCAAATATTGTTATACTAGTCAAAAAATCAAATACATGACTTTAAGGGACAACGAGAGAGAAATTCTACAAAATGCAGAGAACTATTATCATATTTGCTAATATCTAAAATTAAAAAATGTTTTTACTCTAACAAAAATATGATTTTTTTGTTTTATAAAAAATATTTTCTTTTTTGCCTTATTCAGTTAACAATAAACTAATACAGATTAACCAAAGACTAGATGAAACGTGATTACAATCTCGATAATGATAGATAGTTATAGTCAGATCTTGAAATATTATATAGGATTCTCAGGATGAAGTTATGATTCTTGGAAATGACTGTTCTATTCTGAACATCTAGATAACAAATACCAGTTACCATATCATTCCAGGATCTTCAAATTTGTTGAGATAGATTCTATTCTATACAATTGCTTCAACTTTTATGGTCCAAAATTGGTCGAGAAGAACACCAGATAACTTGATTTGCTATGAAATTTCCCATTTACTACCTATTCACCTAATAAATTGGACTTTTACTATTTACTTTCATGTTTGTTTATATTCCACTTCTTCCGAATATAGGATTGATAAAATAATATGGCATACCCAACAGGTTTTGGATCAAATGCTAGAACCAATGGAAAGAGAAGTTTTAATGACTGGTGGAACAATGTGCCTTCAGATTTAAAACAAAAAGCCAGAAAGGGAGACGAAAGTAATAAACCATTATTAAATCAGGTAAACTATGTTTTATTACATCTACATCTTGCAGGAAAGCACGACGTAAAACCATCTCATGAAGAATTAAATGATTGGCTGCATAGCGGTCAGGTAGACGTTTTTAGAAAATAATCCCAATCTTTTTTTTTTTGATTTCTTTAGTACCCAAAGTCATCCTTGGTTTTCCTCTTCGAGTCTTTCAGACTCAACCATATCCTCAATACCGCCACTAGAATAATAACTGCTCCTCCAACCATCATTGCCAGCATCATACTTTCTGGAGTCATTTCTGTTTTCTGTCGACTAATTAATTTCTACTCTCGTTATATTCTGACTTCGAGATTCTCATGGATAATCCGTAAACACCAATGGCAAAACTATGAACTTGTCTATACGTCTTGTGCTTCAAGTCATCAGACTCAATTAATATTAAATCATTTTTCAGGTAATGCAGTCCACACATTGAGCATTTATCTCCGAAAGTGGAAATATTGTTATAATCATTCATATTGTTATTATCTATTTTTCTATTACTATTGTTGTTAATATCTTCTTTCATATCTGTTGTTTTTGCCCGATTTTTTAAATTCTGTATGTATGTATATATGTAGCAATAAATATCTGTAATAACTATCTCTACTGTCAGAATTAAAATCATTAAAATACCATCAAATTATTATTGCATTTTGTTGTCTTTAAAGTATAAGAATGTTTTATTATCACCAACAACAGAAGGACCTATAGACATATTGACATTATATTAGCATGAACGGCACCAAAAAAAGTGGTCAGGAAGAACACTGGCTTGCTTAAGCATTATTTACCACGTTATGTTTAACGTGGTTTGATTGCTAATTTTTACAATATGACTCCACGAGTTGAGAGCAGGGAGTGGGATTCGAACCCTTATCCATCAAATGTGGGTTCTACTATCTAATATTAAAATATTTGTTAGATTATTTATTGATAAGATCTATGGCTTTATTATATCTAAATTTTTAGTTCTAATAACAATACAATCAAAAAATAAATTGGATTTACTGTTGTTATAGTTATTATTGTATATTTTATTATAGTTTAACAGTATTTATCCATATATCATATTCGACTTTTTGATAATAAATTAATAACCCAAATAATTTTTTAATCAGAATCAACTAACAGATTAATCAATCAAGACCTAATCTTTTTCTAATCTTTTCAATTGGAAAGGCAGGGAAATCCTCTAGAGGAGATCTTTCATATTCGTTTTCAATATCTCTAAGTAGGTTTTCTATTTTTTCTTTACCTTTCTCTGTCTTAAGAACTTGTAGAGGGGTCATGTTATCAAAAGAAGGTATCTTCATATTAATCCAATCTTCATAATATTTTTCAAAAAAATCATCTATTTGTTTTGTCACTGAAGGTGGAATCTCATCGTCATCAATAATATCTTCTCTTTCTTCTACTCCCTCATTGATTGTAATGTTATTATTATCTTTAGGCTCATGCTGTTCTTTCTGCTCAAAATCATCAGATTCTTTTGATATCGTTGCATCCTGTATTTCAGTATATTTGTCTCCTAGATATACAAGATATTTACTAGCGATATTTTCAAGTATATTATTACATTTTTCTAATAACTTGTCTGACATACATGAAACAGTCATGATTTTTCCTTTGATTGATAACTCACCAAGAACTCTATGTGGAATATATTCTTCATTGTTTTCATCTTCATCTTTTAAGTATTTTTTATTACCTAAAGAAGAAGGAGATGTTTTGGTTTTATTATTGGTTTTAATTTTTGTTTTAGGTAACCATAATAATGTATGTAATTCTAATTTTCTTGTCTCTTCTAATTCATCATCATAGCTATCTTTGGATTTTTCAATATTATCACCAGTAAGATAATTCGTATTATTAGTAGTATTAGCAGCATCTAATTTTTCAATCCAGTTATATTCTATTATATCATCTTGAACATTTTTGTCATCATCATAACCTGTAAAATAATCATATGCAAAATCTTCTGAAGAGTTTAATATCGAGATTACCCTACGTTTACTTTTGATGCCAAAATAACTTTTGGATAATACTGCTATATCTCCTTTGACAGTAGTTGTTGTTTTAGTTATTTGGTCAGATAATAAATCAAGATACTGAATCAATGATAGACTTTCGTTTTTTAGATATTTTTGTAGATTTAGATTAAACTGCCTAGAATCAGCAAAATCTATCTTATAATGTTTTCTTTCCATATCACCTTTTATGTATTTTTTGATATGATCTAAACATCTATGTTGAATTACTATCAAACCACTTGCAGCACGTATTACACTTCCTACAGGGTAAAGTCTTGTATACATAATATCATACTTTTTGACGGTAGTAGAAGATCTTACATCATGTAGGAAAAATTCTTCTTTAGTAAAAATATCTGAGATTTTATAACCTGTTCCAATTTTAATTTCTAATATTTCTACAAATCTAAAGAAGGAATTAGACCATTTTCTTAAAGTGTTGAGTTCAACAGTATCCTTAGATTCTACTTCCTTCTCATATTCTTTTAGGAATAGTTTTATTATGGTTGTATTTTCTTTATTGTTAGTGACAAGATGATAATCATGAATAAACCAATCAAAAAATAACCTACGTTCTACTTCCTCAGTATTTCTGTCTATTGTTTTTCCATAACCATTGATAGCGTCATAAAGATCTGTTTCATGAAATTCTTGCCAGTATTCTGATATTGAGTCTCTAAGATTATTTTCTAATTCTTCCCATTTTTGCCTTTCTTGATGCATCTTTAAACAACAATGCTTGTATTTTAATCCACTACCACATTGACAAGAATCATTTCTATTGAGTTTCAAATCGGATATATCTATACATAGTTATCATTTTAGTTAAAAATATTTTTTTATCCTTGTTTGACTCGAAATTTGAACATATATTCTATTAAAATAATTAAAAACACTAGTGAGGGATTCGAACCCATGGTACACTTGTGGGTTCCTACTTAAATTTTTGTTATAATTGAGTAGTCAGTAAGAAGACAAATGCAGGAACTGAATGTTTTGATAATTTTTACCTTATTTTAATCCATTACTACCATAAGGTACTGGATTCCTACACTTTAGTTCATGTAAAAGAGTAAATGTTATATTTTATTTATAACATATACTTTTATTCATATCAGTCACTCAAACAAACTTTTGTAAATTTCAATATGATAAAAAGTAGTATTTTGAAATCTTGTCTCTACTAAAACAAAAAATATCATAAATGAAAAGTAGTAGTCACTAGATAAATAATAGAAATGAAATAACAAAGGAGTAGTAGCTCAACTTGACTATAAAGCAAGGTTTAATGGAGAATCTGTATCAATTTGTTATCCTTGTTTTAGTCAATGCTTTTGTTGGAGCTATGATAGGTATTGAACAGACTATAGTTCCTCTTATAGGAAAGGATGAATTTGGTATTGACTCTAATGCTATAATCCTATCATTTATTGCTAGTTTTGGTCTTGTAAAGGCTATACTCAATCTCTATGCAGGAGTTCTAGCAGAAAGATGGAATAGAAAAAATGTGCTAATAGTAGGATGGATGTTTGCTCTACCTGTTCCTTTTATTTTACTTTGGGCTCCAGATTGGAATTGGGTAGTTATTGGAAATATACTGCTTGGTGTGAATCAAGCTCTGGCATGGTCTATGACTGTGAATATGAAAATAGATTTGGTAGGAAAAGAAAAAAGAGGACTAGCATTAGGTTTTAACGAATTTGCAGGTTATTTAGCAGTAGCTATAGTTGGATTTGGGACTGGATATTTAGCATCGATTTACGGTATAAAGCCCTACTCGTTTTACATGGGAATTGGATTTGCAATTATAGGTACAATTTTATCTTGTATAATCGTCAAAGATACAAAACAGTTCATGTTGCTTGAAACAGAGCAACATAATAATAAAGAACTAACTATAGAAAATAAAAGAAATGAAAATAATAATAAGATTCCATTTAGCAAGATATTTGCTCTTACATCATGGCAAAATCGCACACTTCTTGCTGTAAGTCAAGCTGGTCTAGTTAACAATCTAATTTTGGTGTTACATGGGGTTTATTTACATTATATTTTGCGTCTTTTCAGTTTAATATCAACGAAATTGGATTTCTAAAATCTTTACATCCAGCTATTTGGGGTATATTGCAACTAGTTACAGGTTCATTGAGTGATAAAATTGGTAGAAAAGTGTTCATTTATCCAGGTATGATTATTCAAGCTTTATGGATATGGATTGTTTTATTTTCTGAAACCTCTATCGGTGGTATTATAGTAGGCATGTCATTAATCGGTATAGGTACAGCTCTTGTCTATCCAACTTTACTTGCTGCTATCAGTGATGTCGCACATCCAAAATGGAGAGCGTCTTCGCTAGGTGTTTATCGATTTTGGCGAGATTTAGGATTTGTATTTGGAGCTGTAGGAGTTGGATATATTGCAGACTTGTTTGGAGTTTTTAACGCGATTAATATGGTAGCCTGGCTAGCTTTAGCATCAGGTCTTTTTGTTTTCATGATAATGCGTGAAACTAAGCAGTAGTAACTTTATAGAATAGGCAATTATCAGATTGCTGTTGCCCGTAAAAGTATATTTTTGGGGGAAGATGTTGTTTTTTATGGATTAGAAATAGTACTATCCACTTCTAAAAATAGAGTAGTATAATAAATCATATTTAATATTAATCACATATTTTTTAGTAGTTATATTGCTTTACAAGAGTAGCAAAAGTAAGACGATTTTAATCACTTTGTTGCTCTTCTTCCTTGCTGGTCTTTGTGAGATTGGAGGTGGCTACTTAGTTTGGTTATGGCTACGTGACAATATGGGCTGGTATTTTGGCTTATTAGGAGGATTTGTATTATTTCTGTATGCAATTGTTCCGACTTTTCAGCCATCATACTTTCACAGGATTTATGCTGCATATGGCGGAATATTCATAATAATGTCTGTATTATGGGGATGGTTCTTTGAAGGGATTGCTCCTGACAGCTATGACATTATTGGCACTGTTATAGCAATCATAGGTGTTGCTGTAATTTACTATATGCCTCGAAAAGATGAAAAGGGAAAAACATTATGGCAATCGAAACAGTAGATCCAATATTTTCTGGAGTATTATTCTTTGTAGCAGCTTTAATGGAGATAGGTGGAGGATATTTAGTTTGGCTGTGGATAAGAGAAAAGAAGACGATTGCATTGGCATTACTTGGTGGAATTGTTCTGTTTGTATATGGTATAATTCCTACACTTCAGCCAGCTCATTTTGGAAGAGTATATGCTGCATATGGTGGAATATTCATTATTTCTTCTATAGTATGGGGTAGAATAGTAGATAAGAAAAAGCCAGACAGATATGAAATAATTGGATCAGTTATTGCTGTAATTGGAGCTGCAATAATATTTTATTCCCCTAGATAAAGTATGAAAGTATCTGACTATATTTATTATAATTTTAAATCATATATTTTTGAAAGATGTTTAATTAATTATTACTTTGAAATGTGCTGATTGTTGCTGTGATATTGATGGCTGCAAGACTAGTCCATTTCTTAATGAATACCCAGATCGTATTCTTGAAAAATGTTGTTGGAAAAGTTTTCATTTTTCTATAAATACTGATGATAATAATTAATCTTTAATAGAAATATTGAGAAATTAATTTGTATCCTTTTATTTATTTATTTATTTTTGATTATCGATTTAAGAATTTAACTAATTCTTTTATTAATAACTTTGTATCTATAATTATACCAATTAGCATAAATATACTGACAATATTATACTATCATGTAGTATATTTTAGATCAGAATAGCTATAAGCTACCACTACTATTAATATGATTTATCTTATTGATTAATACAAAAATAACAAAAACAAGATTTGAAAGACTATACAGATCTGAACATGACACTAATGTCAAGGAAAGAATGTTACTTGTTTTAAATGTAATATATAAGAAACAGATTTCTGCACAGGTAGCAAGAGATCTACATAGAAGCAGAACATGGGCTTCTGACTGGTTAAAAAGATACAGAGAAGAAGGTACAGAAGGATTAAAAGATAGATCAAAGATTGGCAGACCACCAGATATTCCTACAGAGATAGTATATCAGATACAAAAAGAGTTAGCATCCAGTAAACAAGGGTGGACTACAAAACAAGTAAAAGATCTGATAATAAGAAAAAGTGGAATAAAATATCATTTTACTCATATATACAGACTCATGCACAAGTGGGGATTTAAGCAAAAGGTACCAAGAAAGGTACATTTAAGGACTGCATCAAAAGAGGAAAAAGAACGTTTTAAAAAACAGCCAGAAAGATACTGGACAATTTAAAAGATGAATTTACATTAGTATCTACAGATGAATCATTTTTCTTTTATGAATGTCTTGTAAGAAAAGTATGGATAATAAAGAATGAAAGACCAATTGTAAGAATTACTGGA
>Ga0315534_1003360_pt1 | contig 10317 bp, 9 predicted proteins | sample SalMarSW160240MG_FD_203094 | JGI IMG/M metagenome (GOLD analysis project Ga0315534, IMG submission 203094) | Salt marsh sediment microbial communities from the Plum Island Ecosystem LTER, Massachusetts, United States - Salt Marsh Sediment SW1602-40 ...
CAGGGGCCGCCTTTTTCTTGCGAGTCAGCGCTTCCTCTGCCGCCGATGCATCGCCATCCTTGCGAAATGCGGTCGTGAGAGTGGTCACGGGAATCTTGCCGAACCCGATAGCTGCAATCAGATCGTCCTCATCGGAGTACCCGCTGGCCTTGATCACCTCGGCCAGCTCGTCGCTTCCACTCACCGAGCGCAGCGACGTTCCGAGCTTACGCATCTCCCGGTCAACCAGCTTCCGACCGACCTCGACGGCCCGCGCCTTCTCCTCTCGCTTGAGCCAGGCCCGTATTTTCGATCTGGCACGATTGGTTCCGACAACACTCAACCAGTCGTGGTGGGGCCGCTGTCTGTTCGAGGTGGTGATCTCGACGATGTCGCCGTTGACGATTTCAGTCTTCAGCGGTACCCAGCGGCCGTTGATCCGGCCGCCGACGCAAGTGTGGCCGACCTGGGAGTGGACCCGGTATGCGAAGTCGAGAACCGTTGCCCCGCGCGGAAAAGAAAAGACATCACCGCGTGGCGTGAAGCAATAGACATCGTCGGGGTAGAGGTCGACCTTGAGAGAATCGATGAACTCTCGAGGTGACGACCCTTCTGAGTTGTCGAGCAACGCCCGCAGCCATGCCACCCGCGAATCCTCGGCAGGTGCGTGCGAGCCCTTCTCCTTGTAGCTCCAGTGTGCGGCGATGCCGTACTCGGCGATTTTGTGCATCTCGTTGGTGCGGATCTGGATTTCGAAGGGATGTCCTTCGGGGCCAATCACCGTGGTATGCAGAGACTGGTAGGCGTTGGGTTTCGGAATGGCGATATGGTCCTTGAGGCGGCCCGGCACCGGCGGCCATTGTTGGTGGATGAGGCCAAGCGTTGCGTAACAATCGGCGACCGTAGACACGATGATCCTGAACGCCAGAAAGTCGAAGACATTCGCGACATCCACTCCCTGCCTTTTGAGCTTTTCGAAGATCGAATACAGATGCTTGATCCGGCCGTGAATACTGCCCTCGATCCCGTTCTCCTCGAGAAGCCCGCCCAGTACGCCCTGAATCTCGGCAAACCAGCGATCGGCCGCCTCCTTGCGGTCCTCGACCTCATGATCGAGCTTCTCCGCCTCTTTCGGGTGGAGGTACCGGAAGCAGAGATCCTCCATCTCCACCTTGATGCTGCCGATACCGAGGCGGTTGGCGATCGGCGCGAAGATGTCGAGGGTCTCACGGGCGATGGCGATTTGACGATCGCGACGAAGGAAACCCAATGTCCGCATGTTGTGCAATCGGTCCGCGAGCTTGATGAGGATCACGCGCAGATCGTCCACCGATGCGAGGAGCAGGCGGCGGAAGTTTTCAGCTTCGGTGGCTTCGCGGCTCGAATAGCTGGATTCAAAGTCGGCCATCTTGGTCAGCGCGGTCACCAGTCTTCCGATCTCGGGACCGAACTCGGCCTCGATCTCTTCGGCCGTCGTCGCCGTATCTTCGAGCAAATCGTGGAGCATCCCGGCGGCCACCGTCTCCTCGTCCAGCTCCATGTCTGCGAGGATCAACGAAACCGTCAAGGGATGCGTCAGGTAGGGTTCGCCCGAACGCCGAATCTGGCCCTGGTGGCGATTGGCGGCGAAGACATAGGCGTGCCGCAGGAGGTCTTCGTCCAGGTCGGGACGATACAGTTCCATGCGGTTGAGGATGTCCTCGATGCGGACCTTCGCCTCAACCTGCGCAATAGCGACTCCACCAGCCATCCATCCATTTTATCCCTCGGGTCAAGGAATGGCCTGAATCACGGCTCTCAAGCTCTCTTAATGTGATGGGTGTTACACATGCGCAAGGCTGTGGCCAAAGGCAGCAAATTTCGGATTGCGGATTTCGGATTGCGGATTTCCACCCACCCGCCCAAAGTGACGCGGCCCGGTGTGGGCCGGAATCACATCCGAATTTCGAAATTCGAAATCCGAAATCTCCTCAGCGGCGTCCTTTGAGGCGTCTGCGCTCACGGCGCCAGACCAGCACCTTATTCATCGCCAGCGCCACAGGTGACGCGACAAAGACGGACGAGTAGGTACCGACAATGATGCCCACCAAGAGTACGAAGGCGAATGTGTTGATGACGTCGCCACCGAAGATGTAGAGGCTCAGAACCACGACCAGCGTCGTACCCGAGGTGATCAGGGTCCGCGACAGGGTCTGGTTGATCGACAGATCCATCACCGGCTCGAGGTCCTCGCCCCGGCGCAAGCGCAGGTTCTCGCGCACCCGGTCGAAAACCACCACCGTGTCGTTGACCGAGTAGCCGACCAGGGTCAGGAGAGCCGCGACCGTCGGAAGGTTGATCTCACGATGGGTCACGGAAATCGCGGTCAGGGTGATCAGCACGTCGTGGAACAGGGCCACCACCGCACCCACTGCGTAGGGCAACTGGAATCGAATCCAGATGTAGATCAGCATTCCGACCAGAGAGAATCCGATCGCCAGCATGGCCTTCTTCTGCAGGTCCGCACCCACCGAGGGTCCCACGCTCTCCGCGCCGAGCACCGAAAACGCACCGACCACCGCGGTGTTCTCAAGATAGGCGCGGGTACTCTCGCTCAGGTCCTCGATGTTGGCGAGCTCGGCGGTCGAGTCGAAAATGCCGGTTTTCTTTCGGTGCTCGAGCACTGCGTCGGCCATCGGTCGGTAATAGGTCTCGCGCGCCTCCGCGTCGCCGCCCATGCCGTCGGGGTCCGCAGCAACCAAAAGGTCGAGGAGCTCCTTTGATCCCTGGGTATTGAGATCGAACCGGTCAGCTATCTCCGAGTTGAAGTCCTGATGCAGGAGCTCGAGGATCGGGCGCGTGAAGTCGCCCTCCTTGCCCGCGGGGTTTTCCACCCGAATCAGAATCTCGTGCTTCTCGGCCTCGTCGAAACGCTGGATAAGGGGCGTGCCAGAGGTCAGGTGCGAGATCGCCTCGCGCAGCTCGCCGAGGTCGGGCTCCTCGCGGAACTTAATCGTGACCTGGGTACCGCCGACGAAATCGATGCCGAGATTGAGCCCCGGTCCAAGCAGCTCGTAGGCCAGACCCGCCGCAATGACCAGGGCCGACAGTGTCAGGGCGATCTTCCGGTAGGAGAGAAAAGGTATGTTGGTTTCGCCGATGATACGCATAGATCAATCCAATCAGATGCTGAGGCTTTCGACGCGTTCGCGACCGACCATCACGATCATGTAGAGCGTCCGGGACACGAAGACGGCCGTAAAAACGCTGGCCAAAATGCCGATCGACAGGGTCACCGCGAAGCCCTTGACCGGGCCTGTGCCGAAGTTGAAGAGGAAGAGGGCGGCGATGAGGGTCGTCAGGTTGGCGTCGAGAATGGTACCGAAGGCCCGGGCGAAGCCGGTGTCGATCGCCGCTCGGACGGTTTTGCCCACGGCGAGCTCCTCGCGGATGCGTTCGAAGATGAGCACGTTGGCATCCACCGCCATGCCGATCGTGAGGATCACGCCGGCGATACCGGGTAACGTCAGGGTGGCACCGAAGTACGCCATGGCGCCGAGCAGGATGATGATGTTGAGGATCAGGGCGACGTTGGCGTTGAGCCCCGACAGCCGGTAGTAGACGAGCATGAAGATCATGACGGCCAGCAAACCGGCGACGGCCGCGCGCACCCCGCGCACCACTGAGTCGCGACCGAGCGACGGTCCGACCGTCCGCTCTTCGAGGTAAACGATGGTGGCGGGCAGGGCGCCGGCGCGCAACTTCAAGGCCAGGTCCTCGGCATCCTCGATCGTGAAGCTGCCGGTGATGCGGCCATCGCCGGGAATTCTCGATTCGATCGAAGGCGCCGATATCACCTTGTGGTCGAGCACGATCGCCATCCGGGTGCCGATGTGGGACCCGGTGTACTGCGCGAATTTGTCGGCCGCATGCGGCTGGGTCGAGAAGTTGACCACCGGTTGGCCGTACTGATCCTGGCTCCGCCTCGCCGATCGCAGCTCCTGGCCGGAGATGATCGCCGCCTTCTTGAGCAGGTAGTAATCGACGCCAATCACCTGGCCATCGAGTCCCTCACGGTCTCCCGGCAGAATCTCGGAGTCGGACGGCAGGACGCCGCCGACCCCGGCGAGCAGGCTCTGCCGATCCGGTGCCGGACCCGCGACCACCTCCTGGAACTCCAGGAACGCGGTCGACGAGATCAGGTCCTTGACCCGCGCCGGGTCATCCACCCCGGGCAGTTGGACGAGGATGCGGTCGCTCTCCAGGCCCTGACGCTGAATCACCGGCTCGGCAACGCCGAACTGGTCGACGCGGTTCCAGATCGTCTCCAACGACGACCGGACGGCCATATCACGCACCGTACGGTCCATATTCGGAGGCAGCCGGAAGGTCCAGACGCCGACACCGGGACTCACGTTGTAGCCCGGTACCCACTTGTCAGCAAGCTCACGCAGGGCCGCAGCGTCGGCATCGGCGGGCACTTTGACCGTGAAGCTCAGGTCATCGACGTTGCTCTCGCCCTGAGTGAGCTGCAGGCCTTCCTCCCGCGCCCGGCTCACCAGGCGTTGAGCAGAATCGTCGAGCTCGGCCTTGATGGCGTCGTCGGTCCGCACCTGCAACACCAGATGGATACCACCGGAAAGATCGAGTCCGTAGTGGATCTTCTCTCCGGGCGGGTACAGCGACCACACGCTGACGGCCACCACTGCCAGAATCAGTATTATTCGCCAGAGAATCTTCGAGTCCACACTCGCCTCCGCTTCAGGAAGAGCCGTCGTCCGCGCCGACGGGACCACCGATGGCGCTCTTGGCTATCCGAATCTTGGTGTTTTCGGCGATCTTGAGCAGCAGCGCCTCATCCTCGACTGCCGCCACCGTGCCATAGATGCCACCGGAAGTCACCACCCTATCCCCCTTCTTGAGGGCCGCGATCATGGCTTCCTTCTTCTTCTGCTGTTTCTTTGCGGGCATGATGACGAGGAAATAGAAGACCCCGAAGATCAGGGCGAACATCATGACCATTGACAGGGGGCCACCCCCAGTTCCACCTTGCATGCATCACCTCTCGTTTTCAGTGGGCGCTGTCTTTCCCCGCGTGGAACTCCGATCTTTCTCCACCCGGGCGCGAAACCGCGTGTAGCGGCCTGTCATGATAGCCTCCCGAGCCTCACGCATCAAGCTCAAGTAGAACCACAGATTGTGCATCGTCAGTAACACCACCGACGTCACCTCGTTGGATACGAAGAGATGGCGTAACGCAGCGCGGGAATAAACCGCACAGGTCGGGCAGGAACAGCCCTCATCGAGGGGGTTGGGGTCGTCCGCGAAACGTGCGTTCTTGATCACCAGATCTCCGGCCGAGGTGAAGACCTTCCCGGTCCGCGCCGACCGCGTCGGCAACACGCAATCGAAGAGATCAACCCCGCAACCAATCGCGTGCAGGATATCCTCCGGATAGCCCACGCCCATCAGATACCGCGGCCGATGGCCGGGGAGCATCGGAGCCGCCATCGCCACCGCCTCATAGAGGGCATCTGTGGGTTCACCCACCGCCAGGCCACCGATGGCATAGCCGTCGAAGTCCACCGCCGCCAGAGCTTCGCTCGAGCTCCGGCGCAGCGCGGGATCGAGCGATCCCTGTTGAATAGCGAAGACCCCGCCGTCCCAATCTCCCTCGGCGCGCCGGATCTCCTCCGCCCGGGCGAACCCACGAAGCGCCCACTCGACGCTGGTCGCCGTCGAGCGTTTCGCCCTCGCGCTGTCTACCGGGTACGGAAGACACTCGTCCAACACCATTGCCACGTCGACCCCGAGCGTGGCCTGGGTTTCAATGACATTCTCGGGGCTCAAGCGATGCTGGTCGCCGTCGATGTGGGAACTGAAGGTGACCCCGTCGGCGTCCATCGTACGGCGGCCGGCGAGCGAAAACACCTGAAATCCGCCGGAGTCGGTGAGAATCGGGCCGGTCCATCCCATGAAGCGATGCAACCCACCAAGGCGGGCGATGCGTTCGCCCCCCGGCCGCAACAGCAGGTGGTAGGTGTTGCCGAGGATCATCTCGGGAGCGAGCCGCTCGAGCTCCCATGCCGCCATGCCCTTGACCGTGCCTGCCGTGCCGACGGGCATGAAGGCCGGCGTTCGCACCACCCCGTGGGGCGTGCTCAGCTCGGCGGCTCGAGCGGAGCTCTCAGGATCTTCACCAGTGATCTCAAAGGACAACATCAGAATGGGGGTCCGGACCGAATTCCGGGATCAGCCGCCGCCGGCAGAGGCGTCGAGCGTCTCCAACTTCACATCGGCGCCCAGTTCGAGGTTGAAGCGGGAATCGTCGATCTCCGGGTTGATAACCATGTTCATGAACTCATAGCGGGTGCTGTCCCCGTCGGCCTCGTTGTACTCGATCACCACCGGCAAAAAGAGCTCCCGATCGACCTCGATCTCAACCGATCGCAGCTTCTTGGACAGGATGTTCCCGACCGGCCGCAGTGTCAGGCGATAGTGGGCCCGGCCACCCGGATCGGCAAGCGTAACGCTGAAGTTCAACGTCAGATCGTCCAGCGGCTGAGTCCCCGCCAGGACCCTGACGAATCGGCGCTGCTTGCTGGACACTTTGATCCGTTCGGCCCGGGCCTGCTCCGGGTGATACGTAGTGACCGTGTCCTCGGTGAAGAGAACCACCATGGAGTCTGGTTGCCGGTAGTCCCACCGCACCAGATCCGGAGCCCGGAAAAGGAACACGCCAGTCGATTCCACGGCCTCGAGAAGCAGAGCACTGTGCTTGATCTGCACGAATTCCGCCTCGAGGGTGCGCAGCTCACGCTGCCGCTCGACGACCCTTTCGATCAGCGCATCGAGTTTGGCGCTTCCCTCGAGATCATCGATCGAGACCGTCTTCGGGGCCGGGTCCGCGGCCGATAGCGACACCAGAGGGAGCACGATCACTGTCAACATAAGTCGTCGCAAAACTTTCACGGGGCGTACTTTAGCACAAGAAGCCATTAGCTTTTAGCTAATAGTCATTCTGTGACGCGAACGGTGACGAGCTCGAGCGGCACGGCCTCGAAAATCGGCCACTCTCGATCGGGTGCCTCGCGGTAGAGCGGCGCCAGGCGGAGAATTTCATCCACATCATCCTCGGTGACGTTTTTGCCGCTGTCCGCGACGAGCACTGTCTCGACGCTTGCGACCTGAGCCGCCTCGAGCAAGCCTCCGGTGCCAGCCGAGTTGACAAATCGTCGCCTGCCAACAGCGTCGGCACCAACCACGACAATGACCGACGGCCGCTCCAGTGCTTCCGATGTGGCCGAATCAGGTCGCGAAACCACGGGCCCGGAGGCGCGCAACCGGTCCGCCTGGTCGGCGCCGCGGCCCGACGCAGTGCCGTCGAGCACCACCACCAATCCATTCCAGCCACGCCGCCATGCCCCCTCCACCACAGCAGCCACCGCCGACGACCGGGAGATCGTCACAACTGTCTGAGAGCTCTCCAAGAGGGGCCAGGCGGCGGCCGCGAAACGATCGGGAAGCTCCTCGAGCACGGCCGCTCGGCGTTCCAGCCGGGACACGCAGGAGGCAGGGCTTTCGACCGCCGCCATCCACGCCGCCATCGCACGCAGATTGGCCATTGCCGGCTGGCCCTCGGCGAGCATCTTCAATCCTCGATGGAGGCTTTGGAGACGCCACCTGGCCTCGGTATCGAGGAGACCGCGAATCAGAGTCCTCTCGATCTCGGCCGCACCGTGCTCACGGTCCGCTGCGGCTCGCTGGAAGAGTTCGAGGATCTCGTCGCGATGCATGGGGGCATTGTAAACGGCATCTTTAGTCAGAAGCGCCCCTCACAGGATCGAGACAGGTGCCACTCGTCGCATTGTTTGCCCTAGAGGCGTCACTTGCGTGCAGAGCGGTGACTCCAAACAATGCGACGGGTGGCACCGGTGTCGTCGATGCGGTACGCGCGCCTCGTTGCGGCGTGGGTGGCACCGGTGTCGCCGACGCGGCAAAACGCCTCTCATGGGCGGCGTGGTACCGTGCACGTTAACAAACCAGCTTCCGAGGGAGACACCATGAGCGACGAAACTCCAAAGGGCCCGACCGCACCCAAATTGACCCTGACCTCCGAGATCGGCCTCGGTCACTATTCGAACTTCGTCAGCATCGCCCACAACTTCTCCGAGGTGCTACTCGACTTCGGCCGTACATTGCCTGGCCGTCAGGACATCCCCGTCGTGGCGCGCATCATCATGAACCCATTCCAGGCCAAGCAGCTCTTGCGTGCGCTGAGCCACAACGTGCAGATGTATGAGAGCAGTTTTGGTCCCATCCCAGATCCGCCCAAAGGGGCGGCGGACACTCCGCCGACTGGGACGAATTAGAAGTCGGTGGGATCGAGGGGTGAGGGGCCGCCCGCCCCCAGTGCAGACGGCTACGCGGATTCAACCACCCACCCACCCTCGGCTATCCGGCACCTACTTTTGACGACGCCGACACGTAGATCGGTCGTTCCGCCGTATAGCCCTCAAAAAAGGCGCACCCGAAGGTGCGCCCTGTTGATGGTCAAGCTCTCGCGCTATTCATTCTTCGAGCTTCAGAATCACGAAGCGATAGGTATCGGCCCGGGGGATGAAGACATACAACCGCAGATAACCGCCGGCATCAACATCCTCGATGACGGCTCTGAGATCCGAGGGACTGGTCACCGGCTCGCCGTTGGCTTCGGTGATGACGAGCCCAGGCGTCATGCCCTCCTCGCCGGCCGGCGACAGAGGCCGCACGCGGGTCACGACGACGCCCTCGATGTCCTCCTCGATGCGGAAGCTCTGCCGCACCGACGGGTCGAGTGCGGTCACCACGACCCCGACACGTTCGAAGACATCACCCTCGTCACCGGGGCCCTCGGCCGGCTCGGCGCTCGCGGCCGCGTCGTCGCGCTCCTCGAGGACGACGGTGAGGGTTTTCGGCTTGCCATTCCGCATCACCACGAGCTTGACTTCAGTGTCCGGAGGCATCGCCGAGATGGTGTCGATCAGCTCACGAGTGTTCGCAATCGGTTCGCCATCCACCGAAACAATCACGTCGCCGTGGAGCAGGCCGGCCTTGTCAGCGGCGTGTCCTGAAACCACTGACTCCACTAGAGCTCCGTCGCTGCTGTCGAGACCGAAGGCTTCCGCCTCGCCCGGGCTCAGGTTGTTGATGGAAACGCCAAGGTAACCACGCACCACCCGTCCGTGCTCCCGCAGCTGCGGCAGGATCCGGCGGACAACATCGATCGGGATAGCGAAACCAATATTCTGCCCGGCCGCGTTGATGGCCGTGTTGATGCCAATCACGTTGCCGTGCAGATCAACCAACGGCCCGCCAGAATTACCGAAGTTGATCGCCGCGTCCGTCTGAATGAAGTTTTCGAAGGAGTTCGATTCGGCCGACAGCCCGAGCGCCCGGCCTTTGGCCGACACCACTCCCACGGTCACACTGTGCTCCATCTCGAGCGGATTACCGGTGGCCATCACCCACTGACCAACGCGAACCGCGGCCGAGTCGCCGAGGGGGAGAGGGTCGAAATCGCGATCGGGCTTGACCACCCGCAGCAGCGCGATGTCCGTCGCCGGGTCCTTACCCACGACCTCAGCACGGTATTCCGTGTCGTCCACCAGGCGCACCCGGATCTTGTCGGCATCCTCGATGACGTGATGGTTGGTGATGATCTCACCGGTGGCAGTGATGAAGAAACCCGAGCCCGAGGATCTGCGGACCTGCGGCTCCCGTTCGCGGCCCTCCTCGCGAGGACCGAAGAAGAAGTGGAAGGGATCATTGGGCATCCCGCGGCGATCCTCCGACGGCTCCCGGACCTCATCCGAATACACCGAGACCACCGACGGCACGACGCGGTCGGCGAGGTCTGCAAAGTCGGGCAGGGCCATCCCTTCGGATACCGCCGCCGGCACCGGCTCCGGCCGATCGGCATCGACCCGCTTCGTCATATTGAGTCCACCGGACAGAACCATCCCAAAGAGAATCGCGGCGACGATCACCGCCGCGATTGAAAAGACTTTCTGGACGTCATTCTTCATCGAAACCTCCACATACCGACGCGTCTCGGCACACCGGCATCTCTTAGATCATGCAACAGCAAAAGGCTTGCCAAGTTTCCAGCTGACGTCATTTTCTCAGGAAAAGCCAGATATCGGCACAAATTTCACAGGATTTTGCATCGGTTGGGCCATCTCTGGCCGAAGCATGGCGTTGCCAAGGGTTTGTTCTCTGCCATTTTGACGCGGAAAAAGGTCATACGGCCTGACGGCTGTTCGGCTATGCGGCCACCCGCCCATTTCACCACCAAGACACCAACAGCACCAAGTAATC
>Ga0315534_1003362_pt1 | contig 10313 bp, 6 predicted proteins | sample SalMarSW160240MG_FD_203094 | JGI IMG/M metagenome (GOLD analysis project Ga0315534, IMG submission 203094) | Salt marsh sediment microbial communities from the Plum Island Ecosystem LTER, Massachusetts, United States - Salt Marsh Sediment SW1602-40 ...
AAACATAAGCAAGCACCTCACGGCGGATCCGCTCGAACGCACCGGCGGGATCGATCGCATCCCGCGTCGCCTGCGGCAACGCGCGGAAGGCGGCATAACAGCGGCCGAAATAGGCACAATAGAGTTCGGGCAGGTAGTAGATATGCGAGCGCGGATCGGTCCATGCGCCGGACCTGACCACCTTTTCCTGGAAGTGGACGATTCGCCGCAGGACCTCGATGCGCTCCGCCGACTCGGCGATGCCCCAGCGCGCATGATTGCGGAACGCGACTTCCAGCACGTCGAGATTGAGGGTGGGATCGAGATCGTTGCCGAACGGGCGATCGCCGCTGGCGCTTTCGATCCAGGTCACGATGCCGCCGGTGTAATCGATCGTGTCGTTAATCCCGACGGTAACCGGAAATCGGTTATCGCCGCGGCCGATCTGATAGCCGGCAAACAGGTCGAGCAGGGGCTGGTCCAGCACGGGGTGGTCGAAGCCGAATTGCGCCGCGGCCGACAGCGAGCATACGGTGGTGTCGAAATCGGGCACGTAGGCGCCGAAGCCAAGATCGCGCTTCAGGTTCCGGAAAAAACGACTGATTCGCGTGTGGGGCGGCGGGGCGAGCGCGGTAACGACGCAGGTCGGTCGGCCGGTGCGCGGGTCCAGCACCTTCTCGCGGCTTTCATTCAGACAGAAGCCGATGAGATTATTGATCGCTGCGCGCGCGGCGCTGTCTTCCTGGGTGCTCGCGAGTCCGCTTTTCAAGTAGTCCATCAATGCCTCGGCGAAGAACGCATCGTAATAGGCCGAGCGATGGCGAATCTGCACCGGCTCCCACATCGACTCGGCGATACCGCGCCAGGGCGGGTTGATCACCTCCGCGATCGGCCGGTTGGCGAGAATGTAGACGCGCGCGAGATTGAACAGCAGCGTGGCGTTCTTATAGGTGCGCGCATTAGATCCGGTCAGTGTCGCCACAAGATCGCGCCCGCGGAGATCAGGATCGCCGACGAGGTTGAACGCGGCATAGGCCGGCAGGAAGCCATTCCGGCGGAACGACCGCAGCAGATGCGCGGCGCAGGCGCGAATGATGCGGTCGATGTCAGCGGGCGGGGGCATGCGGGACATCGCTGGCGCGCGTCCGCGCCGCGGATGCGACTGCGGGAGTTGATCGATCAGGTCTCCGATCGGCTTACCGACGGCGGCCCAGTCAGGCTCTTGGTCGTCGCGCGCCCGCACCAGCGCATCCTGCACAGCGCGCAGCCGCGCCGGATCGGAAAGCTGCGGCAATCCCGCCCGTGCGAGCAGCGGCCGCAGTGCCGGATTGGCGAGCGCCGTGCGGTAAAATGCCCGCAGGTGCGGATCGCCCTTGCCGGGCCGACGTAGCAAGGGGTCGCATAGGTCGTACAGCGTTGGCCCGTTCTTGCGGGCAACGAGCGCCTTTGCTCCGGCGCGGAGAAAATGATTTGCCTGCAAGTGACGATCGCGTCCTATTCCGCCGGCACCGGAATGTCCTGCGGGCGGGCGGAGTAATGCGATGCTCTTTGCCGCCCGTCCACCGCGTCACGCGCCGACATGATGAGGTGATGAGACATGAGGCCGACACGGATCATACTGTCGATCCGGCCGTTCTTGAGGCAGTCGCGCGCGACTTTCCAGAAAAGACGGCGGTAGTCGGCTCGCACCCCGCACTGCCACAGCACCGCCGATAAAACGCGCAGGCCGCGCAAAATCATTCGCCGCGGCATGTTTTTGAGGCTGACGGGCACATCGATCCGGTTGGGAAAGGTGTGCGTAAGCTGGTGCTGGTAGCGCGAATACACCGCTTCTGGCGAAAAGGCGATCTTCATCGTCTCGCGCCAGATTGCGAGCACCTGCTCGTATGGCATGAGGAACGCCACGTTCGACTCGCGTTCCTCGTCTTCGATCAAGCGCCCTTCGCCCTTGAGCCGGTCCCACAGCGGCGTGCGCGGCAGGGCCTGGAGCAGGTTGATCGTCAATATCGGAATGCGCGACTGCTCGATGAAATCGAGTACGCGTGCGCTGGTGTCGGGCGTATCGGTGTCAAGCCCGAGAATGATGCCGGAAACGATTTCCAGGCCGTAGCGATTGAGCGTGTTCACGCCTTCCAGCAACGGCACCATCATATTGTGCTCTTTGGCCATCGCCTTGAGGGCGTCGGGCTCGGGCGTTTCGATGCCGCAGAACACGGTCTCAAACCTTGCCTGCCGCATCAGCTCGAGGATTTCCGGGCGCTTCGCGAGATTGAGCGTCGCCTCGCAGGCAAACATGAACGGATAGCCGTGGCTTTTCTGCCATTCGATCAGCACCGGCAGAAGTTCGCGCACGGCGCGCCGATTGCCGATGAAGTTGTCGTCGACGAAATAGACCGGCCCGCCCACGCCGTCGCCCTCGCAGCGAAGCAGCTTTTCCAATTCGGCGATGATCTGATCCGGAGTCTTCAGGCGCGGATTGCGCCCGTAGAGCGTCGGGATGTCGCAAAATTCGCATTGGTAAGGACAGCCGCTCGAATATTGGACGCTTAGGGTCATGTAGCGGCGAAGCTCGGCGAGTTCGTACGCCGGCTCCGGGAAATTGGTGAGTTCGCGCCGCTCCCGCGTGGTGAGCACGATCTGTGAGTCGGGGCGCGAGGCGTCCCATTCGAGGCGTGCGATCAGCTCGTCGGTCGCATCGCCGAGTTCGCCGACATGCAAATAGTCGAACTCGGGATAGTACTCGGGGCAGGCCGAAACGGACGACCCGCCGAGGACGGCGATGCGGTCGAACAGGTGCGCACGGCGACAGATCGTCTCAATCTGCCGGCGCTGCGCATGCATGCCGGTGACGAAGATCGCGTCGGCCCATAGGTAATCGTCGTGCGTCGTCGGCCGGATATTCTCGTCGATCAGGCGGACTTCCCAGGACGCCGGCAACGCCGCGGCGATGACCAGGAGCCCCTGCGGTGGCATGAGCGCACGCACGCCGTCCAAGAGCGGATAAGCGTGCTCGAACATGCCGAAGGACGAGGTATAGCGCGGGCAGATGCACAATATGCGGCGCTTGCCCCGCGCGCCCGCATGTCGCGTGTGAGGAGACATCCGAATCGCTCCGTTTCGGGTTCTGCGACGCGGGGCTACCCGGTGCAAACGCATACAGTCCGTTTCCCCGCCCCCATGGTGGGGATCGGAAGAGAGGGCTGTCAAGCAGGCGGTTGATTGCCCTCGTCACGGTCGGTCGAGCGAGCCGCGGCGCACGGCTAGAACCGCGTGCGCGGATCGTGGCCCCGACCGAGTCAGTATTGAGATTGACGCTTAAGCTATTTATGGTGGGACTAGAACTGCGCCTAAATTCGCGTTTGTAAGCAGGCGCAATGACGCCCGCTACCGCATGCGCGGCCTGGGCGTGAAGGCTCTTATCATGAATCAGGCGAACGTCACCGTCTTCGGCTTTGTCGCGTTGCTATTTGCGTCGCTTTCTTTCATGTGCTCGGCCGCGGCCGACGCCGAGAGTTTCCGCCTGGCCCAAGCAAGCGGCGGAGGCCGGGTGGCGCTGGTGGTCGGCAACGCCACCTATCCGGGCGACGACCGGCCGCCCTTGCAGCCGATCAAGGACGTCCGCGCGATCGCAGAGGAATTGCGGCGCGCGAACTTCGAGGTGATCACTGGAGAAGACGTCAGCAAGCAGAAGCTGCGGTCGCTGCTCGGCAGCTTCAAGGCAAAGATCAAGCCGGGTTCGACCGCGCTCGTTTTCTTCAGCGGCTACGGCATCCAGACCGGCAAGCAATCCTATATCATTCCCGTCGACGCCCAGATCTGGACCGAGGGGGAGGTTAAGCGCGACGGAATCAGCATCGAATCGATTTTGGCCGACATGAACGCTGCGGGCGCCAAGGTGAAACTTGTCATCATCGACGCTGCGCGACGGAATCCATTCGAGCGGCGTTTTCGCGGCTTATCGATCGGGCTCGCTCCGCTGACTGCGCCGGCGGGAACGCTCGCCATATTTTCTGCAGCGCCCGACAAAGTCGTGAACGACTCGGAGGGGGCGAATAGTCTGTTCGTCTCTGAGCTGTTGAAGGAAATGAGCACTCCGGGCCTGAGCGCCGAAGCGGTCTTCAACAACACGCAGAAGGGCGTGTCGCGAGCCTCCAAGAACGAACAGATTCCCTGGGTGTCGTCCTCGCTGGTTGAGGAGTTCCATTTCGGCAAAGCGCCAGTGACGTCTCTGTCGCCGGCGTCACCACCCCCGGCGGCTCCCTCCAAGCCTGCTGCCCCGCCGCCATCCTCGCAGTCTACCGCACTGGCGACGCCCTCGACCCCGTCCACATCGGCGCAGCCGCCTTCGCCTCCTCCGCCCTCGACGCCGCAGGTCGAGCAAGACCCCACCATTACAGAGCTCAACGAAGCGATCGGGCGCAACCCGCGGGATCCGGACCTCTATTACAAGCGCGGTCAGGTTTTCGCCGAGCGCGGCAAATACGCGCTCGCGACCGAGGATTTCAGCCAGTCGATCAAGCTCAACCCGGACGATGCCGAGGCGCTCAATAATCGCTGTTTCATCCGCGCGGTGACCGGCGAACTCGATGCGGCGCTTTCCGACTGCAACGACGCATTAAAGCTGCGACCAAGATATGCGGACGCCCTCGACAGCCGCGGGCTGACCTATTTGAAGCTCGGGCAGTTTGACCGAGCGGTCGCCGACTATGATGCGGCGCTGCGGCTCAACCCGAAGATGGCTTCCGCCTTTTACGGACGCGGCAAAGCCAAGATGAAAAAAGGCGATGCTTCCGGCGGCAATGCGGATATTCGTACCGCCAAATCGATCGACTCGACCATCGCCCGCGAGTTCGAGAACTACGGCGTACGGTAGTGCGTGCTGGCCGCTGTTTTGTTTGCCCCTCCGATGGGGCAGGGCAGGGGCCCGTTGCCCGGGATGTAGTTGCATAAACAACACAAAGGATCAGCAAAGCATCCGATTCCGCGGCAAGGTATCTTCTTTGTATTTTCGCCAAGACGATTTTCTGATCTAATTATTGTCCGATCTAATCACTGCGGGGCTTCGGATATTGACTGTGGCGGCTACGCCAACGCAGTCGCCGCTAAGTGCTGAAGTGGTTGCACAGGGGCGCTTCGGCAAGAAAGCCCGGTCTCTCGAACAAGGGGCCGGGCTTTTCTCTTGATGCCTTTCCAATTGCGCCGCTGACGCGGGAGACTTGCGCCGCGCCGCGCCTCGTCAAGACGACGCTTCAGCGGAAGGCGGAGCAGGCGGTCAGGCCGCCCGCTTCTTCGCCTGAATCAGCTTGCGGTTAATCAAGCACTCGGCGATCTGCACGGCATTGAGGGCCGCGCCCTTGCGCAAGTTGTCCGACACGCACCACAGAACCAGGCCGTTTTCCACGGTCGGGTCTTCGCGGATGCGGCTGATATAGGTGGCGTCCTCGCCGACGCATTCGTAGGGCGTGACGTAGCCGCCGGGCTCGTGCTTGTCGATCACGAGACAACCAGGCGCCGTGCGCAGAATCTCACGCGCCTCCCCGGCCGAGAGCGGCTCCTCGAACTCGATATTGATCGCCTCGGAATGGCCGATGAACACCGGCACCCGCACGCAGGTCGCCGTCAGCCTGATCTTCGGGTCGAGAATTTTCTTGGTCTCGACCATCATCTTCCACTCTTCCTTGGTGTAGCCGTCCTCCATGAACACGTCGATATGGGGGATCAGGTTGAAAGCGATCCGCTTCGGGAACTTCTTTGTCTCGATATCGCTCGCGGTGTAGATCGCCTTGGTCTGCGCGAACAGCTCGTCCATCGCCTCCTTGCCGGCGCCGGAGACCGACTGGTAGGTCGAGACGACGACGCGCTTGATCTTCGCGCGGTCATGCAGGGGCTTGAGCGCCACCACGAGCTGCGCGGTCGAGCAGTTGGGATTGGCGATGATGCCTTTCTTGCGGAAGTCCGCGATCGCATCCGCGTTCACTTCGGGCACGATCAGCGGCACGTCGGCGTCGTAACGCCAGCAGGAAGAATTATCGATCACGACCGTGCCCGCCGCGGCGATTTTCGGCGACCAGTCCTTCGATACGGCGGAGCCCGCCGACATCAGGCAGATGTCGACATCGGAGAAATCGTAATGGTCGAGCGCTTTCACCTTGAGGATCGCGTCGCCATAGGAAACCTCCACGCCGATGCTCCGGCGCGAGGCGAGCGCGACCACCTCGTCGGCGGGAAACCGGCGCTCGGCGAGGATTTCGAGCATCGCACGGCCCACATTGCCAGTGGCGCCGACGACCGTGACGTTGTAGCCCATCATCAATCCTCCGCGCATCCCGTGCGGCCGAGGCGGCCGCCGGAGGGCCAGCTTTTAGGCTAGAGCAGGCCCGGATTCAACGCCGCGCCACCCGATCCGGCCGGCGCATGCTGAGGGGTAACGCCCATCTGGGATAGCCGTTTCAAATAAGACGCCGGCAAAACCGTGACCGCCGGTGTTGATTAACTGCAACACCAAAAAAATAAATCGAGCGGAACCTGCCGATCGCGGGGGGTCGAACGTTGTACCTGAGATATAGTTTAGCTTCGACGACCTGGGGGGATCCAGATGCGCTCAATCACGTCTGCCGCACTTCTCGCCGCCGCGGCTTTTGCCATGCTGCAGGCGCCGGCCGAGGCCGCGCCACGGAAACGCTCTTACCATCCGCCTCGATACATTTACTACGGTCGAGCAGATCGGGCCCCGACCCGGATTACCGTGCGCAAGCGGTCCTTCCTCAATCCGGGCACCGAGTCGAAGACGTTCGCGCAGCACTACTCCAATTATTTTGCGTCGCCGTCATACACAATCTTCCCGAGCTATTTCGATTACAGCGTCGCGCCGGGATCGTGGTCGCGCATGCCGCTTCCGGGCCTCTACGACATTCCCGGGTGGGATTCGCGCTAACACCCTGCACGCGTTGCGTGCCGCACCTGCTCCGGTTGCCGTGGGGCGCAACCGGAACCGGCGAACACGTGACTGCGACGTCAACCGGCCAGCCCGGCAAATTCCGTCAGCACCGCTTCGCCCATCTCGGCCGTGCTGACCGCCTTTTCGCCCGCCGCGACGATATCAGCGGTGCGCAGCCCTTTGGCGAGCGCAGCCGCGATCGCCTGATCGAGCATGTCCGCCTCCCGCGCCAATCCGAAGGAATAACGCAGCGCCATGCCGAAAGACGCGAGCATGGCGATCGGATTGGCGATCCCCTTGCCGGCGATGTCGGGCGCGGAGCCGTGCACCGGCTCATACAGCGCTTTGCGCTTGCCGGTCTTGGCGTCAAGCTCGCCAAGTGAGGCGGAGGGGAGCATGCCGAGCGAGCCGGTGAGGATCGCCGCTACGTCGGACAGCATGTCGCCGAACAGATTGTCGGTGACGATGACGTCGAACTGCTTCGGCCGGCGCACGAGCTGCATCGCGCCGGCGTCGGCGAGCTGGTGCTCGAGGGTGACGTCGGTAAACTCGCGTGCGTGCACTGCGGTGACGACCTCGTTCCACAACACGCCGGTCCGCATCACATTGCGCTTTTCCATCGAGGTGACTTTGTTGTGCCGCTTGCGCGCGAGCTCGAAGGCGACGCGGGCGATGCGCTCGATCTCGTAGGTGTCGTAGACCTGGGTGTCGATGGCGCGTTTCTGCCCGTTGCCGAGATCGACGATGGTCTTCGGCTCGCCGAAATAGACCCCGCCGGTCAGTTCGCGCACGATCATGATGTCGAGCCCGTCCACCAGATCGCGCTTGAGGCTGGAGGCGTCGGCGAGCGCCGGATAGCAGATCGCCGGGCGTAGATTGGCGAACAGGCCGAGGTCCTTGCGCAGCCGCAGCAGCGCCGCCTCCGGCCGCACCTCATAGGGCACGCCGTCCCATTTCGGCCCGCCGACCGCGCCGAACAGCACCGCGTCGGTTGCATGCGCCTTGGCCATCGTCTCTTCGGTGACGGCGACCCCGTGCGCGTCATAGGATGAGCCGCCGACCAACCCCTCCTCGATCTCGAAGCGGCCGAGCTTGTGTTCGTTCATCCAGGCGATCAGCCGCTTGACCTCGGCCATCACTTCGGGGCCGATGCCGTCGCCGGGAAGCAGCAGGAGTTTTTGTGAGGACATGGATTTGATTGCTCAGCCTGTTGCGCCAAGGGACTTCATTTTAGATGCATGCAAGAAATGCAAACTCCTCGTCAACCGAGCCGGAGCGTGTATCACATCCGGCCGCGGCTCGATAACGGCGAATGTCCCATAATTTCTGTGCTACAGGTTGCCCGCGGCGCCACCGCTATGAAAGCCGCCACTGACCGCCTATCTCACCTTCATGCGCCCTGAAGACATGCTCATGCCGACGCCCGCGGGACTGTGCTGTCCTTCGGGCGCATTCCATATCGATCCGGTGCGCGCGGTCGACCGGGCGCTGATCACGCACGCGCATTCCGATCACGCGCGCGCCGGCCACCGGCACGTGCTCGCAACGCAGGAAACGCTCGACCTGATGCGGCTGCGTTACGGCGATGACTTTGCCGGGTCTGTGCAGCCGGTCGGGTATGGCGAGGTCGTGCGCCTCGACGATGTTGCGGTGAGCTTTCATCCTGCCGGACACGTGCTCGGATCGGCGCAAATCCTGGTCGAGGGCAAAGGCATGCGCATCGTCGCCTCCGGCGACTACAAGGACCAAGCCGATCCGACCTGCTCGGCTTTCGCGCCGGTCGCGTGCGACGTCTTCATCAGTGAAGCGACGTTCGGATTGCCCGTGTTCCGCCACGGCGATCCGGAGGGTGAAATCGCCAAGCTTCTGCGCTCGCTGGCGCTGTTTCCCGAGCGGGCGCATCTCGTCGGCGCCTATGCGCTGGGCAAGGCGCAGCGGGTGATCGCGCTCCTGCGCGACGCGGGTTACGGCGAGCCGATCTATCTGCATGGCGCGCTCGGGACGATCACGCGTTATTACGCGGAGCGGTTCGATCTCGGCGAGCTGCGTTTTGTGCGCGATATGCCGAAGAGCAAGCTCGCCGGGGCGATTGTGCTTTGTCCGCCCGCAGCACTAAAGGACGTGTGGACGCGCGGCTTTCCTGATCCGATTGCATGCTTCGCCTCGGGCTGGATGCGGGTGCGGGCGCGCGCCCGCCAGCGCGGCGTCGAGCTGCCGCTGGTCATCTCCGATCATTGCGACTGGGACGGGCTTACCCGCGCAATTCCGGCGACGGGCGCTTCCGAAGTGTGGGTCACGCACGGCGCCGAAGAAGCACTGGTGCACTGGTGCCAGACGCAAGGCCTTTCCGCCCGCCCGCTGCATCTCGTTGGCTATGGCGAGGAGGAAGATTCATCCGATGCTCCAGACGAGGCCGGCCACTGGCACTCCGGCGGCCACGCATGAACCGCTTCGCCGAATTGCTCGATCGCCTCGCCTATGAGCACGGCCGCAACGCCAAGCTGCGGCTGATGACCGAGTTTTTCCGCACGACGCCCGATCCCGAGCGCGGCTATGCGCTCGCGGCGCTCACCGGCGCGCTGTCGTTCCCGCACGCCAAGCCCGGCCTCATCCGCGCCTTGATCGCCGAGCGCACCGACCCGGTGCTGTTCGCCCTGTCCTACGACTATGTCGGCGATCTCTCGGAAACCGTCGCACTGATGTGGCCGACGCCGCAGCGGCCTGCTGCGCATTCGCCCGAACCATCTGCTCCCTCCCCCCTTGAGGGGGAGGGTTGGGGTGGGGGGTATCGTCCGGACTGCGACGGGTCAGACTCACCCCCCTCCCGGAGCGCTTCGCGCTCCGACCTCCCCCTCATGGGAGGAGGTGTCGAACAAAGCGATCCGGGAGAGGTGCAGGCTGCGGAGCTGCAGCAATGCATTCAGCAGATAGCGCCCTCCCTCACCGAAGTGGTCGCCACGCTCACAACGTTGGGAAAGGCGGAGCTGCCGGGCCGGATCGCGCGCTGGCTCGATGCGCTGGACGAGACCGGACGCTGGGCGCTGTTGAAGCTCGTCACCGGCGCCCTGCGCATCGGCGTCTCGGCCCGGCTCGCCAAGACGGCGCTCGCTGCCCTCGGCGGCAGGGACCCCGACGAGATCGAAATCCTCTGGCCTGCGATCACGCCGCCCTATGTCGATCTCTTCGCCTGGATCGAAGGCCGGAACGATAAACCGCTCGTCGCCGATCCCGCCCCGTTTCGCCCGCCCATGCTCTCGCATTCGATCGAAGCGAGCGACTTCGCGAAGCTCGATCCGGCGGAATATTTCGCCGAATGGAAATGGGACGGCATCCGCGTGCAGGCGGCCGCAGGCGTGCGGCCCGACGGCCGGCGCGTGGCGCGCCTCTATTCGCGCAC